>Ga0208297_1000979_pt1 | contig 36939 bp, 31 predicted proteins | sample LMS_cellobiose_e_FD_187367 | JGI IMG/M metagenome (GOLD analysis project Ga0208297, IMG submission 187367) | Rumen-fistulated moose microbial communities from Alaska, USA - LMS_cellobiose_enrichment (SPAdes) (version 2) | ecosystem: Host-associated > Mammals > Digestive system > Stomach > Rumen... | reverse complement strand
TTCTCAATAAAAGTGGATGCTTCGCCGTTTAGATATCTCTTAACGGCGGATAGTCTTTCCTCAATACTGTGTTTACTCATAATAATGACCTCCAAAAGTCTTTGTCTAACTTTTGGGGGTCATGTCAGGTGCAGGGGGGTGGTAGGGTCATCCAGCAAAAAGAGAGTCCTGCGATTGCAGGACTCTCTTTTGTCTGGATGACTGGACTTGAACCAGCGACCTCCTGGTCCCTAACCAGGTGCGCTACCAACTGCGCTACATCCAGAAGTGGGCTGCAAATGTAAGAAAAATACTTGATGCGAACAAATTTTGCTTCCGATTGTGCGGGAAATTTCTGATATTTATAGGACTGTAACAGAAAAACCGCTGCTATGGACCTGAACCGTATTTCGCTCGCATCGTGGGATTGGATGGTAATCGCCCTTTTCTTTGCCGCGATGGTCTGGATCGTATGGGATGTCGCGCGCAAGAAGAAGGAGACTTCCGGGGATTATTTCCTCGACGGGCGCGCGGCGGGATGGATTGCCATCGGCGCCTCCATCTTCGCCTCCAACATCGGCACGGAGCACCTGATCGGCCTTGCGGGCGCCGGTGCGACCTCCGGGATGGCGCAGGCCCATTGGGAGATCCAGGGCTGGATGATTCTGCTGCTGGGATGGGTGTTCGTGCCTTTCTATTCGCGCAGCATGGTCTATACGATGCCGGAATTCCTGGAAAAACGCTATAACAAGGAGAGCCGGGGGATCCTGACCTACCTGTCGCTGGCGAGCTATGTGCTGACGAAGGTGTCGGTGACGGTGCTCGCGGGCGGCCTCGCGCTGAATACGCTCCTCGGGATCAATTTCTGGGTGGCGGCGCTGGCGCTGGTGATCATCACGGCCGTGTATACGATCATCGGCGGCATGGAGTCCGTGCTGAAGACGTCGGTGCTGCAGACGCCGATCCTGCTCGTGGGTTCGCTCGTGATCCTGTGGCTGGGGCTGCGGGAGCTGGGCGGATGGGACGCGCTGATGGCGACCTGCGGCGCGCAGCCCGTGAATAATCTCGGCGATTCGATGACGACGCTGATGCGCAGCGGGCAGGACGCCGCGTTCCCCTGGTACGGGGCGCTGTTCGGCTCGGCGATCATCGGCTTCTGGTACTGGTGTACCGACCAGTTCATCGTCCAGCGCGTGCTCTCCGGCCGAAACCAGCGGGAAGCGCGCCGGGGCACGATTTTCGGCGCGTACCTGAAGCTCCTGCCGGTCTTCCTGTTCCTGATTCCGGGCATGATCGCGTTCGCGCTGACGAAGAAGCCGGATTCGGCGATCGGGGCGCAGCTGGCGGCCGCGCTGCTGCCGGACGCCGCGACCGGTTCGCTGCAGAATCCCGACCTCGCGTTCCCGATGCTCGTGAACACGCTGCTGCCCGTCGGCCTGAAGGGCGTCGTGATCTGCGGCATCCTCGCCGCGCTGATGAGCTCGCTGGCCTCGCTCTACAACTCCTCCTCGATGCTCTATACGATCGACATCTACAAGCGCCGCCACCCGGAGACCCCGGAGAAGAAGCTCGTCCATATCGGGCGCATGGCGACGGCGGTCATCGTGGTGTTCGGCGTGCTCTGGATCTTCGTGATCCAGGCGATGGGGAAGAGCCTCTACGACTATATCCAGAGCATCCAGAGCCTTCTGGCGCCGGCGATCGCGGCGGTGTTCCTGCTCGGCGTGTGCTGGAAGCGCACTTCCGCGAAGGCGGGCATGTGGACGCTGATCGCGGGCCTCGTGCTCGGCTTCACGCGCCTCGTGACGATGATCGTGAATCCGTCGGCGCACAACGCCTTTACCTATGTATTCAACGAAATGAACGTCTATGTCTTCGGCGTATGGACCTTCCTGTTCTGCATCGTGCTGGCGATCGTCGTCAGCCTGGTGACGCGGGCGCCGGAGGCGGCTCAGATCAAGGGCCTCTGCTTCGGAACGGCGACGGCGGAGCAGAAGGCCGAGACCCGTGCCTCCTGGGGCACGTGGGACCTTGTCCACACGGGCATCATCCTCGCCGTGACCATCGCATTCTATTATTATTTCTGGTAACCTTATGTTGGAAGAATTGAAAAAACAGGTTTGCGACGCCAACCGGAGCCTCGTGGACCACGGTCTCGTCAAATTCACCTGGGGCAACGTTTCCGCCATCGACCGGGCTTCCGGGCTGGTCGTCATCAAACCCAGCGGGATCAGTTTCGCGGAAATGAAGCCGGAGGACATGGTCGTCGTCGATATGGACGGCCAGGTCGTCGAGGGAACGCTGAACCCTTCGTCGGATACCCCGACCCACCTCGTCCTGTACCGTAAATTCCAGAAAATCGGCAGCATCGTCCATACCCATTCGACCTTCGCGACCGGATGGGCGCAGGCCGGCCGGGACATCCCCAACATCGGCACGACCCACGCGGACTCCTTCTACGATGACATCCCCTGCACGCGCGACATGCGCCGCAACGAGGTCCTCGGCGACTATGAGATGGAGACCGGCCGCGTCATCGTCGAGCGTTTCCGCAACCTCGACCCGCTCGCGACGCCCGGCGTGCTGGTGCGCAACCACGGCCCCTTCACCTGGGGCGAGACGGTCGACGACGCGGTCGAGAACGCCGTCGTCCTGGAGGAGGTCGCGAAGATCGCCTTCATCTCCACGACGATCCACCTCTCTTCGCTCGACATCGTCAACCACGCTCCTGCGATGAACCGCTACCTCATCGACAAGCACTACAACCGCAAACACGGCGCCGGCGCCTACTATGGCCAGAAAAAACACCAATAACACTATGATTAAGGCATTTGAAAACTTCGAAGTCTGGTTCGTGACCGGCGCGCAGCTGCTCTACGGCGGCGATGCGGTCGTACAGGTCGACGGACATTCCAATGAAATGGTGGCCGGGATGAACGCCTCCGGCATCCTCCCCGTCAGGCTGGTTTACAAGGGAACCGCGAATTCCGCCGCCGAGGTGACGGACGTGATGACCCGCGCCGAGGCGGACCCGCGCTGCATCGGCGTCATCACCTGGATGCACACCTTCTCCCCGGCGAAGATGTGGATCCACGGCCTGCAGCGGCTCCGCAAGCCCCTGCTCCACCTCCACACCCAGTACAACGAGGAAATCCCCTGGGACACGATGGACATGGATTTCATGAACCTGAACCAGAGCGCCCACGGCGACCGTGAGTACGGCTTCATCCTCTCCCGGATGCGCAAGGCCCGCAAGACCGTCGTCGGTTACTGGAAGGACCCGAAGACGCTGGCGCGCATCGCGGTCTGGCAGCGGGTCGCCGCCGCCTGGGCCGACGCCCAGGACATGCGGATCCTGCGCATCGGCGACCAGATGAACAACGTCGCCGTGACCGACGGCGACAAGGTCGAGGCGGAGATGCGCCTGGGCTACCACGTCGATTATGTGCCGTTCAGCGATGTCCTGCAGTATTTCAAGCAGATCGAGGACGCCGACGTGAACGCGCTCGTGGCCAAGTACAATACGATTTATGATACCTCGCAGGTCCTCTTCGACGACGGCCGCCAGGCGATCTGGAACGCCGCGAAGGCGGAACTGACGCTCCGCGCGCTGCTCGTCGACCGCGGCGCGAAGGGCTTCACGACGAATTTTGACGACTTGGGCGACGTCGACGTCAAGGTCTCCGGCATGGGCTTCGACCAGATTCCGGGCCTCGCGTCGCAGCGCCTGATGGAAGAAGGCTACGGCTTCGGCGCGGAAGGGGACTGGAAGACCGCCGCGCTCTACCGCACGGTCTGGTTCATGAGCCAGGGCCTCCCGGAGGGCTGCTCCTTCCTCGAGGACTATACCCTGAACTTCGCCGGCGAGCGCTCGTCGATCCTGCAGGCCCATATGCTCGAGGTCTGCCCGATGATCGCGGCGGGCAAGCCGAAGCTCGAGGTCCACTGGCTCGGTATCGGCATCCGCAAGACCCTGACCGCCCGCCTCGTCTTCACGAGCAAGGTCGGCCGCGGCATCACGGCGACCGTCGTGGATATGGGCAACCGCTTCCGCCTCGTAACCAACGATGTCGAGTGCATCGAGCCGAAGCCGCTGCCGAAGCTGCCCGTCGCTTCCGCGCTCTGGATACCGATGCCGGACTTCGAGGTCGGCGCGGCCGCGTGGATGATGGCCGGCGGAACCCACCACAGCTGCTTCTCCTATGACCTCGACCGGGAGTACTGGGAGGATTATGCGGAGATCGCCGGGATCGAGCATCTCCATATCGGCAAGGAAACGACCCTGGAAGGATTCCGCAAGGATCTCAGGATCAATGAAGTATATTATCTGTTAAACAAGGCTCTGAAATAATGGAACCTCGGGAACTGATCCTTGGCGGTCGGGCCGTGCTCGGAATCGAGCTCGGCTCGACCCGTATCAAGGCGGTCCTCGCCGACGCGGCCGGCAAGCCGCTCGCGCAGGGCAGCCACGAATGGGAGAACCAGCTGGAGAACGGCTACTGGACGTACCGCCTGGAGGCCGTCTGGAGCGGCCTGCAGGGCTGTTTCGCCGACCTGCAGCGGGATGTGCAGGCGAAGTACGGCGTCGCCGTGGAGAAGCTCGCGGCGGTCGGCGTCAGCGCGATGATGCACGGCTACCTGGCCTTCGATGCGGAAGGGCGCCTGCTGGCCCCGTTCCGCACCTGGCGCAACACCAACACCGGCCCCGCCGCGGCGGAGCTCAGCGCGCTGTTCCATTTCAACATGCCGCTGCGCTGGAGCCTCTCGCACCTCTACCAGTGCATCCTCGACGGGGAAGCGCACGTGCCGCAGGTCGCGTTCTTCACGACCCTCGCCGGCTATGTCCACTGGCAGCTGACCGGCCGCAAGGTCCTCGGTGTCGGCGACGCCTCCGGAATGATGCCCGTCGATAGGCGCACGCGCGATTTCGATGCGCGGTGCATCGAGCGCTTCGACCGCCTCGTCGCGCCGAAGGGCTACCCCTGGAAGCTGCGCGACCTGCTGCCGGAGGTCCTGTCGGCCGGGGAGAACGCCGGCGCGCTGACCCCGGAAGGGGCGCGCCTGCTCGACCCGTCCGGCCGCCTGCAGCCCGGCGCGCCGTTCTGCCCGCCGGAGGGCGACGCGGGGACCGGCATGGTCGCGACCAATGCCGTCCGTCCGCGCACCGGCAACGTCTCCGCCGGTACCTCCTCCTTCTCGATGATCGTGCTGGAACGCGACCTGAAGCAGCCCCACGAGGTCATCGACATCGTGACGACGCCGGACGGCAGCCCCGTCGCGATGGTCCATTGCAACAACTGCACGGGCGAGCTCAACGCCTGGGTCTCCCTGTTCGGCGAATGCCTGCAGCTGATGGGCGCGCCGGCGGACCGGGGAGCCCTGTACGACAAGCTCTATAACCACGCGATGGGCGGCGATCCCGACTGCGGCGGCCTGGTGGCCTTCAACTACATCTCCGGCGAGCCCGTGACCGGCTTCGCCGACGGCCGCCCCCTGCTGCTGCGCAGCGCCTCGGACCGCTTCAACCTCGCGAACCTCATCCGTGCGCAGCTCTACGCCTCCGTCGGCGTGCTCAAGATCGGCAACGACGTCCTCTTCGCGGAGGAAGGCGTCGAGGTCGACCGGCTGACCGGCCACGGCGGGCTCTTCAAGACGCCCGGCGTCGGCCAGCGCGTCCTCGCCGCCGCCCTCGGAACGCCGATTTCCGTGATGGAGACGGCCGGCGAAGGCGGTGCCTGGGGCATCGCCCTGCTCGCCGGCTATGTCATCAACAATGCGGAGCATCTGAGCCTCGCGGACTACCTGGACCGCAAGATCTTCGCCGGCATGCCTGTCAGCGAGATCGCGCCGACCCCGGAGGACATCGCCGGCTTCAACGCCTGGCTTGCGCAGTACCGTGCCTGCCTCCCCGTGGAGGAAGCCGCGGTCCGCTGCAAGTAGGCACGGGAATTGACAATAAGACGAACCGTTAATCAATTACACCATGAGAAAAGCAGTTATTACGATCTTAATGATGAGCGCGATGCTCCTGGGCGGGGCATTCGTGTCGATGGCCCAGCCGGGCGGTGGCTTCGGCGGCCAGATGGATCCGGAGCAGTTCGCGAAGCGCCGCGCTGACGAGATGAAGCAGACGCTGAACCTGACGGACCAGCAGTACAAGGATGTCACGGCTTACTTCAAGGAGCAGATGGCTGAGATGCAGAAGCGCTTTGAAGGTGGCCAGGGCGGCGGCCAGCGCATGGACCGGGAAGAGATGCAGAAGATGCGTGAAGCCCAGGAAGCCAAGCTGAAGGCCATCCTGACTGAGGACCAGTTCAAGAAGTGGTCCGAGGAGCAGCGCAACCGCATGGGCGGTGGCCCCGGCGGCGGGCGCGGCCCGGGTATGTAATTGAAAAAGAAGGTGGCCGGAAGGTCACCTTCTTTCGTTATATCGCAGCAGGGCTTCGAGGAAGTAGTAGTCTGCGTAGGTGAGGGGAACGTCGATTTCGCTGCCGGCGGGCTTGTGCCCGACGCCGTGGCGGAGGAGGAAGCCGTGGAGCTCGCCGGGGGCGGCGAGGTAGGCCGGCGAGGCCAGGGTGCGGAGCTGCGTCTCCGCCGTCCGCCGGCAGGCGCGCGCGAGCTTCCGGTCGCCGGTCAGGGAGGCGAGCCGGACCAGCGCGGCGGCCATGATTGCGCCGGCGGAGGCGTCCCGCAGGGCGTCGGGAATCTCCGGATCGTCGAAGTCCCAGTAGGGGATTCCATCCTCCGGGAGGCGGGGAAGGAGGGCCCGGGCGATCAGCTCCGCCTGGGCGAGCATGTCCGCTTCGCCGCTGAGTTCATACATCATCGTGTAGCCGTAGAGGCCCCAGGCGTTGCCCCGGGCCCAGGCGGAGTCGTCCGAGAGGCCTTGGACGGTCTGCTTGCCGCGGACGGCGCCCGTTTCGGGGTCGTAGTCCACCAGGTGGTAGGAAGTTCCATCCGGACGGAAATGGTTCCTGGCCGTAGTCCGGGCGTGTTTCAGGGCGATTTCCCGGCAGTCTTCGTCGCCGAAGCGCATCAGCAGTTCCAGGTTCATCATGTTGTCGATGATGACCGGGAAACGCCACTGGCCGCCGTTGTTGTGGTTCCAGCTACGCAGGACGCCGGCCTGGGGGGAGAAGCGGGCGGCGAGGACGCGGGCGCCCGCCTCCGGCAGGGCGCGCCAGGCGGCCTCGCCCGTAGCCCGGAACGCGTTCCCGTAGCTGCAGTTCAGCTGGAAGCCCAGATCGTGGTCCGGCTTTGTCCGGACCAGCAGGGAATCGAGCTTGCGGGTCTGCGTTTCGGCCAGCGCGCGGATCTTTTCATCGCCGGTATATAAATAAGTGTACCACAGGCTCCCCGGGAAGAAACCGCTGCACCACCAGCCGATGTCAGCGGTTACTAGATTGCCGTCCTTGTCGAGGGAGCGGGGAGTGTTGGTGTCGGAAAGGCTCTCCGAGAGCAGCGGGAGCTGGGTCTGTGCGAGGGTGAACACCCTGTCCGTCAGGGAGTTCATGGATTCGGTGCGGGTGCAGCCGAGGCAGAGCAGCAGGGCTGCCGGGATGAGTAGGTGGCGCGTCAGGAAAGACATGGGGTATGATTTGTAATAAAGATACGATAAAAATATTTCTACTATTTCTTGCAGGTTTGAAAAATTGTCGTACCTTTGCAGTGTACTACTGAACTAATACACAAAGAAATGAAAAAGATATTGGTTGTTTCGATGATGCTGCTCGCGGCGGTGGCCGCGTCTGCCAAGGAAGACTGGAGAGGAAAGGTGGTGGATGAGAAGGGGGCGCCGGTGGCGTATGCCAATGTCGCGGTGCTTTCCAGGGCGGATTCCACGGTGGTCTGCGGCGCGGTGACAGGGGAGGACGGCACCTTCTCGATCGTGACGCGCGAGACCGACGGCATCATGATGGTCGCGATGCTGGGCTACCGGACGGTGTACCTCGCCCCCGTGGACGGGATGGTGATTACGCTGACGGATGATACCGCGATGCTGGAAGGCGCCGTCGCGACGGCCGTGATGCCGAAGACCAAGCTGACGGGCGAGGGCATCCAGACGGGCGTGCGCGGTTCCGTGCTCGAGAACGTCGGCTCCGCGAACGACGTGCTCGCCAAGACGCCGGGCATCGTCAAGGGCAGCAACGGGATCGAGGTGATCGGCAAGGGCGCCCCGCTGGTCTATATCAACGGCCGGCGCGTCACGGACGCGACCGAGCTGGACCGCCTCCAGAGCAACGAGATCCAGAGTGTCGAGGTCATTGCCAACCCCGGCGCGCAGTACGATGCGACCGTGCGCAGCGTCGTCCGGATCCGGACGATCCGCCGCCAGGGCGAAGGCTTCGGCTTCAACTTCAACGCCTCGGACGCACAGTCCCTCCGCTGGAGCAAGGGCAACGATCCCTTCGGCACCGTCGGCGTGAACTACCGCACGGGCGGGGTGGACCTCTTCGGCGGCGTCACCTATGCCGGCAACTCTTCCCGCCAGCTCAGCACGGCGGAAGCGACCAGCTATTTCATGAAGGACGGCAAGGTCAACGAGCTGCGGAACGTCGGCGACATCGACGCGCAGTACCTCGGCGGCTCGTATTACGGCAATGCCGGCGTCAACTGGCAGCTGGCGGACAACCATTTCCTGGGCGGCAAGGTCGAGTGGGCGACGACCGCCGGGTATGACGTCAACACGCTCGTGACTTCGGACGTGTTCGAGAACGGCATCCGGGTGGACCAGCTCTCGACCCGCTCGCTGGACCGGCTGGGCGACAAGCGTCCCTACGACCTCGGCGCCAACCTCTATTATAACGGCGTCCTCGGTGAGAAGACGGGCGTCGACGTGAACCTGGACTATTACGGGACGTCGATGGAGACGGTTTCCTCGTCCGTCGAGGCCAGTACGATGACCCAGGACGCGACGGTCCGGTCCTTCAGCGACAACGATTCCCGGATGTACGCCGCCAAGGCCGTCCTTTCCCGCCCGGTCTGGATCGGGCAGCTGCAGGCCGGCACGGAGGAGACGTTCACGCGCCGCCGGGACGAGTACCGGATCAGCGGCGTGCCGATTCCGTCCTCTTCGGCGCAGGTCAAGGAAGACAACTACGCGGCCTTCGCCTCCTACGGCTTCATGCTCCCGAAACTGGGAATGGTCAACGCCGGCCTCCGCTACGAGTATGTCCATTACGCCTATGAGGACGCCCTGACGCCGTCCGCCAACATCTCCCGCGACTACGGCAATTTCTTCCCGACCGTTTCCTGGGCCGGCGCCGCCGGTCCGGTCCAGCTGATGCTGAACTACAGCGCCAAGACGCGCCGCCCGAACTATTCGCTGCTTTCCGGCGCCATCCGCTACAACAGCAAGTACATCTGGCAGAGCGGCAACGCCCAGCTCCAGCCCGAGATCTCCCACAACGTGGGCCTGACCGCCGTCTGGAAGTGGATTACCTTCATCGTCAACTACACCCGTACGGACGACGCGATGATGACCTGGTCCTCGCCGTATGTCCGGGAAGGCGTCGCGGACGGCGTGGTGCTGGTCAAGCCCCGCAACATCGATTCCCCGTTCCGGATGATGGCCGCGTATGTCAACCTGACGCCGACCGTCGGGCCCTGGACGATCAACTATACGGTCGGTGCGATGCCGCAGTGGCTGACGCTCTCGATGGACGATCCCCGCGTGCCGGGCGGCAAGCGCTCCGTCAGTTTCAACGACAAGGTTTCCTTCGTCGCGCAGCTGTTCAACACGCTGACCCTGAAGGGCGGCTGGCAGCTGGAGCTCGGCGGCCTGGTCCAGACCCCGGGTTATTCCCAGAACCTCTATATGAAGAGCCTGTACTGCGACGTGACCGCCGCCGTCCAGAAGACCCTCCTGAAGGACGGGTCGCTGATCCTGCGGCTGGAAGGCGCCGACCTCCTCGGGATGGCCCACATGGACGTCGATACGGACTTCGGCAGCCATTACATCAACCAGACCAACCTGATGGACACCCAGAAGGTCAAGGTCTCGGTCCGCTACAGCTTCAACACGGCCCAGAGCAAGTACCGCGGCACGGGCGCCGGTTCCGACGCGCGGTCCCGTATGTAATCCGCCGGAGTTTACAGCAGCAGTTTTACGCGGAAGCCGCGGGCGGTCGGTTCTTCGACCACGCCGCGGGTTTTCGCGCGGAGGCCTTCCAGCGCGCCCGCGGGGAGGGGAGAGGATGTCAGCCCTTCGACCATGAAGTCGAGGGCGGTCTCGCCGGATAGCTCGGCGTGGGTCAGCCGCAGGGTCATCGGGCGGTACTCACGCATGTGGGTGAAGAGCATTTCCTTGACGAGGGCGTAGGCGGGCTCCGCTTTGTCGGAGAGGTTGTACTTGATGCAGAAGCGGATGATGCCGGTGTGGATCTGGAGGTAGTCGAACTCGTCGGAATCGATTTCGTAGACGAGCTTCTGGATCCGGTTCACGAAGGCTTTCGTCGCGCTGTGGACCGGGTTCCCGAAGATCTGCTGCGGGGTCCCGTCTTCGTAGATGATGCCTTCGTTCATGAAGAAGATGCGGGTGCTGACGTCGCGCGCGAAGCGCATTTCGTGGGTTACGATCAGCATCGTGAGACCGTCTTTCGCGAGCTGGCGGATGACGCTCAGGACTTCTCCGACCATCGTCGGGTCCAGCGCCGAGGTCGGCTCGTCGAAGAGGATGACTTCCGGATGCATCGCCAGGGAGCGGGCGATCGCGACGCGCTGCTTCTGGCCGCCCGACAGGGAAGAAGGGTAGACGTCGGCCTTCTGGACCATGCCGACTTTCTTCAGGAGCTCCATCGCTTCCTCCTTCGCCTGCGCTTCTGAGAAGTGCAGCAGCTCCATCGGGGCGTAGATGACGTTCTCCAGCACGGTCTTGTGCTCGAAGAGGTTGAATCCCTGGAAGACCATGCCCATCTTGCGGCGCATCCTGTCGAGCGGATAGCCTTTGGCCATGATGTTTTCGCCGTTGAACCAGATCTCGCCGCCGGTCGGCGGCTCGAGCATGTTCAGGGCGCGCAGGAGCGTGCTTTTTCCGGTGCCGGAGGGACCGATGATGCTGATGACCTCGCCCTTTTCGATATCGGCGTTCACGTCTTTCAGGACGGTGACGGTCGAGCCGTCGGGATCCTGGAACGTCTTGCTGAGATGTCTGATGCTGATCATATTACTTCTTTCTGAGGAAAAGGGTTAACAGGCGCAGGATAAGCCAGGCGAGCACGAAATAGAGGACGGTCACCACGATCAGGGGGATCAGGGCGTCGAAGGTGCGGCTGCGGATCAGGTCGCTGGCGCGGGTGAGGTCCTGGACCGCGATGTAGCCGACGATGGAGGTGTTTTTCAGGAGCGAGACGCATTCGCCCGCGTACAGCGGGAGGCCTTTCTTCATCGCCTGCGGGAAGACGATGCCGGCGAAGGTCTTCAGGGGGGTGAAGCCCAGGCTGAGGCCGGCTTCCGTCTGGCCGCGGGGGACGGAGGAGATCGACGTGTCGAAGATGCTGCCGGCGGAGGACGCGAAGCAGAGGGCGAACGTCACGATTGCGACGAGGGAGCCGCTCAGGCCCGATCCGGCGAAGACGACGTAGAACATGATGAGCAGTAGCACGAGGGTCGGGATGCCGTTGATGAAGTCGTCGTACAGGCCCGCCAGGCCGCGGAGCCAGCGCCGGCGGCTGCGCTTCGCCGCACAGATTCCGGCGCCGAGGAGCGTGCCGAGCAGGATGGAGAAGAAGGTGATCTTGACCGTCTCCAGGAGGCCGTCCGCGACGAGCTTCCAGCGGTTTTCCGTGGCGAAGTTTATCCGGAGGCGTTCCTTCAGGCTGACCTTGCTGGCCGCGCCCTTGTCCAGGACGAAGTAGGCGGGGTGGCAGCGGAAGTAGGGGTCGGAGAAGTCCACCGATTGCCGGCGCTCGTCCGTGGCGAAAAGGCAGCCGAACACGAGGTCGGCCTGCCCCGCCTGGAGGGCGATGACGGCGGCCCCGAGGTCCTGGAACGTGATTTCCAGGGAGCGGCCGACGGAGGCGGCGAAACGCTGCAGGATCTCGACATCCATCCCTTTCCACTGCCCTCCGTCGCCGAAATAGCAGACGGGTTCCATGTTGAGGCAGGTAATGCAGCGGAGGGGCGCCGCATCCGGCGAGACCGCCGGAATGGCGTCCGGAACGGCCGGAGCGCCCTCGATCCAGTGGGCGACAATCCCGTCAATCGGCGCCGAGGCGATGAAGTCGTTGAGCTGCCGCATCAGCACGGCTTCGCCTTTGCGGAGGGCGAAGGCCACTTCGAAAGACTCCTCCCCGCGCAGCGCCTTCCGGACCCCCAGCCGCTGCATGTCCGCGTCGCTCAGCATGATCTCGTCGGAGACGAAGACGTCGGCGATGCCCTGGCGGACGGCCTGCAGCGCATCCGCTTCGGAGTTGGCGGCGAAGACCGTGACGTCCTCCCGGGCGGAGTACTTGTGCTCGTAATAGTTGCCGTTCGTGCAGGCGACCGTCAGGCCGCGCAGGTCGTCGTCGGACCGTAAAACCAGGGTTCCTTCGTCTCCGCCCTTGCAGGACAGGAGCAACGAAAGCACCGCGAATCCGGAAAGCAGGTAGCGTAGGGAGCGTATCATACCTGCAAAGATACAAAAACTATGGTTTCTTCATCTCCATTTCGAAGATGCCGATCGGGAGGAGCTGGCGGACGGCGTCCTGCGCTTCTTCCGGGAGTTCGGACAGGGGTTTGCCGTACAGTTCCCGGGCCTTTTCGTCGCGTACTTCGTCATAGATCCGGGTCAGGAGCGACTGGATCCGCCGGAAGGCGGCGTAGCTGGTTCCGCGGTCGAGCCCGAGGCTGAAGCGGGTCCTGGCCCCGTGCTTCCTCAGGAAGTCCTTGCCGAGCCGCAGGATGTCGTCGGCGTCGTCGAACACGCCGTTCCCGAAGAAGACCCGGTCGAGGGAATTGATCCTGACCACGCAGATGTCATCCCGGTCGATGCCCGCCAGGGCTTCGTCGTAGGTTGACACCTGCAGTTTTTTGTCCGTCACCGTGGGTTTGACCGGCTGCATCGCGGACGTTGTCTCGGACGGATCCGCGTAGTAGATTTTCCGGACCCCGAGCTCGCGGAGCCAGTCCCGCAGGTCGTTGACCACTCCCATTTTCGCGCCGGCTTCGGCGGAAATACGGACAATGGCGTCCGGCGCGACGGTCCCGTTGCAGAGGATGCTTCCGTCTTCGCGGACCTGCATTTCGATTACATCCTGCCCGTCGGGGACGGCGGGTTTTTCAGAAACGATTTTTTCACTATCTTTGTCCTTCGGGACATAGACGGTCTGCGCCTGCAGGGCGAGCCCCAGGCACACGAGCGGGAGCAGATAGAGCGCCCGCAACCCTCTCGCAAGAGGGGATCTGGATTTGGACATCATAGTAATTCGGTTTTTAAGGATACTGTGATTCAAGCTGTTGGCAACTGAGTAGCCGCTCTTGCTGACAGCTTTTCTTATAAGCAGATACTGGTATTCGCGCAGATCGGCGCCGGTCCGCAGGACGGCGTCGTCGGCTTCGTACTCGTGGAGCTCCTTGAGGTCGGCGCGGAGCATCCAGACGGCGGGATTGAACCACTGGAGGGACGACAGCAGGTCGACCAGCAGCACGTCCACGGAGTGGCCGCGGGCGATATGGGCCTTCTCGTGCGCCAGGATGGGGGAGCGGTCGCCTTCCCAGTCCTGGCGGGAGAGGACGATGTGCTTCATCCAGCTGAAGGGGTCGATGTCGCGCTCCGTGACGATGATGCGGCAGCCGTCCTCTTCCCGGACGAGTTCGCCGTCCCGGATGATGCGGGAGAGGGAGAGGACCGAGAGCGCGACGCGCAGGAGGACGAACGCGACGCCGGCCCAGAACAGCGCGGCGAGCAGCGCGGGGGCCCAGGGCGCGGAGGGTTCCGCGAGCGGCGCGAGCGCTTGCAGCGGCGCCTCTGCCGTTTCTGCCGCGACCGTCTGTGCCGCGACCGGCGGCAGTTCGACGGTCCTGCGGACGGTAATGACGCACAGCGGCAGCAGGAACGACAGCACCGCCGTTCCGAGCAGTACGGCCCGGTTGAATCTGTGGAACGTTTCCTTCTTCAGCAGGAACCGGTAGCACAGGTAGAAGGCCAGCAGCGCCGCCGCCACCTTGGCGTCATAGGTCAGGAAATCCGTCATTTTTGCGCTCCTTTTTCGACGAGGTCGATCAGTTCTTTCAGTTCTTCCACGGAGATTTTCTCTTCTTTCACCAGCGCCGATACCGCGCTGAGGTACGAGTTGTCAAAGTACTTGTCGATCAGCCCGATCAGCGAGCGCTGCTTGTATTCCTCCCGGGAGATCCTGGCGAAGTACCGGTAGGTCGGTCCGTACGACTTGTGGCCGATGAAGCCTTCGTCCTGCAAAGTCCGCACCTGGGTCGAGAGGGTCGAGAAATGCGGCCGGGGCTCCGGGTACAGCTCCCGTAACTCCCGGACAAACAGCGGCCCCTTCTCCCAGAAGTGCTCCATGATAATCTCTTCTTTTCGGGTCAGTCGTTTCATAATGCTCCTGTCTTTACCGCAAATATAGCTAAAAAAAATAGCTGTGCAACTATTTTTTATAAAAGTTGCACGGTTGTGGACGACAAGACCTACACCTTCGTGATGCTGGCCGAGCCGGTTACGGTCCAGGCCCTGTTCTCCGCTGACGGCGGAGACGGTCACCTACATCGACCTTGACGGCAAGGAGCAGACACAGGAGGTGAACATCATCCTCTGCGACGACGCGGATTTCAGCAAAAGCAAGGGTATCACGCTTCCCCAGAGCGCCGGCATCACCATCTGGGGCCAGCGCCACGGCAGCGGCAAGTGGAGCATCACGGAAGCGCCAAAGGCCGGTGGGTAAAAACGATACGGGAGGAACCCGGGCCCGTTTCGGATCTCCACTGCAGCCGGCCTTCCGCCGAGTAAAGGTAGACCTTGCCCCGGGGCTCGTCGATGCAGGCGTCTGCCACGCAGAATTCGCGGGTCCGGGGGTTGACGGCGATGCCGGCAGGATTCTTTATCATCGCGGATGCCGTGCCGTCCTTCACTAATTCGCGGGCAACAATCCGGCGGGTCTTCACGTCGACAAGGGCATAGCCGACGTCAAAGGCTTGGCGGAAGGCGTTCCAGGTGTTGTTGACCACGTAAAGCGAATCGCCGCAGACGGTCATGTCGCTGCAGGGCAGAAGATCCAAACACTCAGTGACACAGTCACTTTCCGGGTCGATGACAAAGACCATGGAAGGTACATCGTAAGCGTCGCCCCGGCTCGATACCCAGATGTTACCGTATGCGTCGAGTTCCATCCGGTGGAGGTTGGGCGCCACGTCTATACTGTGGCTCACCTGGAAGGAGGCCAGGTCGATTACGGAGACCGTATGATCGTAATCGGGCACCTGGTGGATGCCGGAATTGGCTACGTAGAGTTTTCCGCCCGTGATGACCATCTCTTCCGGCTGGTATCCCACCTCGCAGGTCGCCACGATCTGCAGGGACGCCGTGTCAATCTTCGCAACATAGCCGCGGGGGTTGTTGCCTCCCATAGGCTCGGACTCCCCGTAGGCGCTCACGTATGCGTAGCCGTCCTGGAAAACGATGTAGCGGCCCTTCGGAATCCGGACCGTGCCGACGTGCCTGGCCGTCTCGAGGTCCAGCACATCCACTTTGCTCGAACCGCCCAGTACTGCATAGAGCCGCGAACCGTAGGACTGGAGATCGTTGCCACCCTCGCCCAGCCCCATCATGGCTTCGCCGGAATAATGCAGGGGCAGGTTCGTATAGTAGATCCCGGTGGCGTAGTCGTAATAGTCGAGGGTGCTGCTCAGCGGGGTCATGTCTCCTTCGTTGAGCACGTAGAAGCCGGCGATGGACATCTCTCCGCCCACCGCTCCGGGGACGGGACCCGGATCCTTGCCGCAACCCGCGGCAAGCAGCAGGATGGCCGGAAGCAGGAGGAGAAGACAGCGGATGTTCCGGGGCAGCAATCGTTTCATCTGTGGCAGCAGGTTATATGGTCATTGTCTTAGGCTTAAATGTATGGATTCTTTGCGGCAATTCCAAATTCTTTCCGAAGCAGGCTTTTGGCGGCCAAATGGATGCATAAAAAACAATTTAGACATTGCATAGGCTCGAATAGAGTGAGATAAAAGATATGGGAAATGTCGATAGATTGCACTTGTCACGGTGCGATTTTTCTAATTTCCTGCACTACTTTCAGTGCAAATTTCTATATTTGCGAAAAAATACGCCCCTATGGAGAACCTTATCAATACCTTCCGGCTCAAACTTTCCCTTACTCCCATGGCATACGTCAGGGAGTTCCACGACAAAATCAACTGGTCCAACCGCCTCATCTGTATCATGGGACAGAAAGGCGTCGGCAAATCCACCATGATTCTTCAGCACATCAGGAAGTTCGATAACTTGGAGGAGACCCTGTATGTCACGGCCGACAACATCTACTTCGCAGGCCACACCCTTTACGAACTGGCCCAGCGTTTCTTCAAGGCAGGCGGGAAGCGTCTCTACATCGACGAAATCCACAAATACAAGCCCTGGTCCACCGAAATCAAAAACATCTACGATGACATCCCGCTCCTGCAGGTGATTTATTCCGGCAGTTCGCTGCTGGCCCTGCAGAAAGGAAACAAGGCAGACCTCAGCCGCCGTACCATCCCTTACACGATGCCCACCCTTTCCTTCCGTGAGTACCTGAACATCAGGAACGGATGGTCCCTAAAGCCGGCCAGCCTGGACGATATCCTCCACGGACGGATAGATTTCCCTTATGCCGAACACAGGCCGCTTGTCTATTACAAGGACTACTGCAAGACCGGCTTCTATCCCTATTTCCAGGAAAGTGATGCGCCTATCCGTGTGCATAATGCCGTCATAAGCACGGTTGAGGAAGACATCCCGGCCTATGCCGAAATGACCGTCGCGGCTGCTGCCAAGCTGAAGAAACTGATGTATATCCTATCCAAGAGCGTGCCCTATAAGCCCAGCAATGAAACCCTTGGCCGCGACCTCGGCATCAGCCGCAACAGTGTACCCGACTATATTGATTACCTGACCACCTCCGGACTGTTCAACGCCCTTCATGAGCCCGGACACAGTGATAACCTCCTCTCTAAGGTAGAGAAACTCTACCTGGGCAACAGCAACATCGCCATGGCCCTTTCTGAGGACTGCATCATCGACTACGGCAACATGCGGGAGACCAACTTCCTGGTCTGGACTTCGCAGGTGCGTAAAGTCACATCCTCCAAGATCTCCGATTTCGAAATCGACGGCATCACCTTCGAGGTTGGAGGCAAGAACAAGAAGGGTAAACAGATCAAGGATGCCAAGGTGGGATATCTGGTCAAAGACGATATGGAATTCGCTGCCGGCAACTCAATTCCCATCTGGATGTTCGGTTTCATCTATTAAGGTTCACCCAGAATCGCTTGCAGTTAAATTGCGGTTAAGCTTTAACCAAAAACCCCACCAGAGTGCTCTCTAGTGGGGTTTTGAAGTGACTCCTACAGGATTCAAACCTGTAACCTTCTGATCCGTAGTCAGATGCTCTATTCAATTGAGCTAAGGAGCCGGGTCATTCGGGACGGGCCCGAATTATTTGCTTTCCTTGACGGTCATCTTCTTTTCGCGGATGCGGGCTTTCTTGCCGGCGAGGTTGCGGAGGTAGAAGATGCGTGCGCGACGCACGTGGCCGTACTTGTTGACTTCGATCTTCTCGATGAACGGGGACTCATAGGGGAAGATACGCTCCACGCCGATGCCGCCGGAAACTTTGCGGACGGTGAAGGTCCTCGTCAGCGGGGTCGCGCCACTGATCTGGATCACGACGCCGCGGAAATTCTGAAGTCTGTCCTTGTCGCCTTCCTTGATCCGGTAGGTCACCGTCACGGTGTCGCCGGCGCGGAACTCGGGGTAGGTCTGGGCTTTGCCCGTGCTGAAGGACTGCTCAGCTACTTTTAACAAATCCATAGTATCAATAATCTTTAGTCGCAGCATCGCGGTACCATATCACTTTCAAATGCGAGAGGCTGCTTTTTGGGACTGCAAAGGTAGGAATTATTTTATTTCTTCCAAACCTTTTTTGCTAAAAGATGTTCTTTTCCTTGTCAAAAATCGCTTTGTCGTCCCGGGAAGGGCTCGGGGTGAAGCTGTCGCTGCACCGCAGGTTCTCCATCGTCTCGCGTTCGCTGCGCGAAAGCTTGCGCGGAATCCAGACCAGGATCTTGACGTAGAGGTCGCCCCTGCCGCCGTAGCCGTTCACGGAAGGGAGGCCCTTGCCGCGGAGGCGCTGGATCGTGCCGGACTGCGTGCCGGGCTCGAGCTTCAGCTTTTCGCTGCCGCCGATGCAGGGGACGGAGATCTCGCAGCCGAGGATCGCGTCGGTGACGGAGATGATGTGGGTGTAGAAGAGGTTGTTGCCGTCGCGCTTGAGCTGGGCGTGTTCGACCTGCTCGATGATGACGAGGAGGTCGCCGTTGATGCCGTTGTTCTTGGCGGCATGGCCTTCGCCGCGCACGGTCACCTGCATGCCGTCTTCGACGCCGGCGGGGATCTTGATCTTCACGGTCTCGCGCTTGCGGATGAGGCCGGTGCCGGAGCAGCTGCGGCAGGGGTTCGAGACGATCTTGCCTTCGCCCTGGCACTGCGGGCAGGTCGAGTAAGACATCGCGCGGCCGAAGAGGGTGTTCGAGACGTGCTGGACCTGGCCTGTGCCCTTGCAGGTCGGGCAGGTCTTGATGTCGGAGCTGTTCTTCGTGCCTTTTCCGTTGCAGTCCGGGCAGGGGCGGTTGCGCTCGAGGGTGATTTCCTTTTCGACGCCGTTCGCGATTTCCTCGAGGGTCAGTTTCACGCGGGTGCGGATGTCGCGGCCGCGGTAGACGCGCTGCTGCTGCCCGGCGGAGCCGCCGAAACCGCCGAAGCCGCCGCCGAACGCGCTCCCGAAGGCGCTGCCGAACGCGCCGCCGAAGAGGTTGTTCAGGATGTCGTTGAGGTTGCCGAAGCCCTGGCTCCAGTCCTGTGCGCCCGCGCCGTCGACGCCGGCGAAGCCGAACTGGTCGTACTTGGCCTTCTTGTCCGGGTCACTCAGGACGGAATACGCCTCGGAGGCCTCCTTGAATTTCTCCTCGGCGGTCTTCTTCTCGGCGTCGGTCCCTTCGACCCAGCGGTCCGGATGCCACTTCAGGGCGGCTTTCCGGTAGGCGCTCTTGATCTCGTCGGCGGAGGCCCCTTTCTGGAGCCCGAGCACCTCGTAATAATCTCTTTTCTCTGCCATATCAAGCTCCTACTACGACTTTCGCGTATCTGATCACTTTCCCGTTCAGGGTATAGCCGGTCTGGATCACGTCGATGACCGTGCCCTTCTGCGCCTCGTCCTCGACGGGGAACTGGGTCACGGCTTCGTGGAAGTCCGTGTCGAACTTTTCACCCCGGGCCTCGATGACGGCCAGGCCGCGGCCCTTCAGGTAGGCCATCAGCTTGTTGTAAATCAGGGTCGGGCCTTCGGCGGCCGCTTCGTCGCCGGAGGCGGCGAGCAGCTTCAGCGCGCTCTCGCAGTCGTCCAGGACGGGGAGCAGGCCCTTGATCGTGTCGGCGGCGGCCGAAGCGACCAGGTTCAGCCGCTCCTCGGCGCTGCGCCGGCGGAAGGTATCGAATTCGGCGTAGAGCCGGAGGTATTTGTCTTTTTCTGCGGAGAGGGTGTCCTTCAGCTCCTGGATTTCCTTCTGGGCTTCCTTGAGCTTCGCGTTCCCTTCTTTCTTTTCTTTCTTCGCGTTTTCCTTCACGGGTTCTTTCTTCTCTTCTTCTGTTGCCATAATCGTCTGCATACAATAAACCGGATGGCAGTTCATCAAAGAATTTGCCATCCGGTAAAATATGACAAAGTGTCAGTCCTGCGGGCGGTCTAGCGGAGCGAGAGCTCCTTGATCGGCTCCGCGGGGGCGAGGACGTTGTGGACCGGCCAGGACTGGGCCTTGGCGATGTTCACGACCGCGCTGCCCTTGATGTCGAGGACGGAGGCGCCGACGCTGACGGTATACTTGCCGGGATCGGTCTCCCAGGCAGACGTCGCTTCGTTGAAGGAGGCCATCTGGTAGGTCGTGAAGCTCATCGTGAGGGTCTGGGATTCGCCCGGGGCGAGTTCCTTCGTCTTTGCGAAGGCCTTCAGCTCGCAGGCCGGCTTCTCCAGCTTGCCCTTCGGCGCGGTCACATAGACCTCGGCGACTTCCTTGCCGGCGACCTTGCCGGTGTTCCTGACGCTGACGGTCACGGTCACCTTGTCCCCGGCGAGCTTCACGGTCGGCTTGCCGTATTCGAAGGTCGTGTAGCTCAGGCCGTAGCCGAACGGATAGGAGACTTCCTTGCCGGCGGTCGTGAAGTAGCGGTAACCGACCCAGATGCCTTCGGCGTACTCGGTGTAGTCCACGTTCTTCTGGAGCGGGCGCGGACGGCCGTTGGCGCCGCCCATGCCCATCATGCCCATCATGCCGGCGTTGCCGGAGGCGGTGTAGTTGGCGGGGAAGTTATAGGAGGACGGGTGGTCGAGGTAGGAGACGGGGAAGGTCATCGGGAGTTTGCCGGAAGGATTGGCCTTGCCGGTCAGCACGTCGGCGACGGAGTTGCCGCCTTCCTGGCCCGGACCCCAGGCCACGAGGATGCCGTCCACGAGGTTCTTCCAGGAGACGGTCTCGATCACGCCGCCGATGTTGAGGATCACGACGACTTTCTTGCCGGCGAGGTGGTAGGCTTCACCGACGTTCTTGATGAGGGCGCGCTCGACTTCGGAGAGGTTCCAGTCGTCGTCGACCTTGCGGTCGGCGAACTCGCCGGCCTGGCGGCCGATGGTGATGACGGCGATGTCGGTGGTCGCGACGTTGCGGTCAATGAAGGCGCGGGAAACGGGCATTTCCGGGGTCGCGGCCTTGCCGAGGAGCATCCGGCCGCCGGAGCCTTCCGCCGCACTGCGGGCGGTCTCCCAGGCGAGGTAGGCCTGGTAGTAGTCGCTGATCTGCTTGTTGACCTTGAGGCCGGCGTTCGCCAGGCCTTCGAGGAGGCTGACGACGTACGGCTTGTTCACGTTGCCGGAGCCGGTGCCGCCGGCGATGAAGTCATAGGAGGTAACGCCGTAGAGGGCGACATCCTTCACGTCCTTGAACGGGAGGACGTTGTCCTCGTTGCGGAGCAGGATCATGCCTTCGGTCGCGGACTTGCGGGTAATCTCGGCGTGGGCCTTGAGGTCCGGCTTGTCGGAGTACTTGTAGCCGTTGAAGCGCGGGGTCTTTACGATGTACTCGAGGATGCGGCGGACGTTGACGTCGAGGGTCGCCTCATCGAGGGTGCCGTTCTTGACGGCGTTGATGATGCGCTCGGTCTCGACCGGGTTGCCGGGCTCCATCAGGTCGTTGCCGGCCTGGACGGCCTTGACCGTGCCTTCCTTGTTGCCCCAGTCGGTCATCACGATGCCCTGGAAGCCCCATTCGTCGCGGAGGATCGTGGTCAGGAGGTCGTGGCTCTGCTGGGTGAAGGAGCCGTTCAGCTGGTTGTAGGAGGACATCACGGTCCAGGGCTGGGCGTTCTTCACGGCCATTTCGAAGGCCTTGAGGTAGATCTCGCGGATGGCGCGCTGGCTGATGCGGGCGTCATTCATATTGCGGTTGGTCTCCTGGTTGTTGGCGGCGAAGTGCTTCGCGCTGACGCCGACGCCGTTGCTCTGGATGCCGTTGATGTAGGCGGTCGCCACATAGCCGGCGAGGACCGGGTCTTCGGAGTAGTACTCGAAATTGCGGCCGCAGAGCGGGTTGCGGTGGATGTTCATACCCGGGGCGAGGAGGACGTCCACGCCGTATTCGTGGACTTCGTTGCCCATCGCCATGCCGACGTTCTCAATCAGCTCCACGTTCCAGCTGCTGGCGAGCTGGACGCCGACCGGGAATCCGGTGCAGTAGAAGGTGTCGTTGGTGTTCTGGCGGGTAGGGGAGATGCGCAGGCCGGCGGGGCCGTCGGCGACGACGGTGTTCGGGATGCCGAGGCGCGGGATCGACTGGGTCGTGCCGGCGGCGCCGGGAACGATCAGGGATGCGCTCATCGTGATGCCGGCGAGCTGGGTCATGCCGCGGCTGGAGCCGACGACAAGGGTCGCTTTCTCTTCGAGGGTCATCGCCTTGAGGACCTCGTCGATGTTGTCTTTCCGGAGCTGGGGCTGCGCAAGCACAGGGAGTGCGAGGGCGGCCAGCGCCAGAGTCGTAAGGATTTTTTTCATGGATTGGTTATTATAAGGTTATTTGAAGAATCGGTCTACTTCCTTGACGGATTCCGGGAGGGCGAAGACCGCGACGCGGTCGTAGGCCTCGATGCGGGTGTCGCCGACGGCGATGAAGGATTCGCTGCCGCGGATCACGCCGCCCACGATCGCGTTCTCCGGGAATCCGAGGTCTTTCAGGGGGGCGCGGGTGATGGCGCTGCCGGGGGCGACGGTGTATTCGAGGATTTCGGCGTTGGTGCCGCTCATGTACTTGACGAAGCGGGCCTTGCCGCTGAGGGTGAAGCGGAAGATGCGGCCGGCGGTGATGAGTTTCTTGTTGATGACGGTGTCGACGCCCATCTCCTCGGCGAGGTGGATGTATTCGATGTTCTCGACCTCGGCGATGGTCTTTTCGATGCCGAAGCGCTTGGCGACGACGCAGGCGAGGATGTTGGCCTCGTCGTTGTCGGTCACGGCGACGAAGGCGTCAAAGTCGCGGATCGATTCCTCGAGGAGGAAGTCGGTGTTGCGGCCGTCGCCGTGGACGACCTGGACCTTGTCGTCGAGCTTTTCGGAGAGCTCGACGCAGCGCGCCTTGTCCTTGTCGATCAGCTTGATTTCGCTGACCTGGTTGCAGAGGGCCTTGGCGACGTGCTCGCCGGTCTGGGAGCCGCCGAGGATCATGACCTTGTCCACTTCGACGTTGCTTTTGCCGAAGAGGTGGAGCAGGGTCGGGATGCCTTCGCGGCGGGAGATGGTGAAGACGAGATCGTGGTAGAGGAACTTCGTGTCGAACCGGGGGATCAGGGTCTGCTCGTCGCGGGAGATCGCGATGATGCGGAAATTTTCCGCGGCCTCGCCGACCTTGGCGACGAATTCGCCGAGTTTGAGGTCGAGCAGCTGGGAGTCCTCTTCAATCTTGAAAACGGCGATCTGCAGCTTTCCGTGGGCGAAATCCATGTACTCGGAGGAGCCGGAATGGCGCAGCTGGTCGACGATTTCCTCGGCGGCGATCTTCTCCGGGTAGAAGAGGAGCTCGATGCCCATGTCCTTGAAGAGAATCTTGTTTTCCGGGTTGAGGAAGTTCTCGTCGTTGATGCGGGCGGTCACTTTCTTCGCGCCGAGGTTCTTCGCGAGGATCGCGCAGACGATGTTCATCTCCTGCGTGGCGAAGGGGTACACGGAGACGAAGAGGTCGGCCTTCTGGACGCCGGCGCTCTTCAGGATCTCGATCGAGGAGGGGTTGCCGACGATGGTCGCGGCATCCGCGACGGAGCGCAGGTGGGCGATGCGGGCCGGGTCGCTGTCGATGACAGTGACGTCTCCGCCTTCGTGGCCGAGCATTTTCGCGAGGTGGGAGCCGACTTCGCCGGCCCCGACGATGACTATCTTCATACTGAGGCGATCAGGTATCTGACAAATATACTGAAAAATTTCCGGCCTTTGACGCGGACCGCGGCTTTTTTGCCGTGGACGCCGCGGCGCAGCTGCCGGAACTCGCGGTGGGCTTCCAGCACGCTCCGGGCGTATTCTTTCTTTCCCTGCAGGCGGTACACCAGCGCGGAGCCGAGGTCCAGCAGGCGGCGCAGGCCCAGCAGCAGGCGCGCGCGCACCGGCCCCACCGTCCCGGGGAGGTTGTTCTCCAGCAGCAGGAGGTTGTTGCGGTAGTTCAGCTTCATCTTGAAGGGGGAGTCCGTCGCCAGCGTCCCGCCGCCGACGTGGTAGACGCGCGCCTTCGGCACCACCTCCACCGTCCAGCCCGCGAGCTGCGCCCGCCAGCAGAAATCGATCTCCTCCATGTGGGCGAAGAAGCGGTCATCCAGGCCGCCCAGCTGCTTCCAGACGCTGCTGCGGACCATCAGGCAGGCCCCGCTGACCCAGAGCACCTGCGCCGGCCGGTCGTACTGCCCGCGGTCCCGCGCGACCTTGTGCATCACGCGGCCCCGGCAGAAGGGGTAGCCCAGCCGGTCGACGTAGCCGCCGGCGGCGCCGGCATACTCGAAGCGGCCGCGCTCGCTGAAGTCCAGCAGTTTCGGGCCGCAGACGCCGCAGCGCGGGTGGAGTTTCATCCAGTCGCGCAGGACGGCGAGCCAGTCCGGCGCGACTTCCGCGTCGGTGTTCAGCAGGACGTAGTATTCCGCCTCGACCTCCGCGAGGGCGCGGTTGTAGCCGCCCGTGAAGCCGTAGTTCTCTTCCAGGGCGATGCAGCGCACCTCCGGGAAGCGCTCGGCGAGCAGCTGCAGGGAGCCGTCGGTCGAGCCGTTGTCGGCCACGACGACCTCCGCCTCCATCCCGCGGCAGCTTCGGATCACCCCCGGGAGGAAGCGTTCCAGGTAGTCCCTGGTATTCCAGTTAAGAATGACAACAGCCGTCTCCATCGCCGTGTCCGTGGCAGCATTCGCCTTCTCCGTGCTCGTGGCAATGGCCTTCGCCGTGACCGCAGCATTCTCCTTCGCCGTGCTCATGGCAGTGGCCTTCGCCGTGTCCGTGGCAATGGCCGTGGCCGCCGTGGTGGCCGCAGCCGCCGCAGCCCTCCGACGGGAGGAATTCGCCGTGGAGGCCTTCCAGGAGCTCCTGCGGGGTCGCTTCGCGCACGCCCAGCACCTGGCCCCGGAAGCGGAGGGCCTTGCCGGCCATCGGCGGATTGAAGTCCATCGTGACGGTTTCGTCCCCGACCGACACCACCATGCCCTGGCAGACCTCGCCCGCCGAGTTCAGCAGCGGGATGTAGGCTCCGACCCGGAGCAGGTCTTCCCGCAGCTGCCCGTCGACGACGAAGGTGCTCTTCGGCACGTCGAACACTTTCTTCAGGTCATACGCTCCGTAGGCGTCCTCCGGGGCGACGGTGCAGTCGAATTCCGCTTCCGCCTCCAGCCCTTCCAGGGCCTCTTCCAGCTTCGGGAGGATCGTCCGCGTCCCGTGGATATAATCGAACGGCTCCTCGGCCGTCGCACTGCCGACGACCTTTCCTTCCGTTTCTACTTCATAGCGCAATACTACGACTTTGTTCTTCTCTACTTTCATATACAGTCTTGTTGTTGTTTTCTTTTTTCAGCCGCTCAGGTCGGCCTTGTCGAAGGCTAAGGTAGGAATAAGTTTCGACATGCAGGGGCGGGCGTCGTCGGCGACGGCGAGGAGGCTGTTCCAGAGGGTGATGAAATTGCCCGTGAGGAGCATTTCCTTGACGGGGTGGGTGATTTTCCCGCCCTTGAAGGCAAAGCCTTCGATGCCGTAGGAAAAGTCGCCGGTCGAGGAATTGCTGTTGCCGCCGTTGAAGCCGGTAATCAGGATGCCGTCGCCGCAGCGGGCGAGGAGGTCCTGCTGCGACAGGCCCGGAAGGGGCCAGGGGAGCAGCCGGGGCCGCGTCGCGTCCTCGACGGTCGGCGGGATGCCCATCTTGCCCGCCATATAGGTGTTCACGAAGTACTCTTCCACCGTGCCGGCGCCGATGATGGTATGGGGCCGGGTCGCCACGCCTTCGGAGTCGAAGAGCCGGCTGCCGGACTGTCCCGGGATGTGGCAGTCGTCCACGAGGGTCATCCCTTCCGGGAAGACTTTCCGGCCGGCGCAGCCCGCGAGGAAGGAGTTCTCCTGCTGGATCGCGTAGGCGCTCAGGGCGCTCAGGACCGGGGTCACGAGGCGCGAGGCGACGCTGCTGTCCACGACGATGCGGTACCGGCCGCTGCGCCGGCGCTTCGGGCCGACCTGTGCGCAGGCCTTCCGCAGCGCGGTCGGGCAGCAGGAAGCGAGGTCGAGGTCCTTCAGGGCGACGGCGGAGTCCCACCAGTAGCCGCTGTATTTCGTGCCTTCCGCGTCCGCGACGGTCATTTCGACGCCATACTCGAACGCGGTCTCGGTGTGGCGGCATTCGAGGCCGTTGCTGTCGATCAGGTAGCTGTCCACGAGGCTGTCGGAGTACTCTGCCTCCTCGCTGACGAGGCGCACGCCGCCGCCCGGGTCGCAGCCCTTGAAGAGGGAGGCTCCGAGCGCGAGGGAGAGCCGGCGGTCGGGCGTCATCGTCCCGTAGGCGGGGTCGCAGAGGTCCAGCTCACGGCCGCCGGCGGCGTTTTTCGCCGTGCGCTCCGGCGCGGCGAGGTCGCGGAAGCGGTCCGGCGCGAGCAGCCGCACCGTCGCGACCGCGCGGTCCAGGAACGCCTCGATCTCCGCCTCCTCCAGCCGGTTCAGCGAGAAGCTGCCGAAGCGGCCGTCCACGAAGAGGACGACGCTCAGCGAGCGGTCGAGGCAGCGGGTCACCTTGTCAATCTCGCCGTTCAGCGTGCCGACGAGGTCCATCGTACTCTTGCTCAGGGCGATGCGGGCCTTCTGCGCGCCCTTGCGGAGGGCGGCGTCGAGGCAGAAGCGCGCCAGCGCCATTTCTTTCGGTTCCAGGATGCCCATGCTACTCTCCTCCCACGATCAGGTTGCTGACCAGCACGGTCGGGATGCCGCAGGAGACGAAGGCGCTCTGCTCCTTGCCGCAGGTCCACGTGCTGTCGTCGATGACGAGGTCGTTTCCGACCAGTTCGATGTCGGCGAGGGCCTGGGGGCCGTTGCCGATGATGTTGATGTCCTTGACGGGCATCGTGAGACGGCCCTTCTCGATCAGGAAGCCGCTCTTGACATAGAAGGTGAAGTCGCCTTCGCCGATCTTGACCTGCCCGTTCGCGAACTGGTCCACGTAGATGCCCTTGTCCACGGAGGCGATGATGTCCTCCGGGCGCGCGTCGCCGGCTTCCATATACGTCGCCCGCATCCGGGGAATCGGCATGTAGCGGAAAGACTCGCGGCGGCCGTTGCCGGTCGGCGCGACGCCGTAGAAGCGGGCGCTGATGCGGTCGTGGAGGTAGGAGACGAGGACGCCGTCCTCGACCATCGCGGTCCGCTGGCCCGGCACGCCCTCGTCGTCGAAGTTCAGCGCGCCGCGGTTCCCGCGGAGGGTCGCGTCGTCGACAATCGTGATGCCTTTCCGGCAGACGCGGGTGCCCATCCGGTCCGCGAAGACGGACTGGCCCTTGCGGTTGAAGTCGGCCTCGAAGGCGTGGCCCATCGCTTCGTGGAGCAGGATGCCGGACGCGCCGGCGCCCATCACGACCTTCATGGGGCCGCCGTGGGGGCGGCGCGCCGCGAAGCGCGCGTCGAGGCCCTTCACGGCCTCGTCGGCGAGCTCCTCCGCGAGCGCGTCCGTCAGCATTTCCGCGCCGGCGCGGAAGCTCCGGGAGACGGATTTGTTCTCGACGGTGTCGCCCTGACGGAAAACGACGGAGACCGAGATGCTGCCCATCGGGCGCGTCTCGTATTTCAGTTCGCCGTAGGAATTGAACATCAGGACGTCGGTGACCTGCGACGAGAGCATCGCGATCACCTTGACGACCCGGGTCTCCCGGGCGAGGATGCCGTCCTGGATGCGTTTCAGGTAGGGGATGAAGGCGGAGACGTCGGCGGTGCGCCAGTCGCGGTCGACCGGGTAGCGGTCGGCGGCGGGGTTCGGACAGCCGTGGTAGCGGGCCTGCGAGGCGGGCAGCGGCCCGGCCGGGGCCGCGCCGCGGGCGATCGCGCCCGCCGCCTGCGCCGCGTCCCGCAGCGCCGCCGCCTCCGTGCTCTCCGCGTAGGCGTAGCCGGTCTTCTCGCCGCAGAGGACGCGGATGCCCGCGCCGTAATCGACGTGGAAACCGCCGGAGCCTACCTCGGAATCCCGGAGCAGCAGGTCGCTGTAGGCGGTGTTCTCGAAATAGAGGTCGGCGTAGTCCCCGCCGCCGGACAGGGCCGTCGCGACGAGCGCTTCCAGCCCTTCCTGGCTGACGTGGAACGTATCCAGATAGTAGCTTTTGTCCTTGATCATGGTTCGGAAGGTTCCGCCGCCTGTCCCAGGGAGCGGATCAGTTCGTATTTTGCCGCATCCCGGACCGTGGTGGACAGCTGCGTGCCTTCGGCGACGACGGTGAAGGGGCTGCGGGAGTTGTCCGCGATGATCCAGCGGTCGCAGGCCGGGATGTAGTATTTGAAGAGGTACTGCAGGCCGACCGTGTAGCGGCGGCGGATGACCTCGTCGGGGATGTTGTGGCCGCCGGCGGAGACGCGGTTGCGGACCCGCGCGATCGCCAGCTCCGGGGAATTCAGCCAGAAGTACAGGATCGTGACCTCGTAGCCGCCGGCCTGCGCGTCCTTGACCATGTTGAGGAGGGCGCGCGTCGCCAGGGTCGTCTCGATGCCGAAATCCATGCTGCGGTTCAGCAGGAAGTGGTATTTCATCAGCATGTAGCGGCTCGCGGAGACCGACGCGGCGGACGGGTCGAAGGGGGAGAGGCTCTTCGCGAATTCGTCGGAATTCACGAACTGGTTGCAGTCCAGCATCTGGGGCAGCAGCGTGTAGGACGCCGTCGTCTTCCCGCTGCCGTTGCAGCCCGATATGATATACATTTTCGGCATCTCCCGGAAAACAGAATGGGTCGGGTGTGCCGGCCCATTCTGTCTGTAGTTTATACGATAACAGGAACAGTCACTAGGCCGTGGCGGCTTCGAGTTTCTTCAGCATCGAGAACATCACGAGGCCGGAAATCACGCAGAGGGCCATCAGGACGGTCCAGTTGACCCAGAGGGGCACGTTGTTCCAGAGCATCGACGGAATCGAGCTGAGGTAGTTGCCGATCGCGGTCGCGGCGAACCAGAGACCCATCATCAGGCCCTTGTACTTCGGCGGGGCCACCTTCGAGACGAAGGAGATACCCATCGGGCTGAGCAGCAGCTCGGCGAAGGTCAGCACGAGGTAGGTCGAGATCAGGTAGGTCGGGACGACCGGATCCGGGGAGACGCCGCCGACGCTGACGAGCGTCGAGGGGGCCGGCTGGCCCTTCGAGGCGGCGAGCATGATCAGGTAGCCCAGGGCGGCGACGAACATGCCGAGGCCGATTTTCTTCGGGGCGGAAGGTTCCTTGCCCTTGCTCGCGAGCGCCGAGAAGATCGCCATCGAGACCGGCGTCAGGGCGACCACGAAGAACGGGTTGAACTGCTGGAACTGCTGCGGGAGGATGTGGATCGTCGGGTCCATGCCGGCGTAGATCGCATAGGCGCCGGCCCACAGGGCGAGGGTCGCGATGCCGCAGGTGATCTTCGCGCGGAACGTCTCGGACTGGAAGGCGCCGAAGAGGGTATAGACCGAAACCGCGATCAGGAAGAGCGGCCAGATGCTGAAGCCGATGCGGAGCGGGCCGCTGACGGTGCTCTGGGTGTAGTCGCGGGCGAAGTAGGTCAGCGAGCTGCCGTTCTGGTGGAAGGCCATCCAGAAGAAGATGACGACGGCGAAGACGAAGATCAGGGCGACGATGCGGTCGCGGGTCTGCTTCGGGCTGAGCTCGGCGACGGGGGCGCCGGCGCCGGCCTTCGCCTGCTTGGCGTTCACGTCGGCGTGCTTGAACCAGTTGCGGAAGCCGAGGTAGATGGCGATGGAGAAGATCAGCGAGACGCAGGCCACGGCGAAACCGAGGTTGTAGGCGGTCGAGAGGTGGGTGATGTAGTACTGGCTGAAGTCCGTGAGGTTCATCGAAGCCACGTTCGCGCCGGGCATCGCGGCCTTCAGCGACTCGAGCTGGGCGGCGACGTCGGCACCGCCGAGGTACTGGTGGGCCAGGGCGGGGATGTCGGCCTTGTAGATCAGGCCGGCGGTCGCGAGGTGCTTGTTGGTCAGCGCGGTAGCGGCGGTCGGGGCGAACATCGCGCCGATGTTGATGGCCATGTAGAAGAGGCTGAAGGCGGAGTCGCGCTTGGCGGAGTACTGCGGATCGTCGTAGAGGTTGCCGACGAGGACCTGGAGGTTGCCCTTGAAGAGGCCGGTACCGATCGCGATCAGCAGCAGGGCGCCGATCATCAGGGCCAGCGCCAGCCCGCGGCCGGCGAAGGCGTTCGTCGGAATCGCGAGGCAGAGGTAGCCGGCGAACATGACGCAGACGCCGGTGATGACGCATTTGCCGAAGCCGATCTTGTCAGCCAGCCATCCGCCGACGACGGGCATGAAATAGACGGCGGCGAGGAAAATCGCATAGAACTGGCCCGCGGCGGCGGCGGAGAAGCCGAACTTGGCCTGCAGGAAGAGCAGGAAGATGGCCAGCATCGTGTAGTAGCCGAAGCGCTCGCCCGTATTCGCGAGGGCCAGCGCATACAATCCTTTGTGTTGTCCTTTGAACATTGTATGGTTAGGTTTAAATAATCCGAAACCGTATCGCACAAAGATAACAATAAAAAATGGTATATTTGTATGTGCGCAAGTTCGGGTTCATACTGGTGCGGGGCGTGATGGGGCTGTTCTCGGCCCTGCCGCTGCGGGCGCACCGCGCGCTGGGCGGATTCCTGGCGTGGATCCTGCGGGATCTGATGCACTACCGCCGGGACGTCGTCCTGACGAACCTGTCGCGCAGCTTCCCGGCGATGCCCTACAAGGAGGTTTCTCGCAACGCCGACCGGTTCTACCGGCACCTCGGCAACGTGATCGCCGAAGCGGTCTGGATCGGGCACTCCTCCGCGGAGCGCGTGACGCGCAGCCACATCGTCGAATGTGCGAATCCGGAGGTGCTGAACGCGGCGTTCGAAAACGCGCCGGGCGTGATGCTGATGATGACCCACCGCGGCAACTGGGAGCTCCTGGGCGGCCTGTACTGCACGAACTACGGGCCGGAGCCCTGGGCCTTCCGGCCGGAGGACGTCTGCTGCGTCTACCGGCGGCTGAAGAGCCCGCTCTGGGACCGGGTGATGGCCGTGAACCGGATGTACCCGCTGCGGAAGACGGCCTTCGACGGGTATGTGGAGAGCGAGAAGATGCTGCGCTACGCGCTGGAGCACCGCCGGGAGCGGAAGATCTTCATCTTCCCGAACGACCAGTTCCCGTACGCGATTGCGCAGCGGATGAAGGTCGACGACTTCATGCACCAGCCGACCTGGTCGATGGCCGGGGGCGCCGCGCTCGCCGTGAAACTGGGCCTCAGCGTGGTCTATATGGGGAGCCGGATGCGGCCGGACGGCGGCTACGAGACGGTCTATACGGAAATTTGCCGCGATGCCTCCGGGATGACGCCGGAGGCCGTGATGAACGGATATTACAAACTGCTCCAGGCGGAGCTCGAGGCCGAGCCCTGGAACTACCTCTGGAGCCACAAACGATGGAAAAGCGTATGAAAAAGTTTTTGATAAGCCTGTTGCTTCCGGCGCTCTGCCTTGCCGCGCGCGCCCAGGAAGGCGTCGTCAGCTACGCGCTGCCGATGACGACGCTCCACTTCGAGGTGGAAGCCGAACTGGAATCCTTCTTCGCCGGCCCGTATGCCCGGTATGCCTCCAAGTACCTTGGCGTCGAGGCCCGGCAGGCGGATGAATCCGGCTACCGGATCGTCAGCGTCAAGCTGACGCCGTGCATCGAGGCGGACCCCGTCGCGCGTTTCTCCTACGCGATCCCGAAAGGGGAGTCGACGCCGGCTTTCCTGCAGCTGAGCGCGCAGGGCCTCGTCGCCGTCTCCGACGGCAGTTTCGGCCGCCAGAACATCTGGCGCTTTCCGGCGCCGGCCGGCGCGGACTTCTCCGGCCGCGGCCTGAGCGAGAACATCACCTCCGAGGCGACGACCCTCTACCGGAACGTCCGGGAGCAGTCCGCCTACGGCCGCGTCCCGGTCCAGCAGAACATGGTCGTCGAGAAATCCGCCGAGGACAAGGCCCGCGAGACCGCGGAGATGATCTTCAACCTGCGGCGGACGCGCGTCCAGATCGTCACCGGCGATACCGACGCGACCTTCAGCGGCGAGGCGATGGCCTCCGCCGTCGCGGAGATCGACCGCCTTGAGAAGGAGTACCTTTCGCTCTTCGTCGGCTACAGCGAGTTCCAGACCCAGACGATGCACTTCGACGTCGTCCCGGATCCGAACGCCGCCTCCCAGATGTACATCGCCTTCCGCGTCTCCGAGACCGAGGGCCTGGTTTCCGCGGACAACGTCTCCGGCATCCCCGTGATCGTGGACCTGACCCCGCAGCAGCTCCCGGCGACCCCGGCCGCCACGAAATCGAAGCAGGTCATCCGCTACCGCATCCCGGCGATCTGCAACGTCCGCCTGCTCGAGGGCTCGAAGGTCCTCCTGCAGACCCGCGTTCCCGTGTACCAGCTCGGCGTGAACGCCGCCTTCCCTGCCAATTAATAACTGATCAAATAACACAAAGCTATGAGTATTAAAGATTTAGAGCCTAAGTACGTATGGAATAACTTCTACGAGCTGACCCGGATCCCGCGCCCGTCCAAGCACGAGCACAAGGTCCAGGAATACCTCCTGGAATGGGGAAAGAAGCGCGGCTTCGACACGAAGCGCGACGAGACCGGCAACATCATCATCTCCGTCCCTGCGACCCCCGGCTATGAGAACCGCCGCGGCGTGATCCTCCAGGGCCACATGGACATGGTCCCGCAGAAGACCTCCGATTCCTCCCACGACTTCCTCAAGGATCCCATCAACGCCTACATCGACGGCGAGTGGGTGACCGCCGACCGCACGACCCTCGGCGCCGACGACGGCATCGGCGTGGCGATGAGCCTCGCCGCGCTCGAGGACCCGAGCGTGGAGCACGGCCCCCTCGAGGTGCTCGTGACCTATGACGAGGAAACCGGCATGACCGGCGCCAGCGAGCTGCGCCCGGGCGTCCTGAAGGGTGACATCCTCCTGAACCTCGACTCCGAGGACGAAGGGGAGCTCTGCGTCGGCTGCGCCGGCGGCCTGGACGTCTCCGCGGAATTCAAGTACTACAAGTACAACACGCCCGCAGGCATGAAAGCCCTCCGCTTTACCGTGAACGGTCTCCAGGGCGGCCACTCAGGCATGGACATCTCCCTGTACCGCGCCAACGCCAACAAGGTCGTCGCCCGCATCCTCCTCCCGCTGATGGAGCAGTGCGGCGTGCGCGTCGTCTTCTTCCGCGGCGGCTCCCTCCGCAACGCGATTCCCTTCGAGGCGACCGCGGAGATCCTGATCCCGGAGGCAAGCTACGCCGCCGTGCGCCAGGCGATCGTCGATTCCTTCGACACCATCCGCAGCGAGTTCATCGACAGCGATCCTTCCTCCGCCCTCACAATCGAGGACGAGGTTCCCGTGATGCCGAAGTTCATCCAGCAGAAGACGATGCTCCGCGCCGTCAAGGCCATCATCGCCGCCCCGTCCGGCGTGATCCGCATGAGCCAGACGATGCCCGGCCTGACCGAGACCTCGATCAACCTCGCCATTGTCCGTACCCAGCACGGCAAGATCAGCATCCATTCCCTGATGCGCAGCGCCGTCGATACCTCGAAGGACTACCTCGCCCAGCGCGTCCGCTGCCTGTTCGAGCTTGCCGGCGCCGACTCCGTCACCTTCGCCGGCGGCTACTCCGGCTGGACCCCGCGCCTCGACACCGCGATCAACAAGGTGATGATGGACGTCTTCGAGAAGTGCTACGGCTACCCGATGAAGATGATGGCGACCCACGGCGGCCTCGAGTGCGCCATCATGGGCGCCAAGTACCCCAACTGGGAAATGGCCTCCATCGGACCGACCATCCGCTATCCCCACAGCCCGGACGAGAAGGTGGAAATCGCCTCCGTCGCCCGCACGTGGGACTACCTGAAGGCGGTCCTGAAGGAAATCCCTTGCAAATAAAGTTGAAATTACCTATCTTTGCAGCCCTTTGGAAGGTTTCGGCCTCCGAAGGGCTGTAATTTATTATTATCAACAACATTATGATCAAACAGTACGAAACCGTTTTCATTGCAACTCCCGTTTTGTCTGATGCCCAGATGAAGGAAGCGGTTGCCAAGTACGTGAGCCTCATCAAAGACAACGGCGGTGAGGTCGTGTACGAAGAGGATTGGGGGCTCAAGCAGCTCGCGTACCCGATCCAGCACAAGACGTCAGGTTTCTATTACCTGATTGAATTCAAGGCCGACCCGCAGTTCGTCGCCACCTTGGAGACCCAGTATCACCGTGACGAGCGGATCATCCGCTTCATTACCGTCGCGCTTGACAAGAACGCCGTCGCGTACGCCGAGAAGCGTCGCGCCAACAAGGCGGCGAAAGAGGCTGCGAAGGCCGAGGCTCCCGCGGAGGCCCCTGCAGCAGAAGTTGAACCCGAAGCAAAGGAGGACTAAGCCATGGCACAGACGAATGAACAGAACGGCGAAATCCGTTACCTCAATCCGCCCGCAGTGGAAGTCAGGAAGAAGAAGTACTGCCGTTTCAAGAAGGCAGGCATCAAGTATGTCGATTACAAGGACCCTGAGTTCCTGAAGAAGTTCCTCAATGAGCAGGGAAAGATTCTCCCGCGCCGCATCACCGGTACTTCCCTGAAGTTCCAGCGCAAGGTGGCCCAGGCGATCAAGCGCGCCCGCTCCCTCGCCCTGCTTCCGTATGTTACTGACCTTCTTAAATAATCAGCCCTATGAAAATCATTTTGAAGAAAGAAGTTGCCAATCTCGGCGAGGCCGGTGATGTGGTGGAAGTGAAGGCTGGTTATGCCCAGAATTACCTGGTTCCCCAGGGTTACGCCGTGATGGGTACCCCGTCCGCGCTCAAGCAGCACGAGGAGACCCTCCGTCAGCGCGCCCACAAGGAAGCGAAGCTCGTCGCCGACGCCGAGGCGCTGGCCGCGAAGCTGGCCGCCGTTCCGGTGAAGGTTTCCGCGAAGGTGACCGAGGCCGGCAAGCTGTTCGGCTCCGTCGGTGCGAACGCCGTCGTCGAGGCGCTGTCTGCCGCCGGTTACGAGATCGAGAAGCGTTTCGTCGATGTTCCCGAGATCAAGGAACCCGGCGAGTACGAGGCCAAGGTCAAGCTCTACAAGGGCGTCTTCGCCAACCTCAAGGTCGAGGTCGTTCCCGAAGCCTAATTTCGCTTTAACGCAAAAAGAACTGTTTTCCTGAGACAGTCGAAAGAACGCCTGCTCAGAAAAACAGTTCTTTTTGCTTGGTTTTCGCTGAAAAGACTGTTTTCCTGAGATATCCCGAAAAAGGGCTACTCAGAAAAACAGTCTTTTCAGCTGGATGCGTCTCAAAACGCAGAAAAAGCAATTTTCCTGAGATCGTCGAAAAAACGCCGCCTCAGAATAATTGCTTTTTCTGCTTCCAAGGCCGTCATGCCCGACCTGTTCTCCCTCCCCGCCCGCGCCCCCACTGCTTTTTTAGCGTGATTTATAACCCGCTGACAGCCAATTAATAACGCAAAGCAATACCGTAAAAAAACACATCCCTGCTTTATATAATCACCTCTACACCAGCACGTTACAAATCACGCTCCGCCACCCCTCCCGGCCCATCGCTCTTCCTTCTGTTTTTTCTGTGTTATTCTTTTCCGCTTCCCGGCGTTCCGGTTTTCGGAAACCGCGGTAATCGCTATTTTTGCGGTAAGAACAGTTTTATTGAAAGTGATATGAACAGGAAAAGGTTTTTATGGCTGATGCTGGTCGCGCTGGCGGCGGGACTGGCGGTGACGGCGTGCCGGGTGCAGAAGGCCGGAGCTTATGAGTTGCATGTCAAGGGCGTCGAGGTGCCCTCGACGGCGAATCAGGACCCGGCGGCGCCGACGGTGTTTTTTACTTCGGACATCAGCCCGGAGGGCCTGGTCAAGGTCTATGAGGCGCTGGGCGTGAAGCCGGAGGGACGGGTCGCCGTCAAGATTTCGACCGGCGAGTCCGAGGAGAGCAACCACCTGCGGCCGGATTTTATCAAGGACCTGGTCCTCAAGGTCGGCGGCACGCTGGTTGAGTGCAATACCGCCTATGGCGGCAACCGCTCGACGACGGAGGCGCACCGCAGGGCGATCGCCGAGCGCGGCTTCGAGAAGGTCGCGCCGGTGGACATCATGGACGCCGAGGGGGAGATGCGCATCCCGGTCGTGGACAAGCGGCACATCCAGTATGACATCGTGGGCGCGCACCTGCAGAATTATGACTTCATGGTGAACCTGGCGCATTTCAAGGGCCACGCGATGGGCGGCTTCGGCGGGGTGCTGAAGAACCAGAGCATCGGCGTCGCCTCCTCGTCCGGCAAGCTTTATATCCATTCCGCCGGGCGCAGCACGACCCGCTGGATGTCGGACGAGCAGGACGGCTTCCTCGAGAGCATGGCCGCCGCGGCGCAGGCGGTCCACAACTATTTCAAGCAGGACGGCCGCAACATTATCTATATCAATGTGATGAACAACATGTCCGTCGACTGCGACTGCGACGCCCACCCGGCCGCGCCGCGCCTGAAGGACATCGGCATCCTCGCTTCCGTCGACCCGGTCGCCCTTGACAAGGCCTGCACGGACCTGGTCTTCAACCATGTCGATGCCGCCGGCGACGATGCCAAGCCCCTCCAGGAGCGCATCAACCGCCAGCACGGCCTCCACATCCTCGATTACGCCGCCCAAATCGGTCTCGGCCAGCTCAAATACAACCTCGTCAATATCGACTGACTCTCCGCTTCGCAAGGGGGTAGGAAGAGGTTCGCAATTCGCCGGAGGCGCTGTGCGCCGACCGAGGGGATAGCCGCGCAGCGGCGCAAGGGGAACCTTCCCCTTGTCCCCCTGGGGGTGATGTGCACCCCAAAAGTTGGACGGTTAATAATAGATATTTACATGTGCTGAGTCCGGTATTGCACCGGACTTAGTCCGTTTAACCGTAGTTTGATTCGTTTGTTGTTGTAGTAGTCGACATACTC
>Ga0208297_1000978_pt1 | contig 37036 bp, 31 predicted proteins | sample LMS_cellobiose_e_FD_187367 | JGI IMG/M metagenome (GOLD analysis project Ga0208297, IMG submission 187367) | Rumen-fistulated moose microbial communities from Alaska, USA - LMS_cellobiose_enrichment (SPAdes) (version 2) | ecosystem: Host-associated > Mammals > Digestive system > Stomach > Rumen... | reverse complement strand
TTGACCCAGCAGCACATTAAACAAGGACGTCTTTTCCTTTCTTTGAAATAATCTATGGTCATTATATCCAGCAATTCTTGGACAGGCAATTTTGTCAGCTTTTGGTCAGGTTAGAGTGGCAGTAACACTATTATGATTAGAAGCACTCATTTAAGGATCTAGATTCTATTACGTGCCTAGATGTTGTTAATATAACCCATTATATAGGAATTCCCCCAGTTGATACAGCAACTAGGGGGACGGTTCTCGTGGTTGGCATGAGTTAATATATTTTGCTATTATAAGCCAAAGATGGTTCAATGTGCCAATAACTGGTAGAAAACAAAGCGAAAGCGGATTATAACATATTGTCTTGAGAGGCTCTAACAGGCAGACTATTTTTGAGTATCACTTTGAGGCAGGAGATTATTCAGGAGTAAAATGGGTATATGAAAATATACAAAGGAGAGCGGGAAATGGCTAAGGTGCGTGTAATAACTAATGAGGTATTACAAAGAGTGGATCGGGCAGATCAAGTACTAAGCAATTGGATGCGTGCCAATGGAATTTACGAAATTGATCCGGAAGGCTGTATGAGCAAACTCGTTGAAAGTGGTATTTATAAATATGACTCGAAAAACAAAGGGCATCATTTTAGAGAAGACTTAAGGACTTTGAGAGATAATAACAAACTTGATTTGTTTACAAACCTCGTTATAGAACAGAATAAGCCCAGATCAAGATGGTTGATTAAGCTAAAATAGATTTAAGAAGGATCATCAGCACATGGAGTTATTGCGGGGACGGGGTTGTTGACAACAGGAGTGATATATATGATTTTGGAAACAGAGCGATTAATACTGCGTCCCTGGCAGGAGTCGGATGCAGAGGATCTATATAGATATGCAAGTGATCCGCGGGTAGGCCCGATTGCAGGATGGCCTGCACATACCAGTGTGGAAAATAGTTTGGAAATAATAAAGACTGTGCTTTCTAAACCAAATACATATGCGGTTGTTCTAAAAAGTGCAGGACATGCGGTAGGAAGCATTGGTCTCATGATTGGAGATGAGAGTAACATCGGCCTCCCTCAAGACGAAGGCGAGATAGGCTACTGGATCGGCGTACCATTCTGGGGTCAGGGACTGATCCCTGAGGCAGTCAATGAGCTTATTCGATATAGTTTTGAAGACTTGAACCTGAAAAAACTGTGGTGCGGGTACTACAGCGGCAATACTAAGTCCGAGCGGGTTCAGGAGAAGTGCGGATTTACATATCACCACACCAAAGAGAATGTTCCATGTTCCTTGATGGGTGATATCAGAACCGAGAATATTACATGTCTGACAAAAAGTGAGGGGCAGCAAGCCTAGAAAGTTATCATCAACCCCGTCCCCATGACACGCTCACGCAATGATGTTGACGCATTATCAATAACCAGTGAGGCGGTTCGAATCCGGCCACCGGCTCCAGTGAAGAGCAAGACCTCTCCGGGAATGGAGGGGTTCTTTGTTTTTGTGATCAATACTGGGACATTATGTGGACAGTTAATGCCTTAGTTTCTTATGATTCCTCGATCCAGAACCCCTATTTACTTCACTCCGTTGGGTCCCAATTAGTATCTACAGGATTTCCTAATTGTCATACACCAGGAGCATAAATAAACCATATCATAATACAAATAAATTCCTTTTATGGGAATGCGGAGCATAAGGAGTGTGTAACTTGTGAATAGATATTCGAAAGGTTTGCTCCAAAAACCTGAACTTACAATAAACCCAGCAGATCCTGTTACTATCCCCAAATTTGTGGATCCCCTGCCAATACCAGCTATAGCAGAGCCGGCTGTTTGTTACACTTATTCAGGAGAAATAAAGCTGCTTTATCGTATGGTAATGAGGGAAGCGAAGCATAGATTTCATAGATATTTCCCTTTAACTACTATTTGGGGCTACAATGGCACCTATCCTGGGCCAACCATAGAGGTTCCCAAAGATTCATATGTTAAAGTCAAATGGGAAAATAGGCTTCCCTCAAGACACCTGTTGCCGGTAGATCACACTCTGCATGGAACCATGGATACTCCAGATGTGAGGACGGTAGTTCACCTCCATGGCGCTAATGTGGAAGCTGACAGCGACGGACACCCTGAAGCATGGTTTACCAGAGATTACAGGTTCGTCGGGCCAAAGTTTACCACAGGAGTATATGAATATACCAATCATCAGCCGGGAGCTCTACTATGGTATCATGATCATGCCGTGGGGATAACCAGATTAAATGTATACGCAGGACTGGCTGGATTTTACATTATCAGAGATCATCTGGAAAAGAGACTTAACCTTCCGTCAGGTCCCTACGAGATACCCATTATGATATAGGACAAATCTTTTAATGAAGATAGATCATTATTCTACCCTGATAATGCCACTCCGCCGGTTGATTATCCTGTCCCATCAACTCCATCATTTTTCTTCGGCAATACCATAGTGGTAAATGGGAAAGCATGGCCTTACCTGGAAGTTGAACCTCGCAAATATAGGTTTAGAATACTAAATGCATCAAATCTCCGGGCTTATGACCTGAGCTTAAGTAATGGCGGAGAATTCTACCAGATAGGCACTGACTTGGGATTATTGCACCATCCTGTGAAGCTCAGTTCTTTCATTCTGGAACCGGCGGAAAGAATTGATGTAATAATAGATTTTTCAGAGTATAAAGGACAGGAAATAACCTTATTGAACAATTCGCCAGCTCCTCCTAGTCCTGGTACTGAACTTATAATGCAATTCAGAGTGGGAAATAGACTAAGATGCCCGGATACCAGTACTATTCCTGATAAATTAATGCCATCTCATAAGATTGATCCCGCCTTAGCCATCAAGGAGAGAACCATGCACCTGGCTGAAACTACAGACCGATACGGCAGAGTGCTGCATTTGCTTAATAATAAGAGGTTTTCTGACCCAGCTACCGAAACACCGGCGTTAGATTCGATTGAAATATGGCACTTGATAAACCATTTTGACTTTCCCCATCCCGTTCATATCCATTTGGTACACTTTGAAATATTAGGGCGAAAAGTATTCACTGATGAAGATTTCGATGAACATGGGAACTACAAGTTTGATTTAGAAAGCCTTACTCCGCCATTAGATTTTGAAAAGGGGCCCAAGGATACGGTGCGAGCAGAACCCGGGCAGGTAACATCAATTATTATGCACTTCAAGGAGCACAGCGGAGATTATGTTTGGCATTGTCATATACTGGAACATGAAGACAATGAAATGATGAGGCCTCGTATAGTAAAGCCATGAGATGTTCGTTTTCCTGATGAATCAGCCCACCGGCTCCACTATATACTAAGCAAACCGCGCAGCTTTGCGCGGTTTGCTGTTTAGGAGCCTTTACTGTGTTTTGTTGGAATGGTGCTGATTTCATCAGGGAAAAAATCGATTACATTCAACAAAATGAATTGAATTTCAATAGGGATCTTATTATAAACCAACTTGAAGTTTGCTGTAAGCCCTGTTCCAATATAGTCTGAGGTTCCTCCTGTTCCCCGGATACTGTTAAATAACCAATTTTAACGTATTGCCCTCTACTCCGATGGTTGAATAACCTTTATCCAATAGCCGCCGATTTGCTGTGCACCTTCCATCTCTTCATCATCAATGAGAATCTGTGTTGCTTCTTCTTCTTCCAGCTCGTTCAGGATCTGTCTTTCTATAGCCGCGCTCTCCTTAACCCAGCAGTCATAGGCGACACCCAGGAACTCGTTGTTATACCTAGAAAAGCTTAATTGAGCCTGCTGCCCATTTTCGGATTTCACCTGTATTTCTACAGTGGCATTTTTAGCACCGGATGGATTGGTGCAGAAGCCTTGCCCGGCATATTCTACCGATGTTACTTTCCCGGTGACGAACTGATATTTTTGGTTAATTGTTTGGGCGAGGGCATCAAATTCTGTGTGATCTTTCAAAAGGGACGTGTCCATACCGGTGTCAACTCCCTCATCCCAGTATTTTTCCTGCTGGGTAACACGATTCTCACCGGTCACTGCATCGATACTAAAGTAATAAAGGTGGTTTTCACTGATGGTAACGATGCCGGTCCAATCCGCACGGGGATGAGTTGAAGTTGCTTCGTTGTAGGTCATTTCGATGGTTTTTCCGCTCAGATCCAGGCCAAATACCCTCCAGAGATCCTGTGCACCGCGCTCAGCGGCCTCTTCTACGGAAATATCTTTGGCTGTAGGTTGTTTTGAATATTGTCCCAGCTCTATTGTATAATCTGCTTTGACATAGCCTGCAGGAACGCTTGATTTGCCTGCTGTTTCCATACTGACTGCCGCTGGAACAGTAGCGGTTTGATTGGTTACTGCCGAGAAAGCTGCTTGGGTAATGCCGGCGAAAACCAGTGCACATACACCGATGATTGCAGCGGTCTCCAATACGATACGGCGTAATTCTTTTTGATTAACCTCAATTTTTTTCATTCTGTCCTGCTTCCTTTCATTTTTGATTTGTGATCACAGGTTTAGTATGAAGCAGTATAATCAGTAAGCTGTTACCGACTTATCATAGACTTGTAAAAATAACTTTTGTGATTGTTCCTAATCCGGGTTGCGAATCAAACTTCAATTCAGCTCCGTGACGGGCGGCTATCTGCTCACAAATAGACAACCCCAGCCCCACCCCGCCCTCTGCTCTGCTGCGGGCTTTATCTACCCGGTAAAATGGTTCCTTAATGTGGGCTAGCTGCTCACGTGTCATCCCTCTGCCATTGTCTCGAACCTCAATAATTTTTCGGCCGTTTTCTGCATAGGCCGTTATGTTTATGCTGCCCCCTGGTTCGCAGGCCTTTATCGCGTTATCGGTGAGGTTCACCATCAGACTTTGAAGCAAGTCCCGGTCTCCATTCAGAACATCAAAACCACATGCAAAAGATATAGTCACCTGCTTTTCCTCTGCCTTTCGGATCAGCGTATCGATTATATTCTGGAAAAGCTCGGCGATATCTACCGGTGCAAACACAATTTCGCTGCTGCGCAGAGAGGCCAGGTCCAGCAAAACGTAAGCGATGTTTTGCAAGCGCCTGCTCTCAGACATAATAAAGCCGGTTGCTTCCAGCTTGTCTTCCTCTGAAATGGAGGCCTTCTGCAGGTACTCCGCGTATCCGTAAATACTGGTCAAAGGAGTCCGCAATTCGTGGGCAAAATTATCGATAAACCGCTGCTTCTGCTCCGCTGCATCGGCAAGCCGGGCAATGTGGTTCTCAATCGCTTCCGCCATATTGTTAAAGCTGGTGGCCATTTCGGAGAGCTCGTCATTACCCCGAACCGGAATCCGATTGGCATAATTGCCCTGAGCAATGCTCTTTGATGCCTCGGAGATATGCTGCAGAGGCTTAAAAAGGCGATTGAGCAGCAGGATGAGACAAACGGCAAGCAGGGAGGAGATAACCAGTCCGGCCAGGAACAGAAGACTTGTCATCCTTTTCCATGCCGCTGTAAGTGCAGACAAATCATAATAATAAGACAGTACGATACTGTCATGTGGGGCTGGAAGTACCCCAACAACGCCGATATACTTCCTGTCCTGGGATGGCAGTGTGGAGATGATCCGTTTACCTGCTGCCGGCAGCTCCGGTTTTCCTTTTAACTCCTGTCCCTCCGGCAGGCTGGAATAGAGTGTTTGGCCATTCTGCACAAGTTCCATATATACATTCTGCTTCCCGTAATAATGGACATAGGAGTCAAAGAGCACCTGTAATGCGCTGCCCGCTTCAATACCTCTGCTTTCCAGTGCAGTCAGATCTTTGGTCAGTGCTATCGTAATAAAACTATGTTCCCGCAGACAGTTTTCCTGGGTGCTGTCCAGGTTGGTTTTCAGATTAACAATGGAAATCAATAAAATACTGCCGTTAAAAAACAGGAGAAACAGTATCAAGGTGAGCAAATAGGTCTTGTTTTTCATATCAAATACTCATTTCTTTTGAAAGTTCGCAGGTTTCTAAAACGTGCTCGATATATTTCATACCTCAAGCCGGTAACCCAGTTTGTAAACAGTTTTTATACGTTCTTCCAGGCCTAGTTTTTTACGCAATTTCTGAATATGTACATCGACTGTGCGGGTATCTCCTTCGTAGTCGTAACCCCAGGCGAGACTAAGCAGTTTCTCTCTTGATAAAGCGATATTCCGGTTCAGCACCAGAACTTCAAGCAGATCATATTCCTTGGGTGTACAGTCCACCACCGCTCCGTCTAGAAGGATCTGACGGCTGTCAAAGCGAATGATTACATTATCAAATGCAAAGCTCTTTTCTTCTTTTTTCGTTCTGCGTAAGACCGCATCTACACGGGCCAGCAGTTCCAACATTTCAAACGGTTTTGTAAGGTAATCATCCGCCCCCATGGTAAGTCCTTTCAACCGGTCAGACAGACTGCTTCTGGCTGTCAGGAAGATCGCCGGAACTCGGCTTATTTTTTCGAAAACTTCAAACCCATCAAGGCCTGGCAGCATTACGTCCAGGAGTATTAAATCAAAGGAATGGTCCTTAAGTACATCGATTGCGGCTTGTCCATCATAAACAGAAACACATTCATGCCCCACCAATTCCAAATTCTTCTTAATCAACGTATTAATTGGGACTTCATCTTCTACAATTAAAATTTTTGCCAAACCCAATCACCTCAGCCTAACTGTAGCACAGAGATGTTAAAAAGTTGTTAATTCTTTATGCGAGCACACTTTCACGTGGGATGCACAAGGTAATGAGTGACATGCGGGGAAAGAACCGTATCTCTGGTAATCAAAACTGCCGATCTAATCAGGGTAATCGATTACATACAGGTTATTCCATTATTAGACCATCTTCTTTTAAAGAATAAAAGAGGATGGATTTTTTTACCCCACCCCCTGTTTACAAGTGGTGGGGCTATTACCCTAATGGTATAAAAGGCAGGTTACTTTAAATCGACTCCTCAGCGTATAGCCGGGGAGTTTTTTATGATATCTATCAGGTGGTTTGTATATGAAATATTTACAATATTATACTGATACCCACAGAGTGACAACACGGTTATGGTAGAATTCAGATAGGAGGAGAACTACCATGCCGAAGAAAAAGCTTAGCGATGATGATGCCCTAGCCCTAGTTTTAAGTGGGCTAAAAGGCGAAATACCCGTTTCAGATCTATGCCGCAAATATGGAGTATCCACTGCTACTTATTATAAACTGAGAGACCAGTTTATCGCCGGTGGGGTTCAGGGACTCCAGAACCATGGCAAAACTGACCAGGTTAAAGCTTTGGAACTAAGAATAAAGGAACTCGAACAAGCCCTGGGTCGTAAAACCCTGGAGGTAGAAGTACTAAAAAAAACGGAAGATTTCTTCAGCCGCAAGTTACGCAAGTAAATCCGGATCACTATGCTGTATTGGCCACTCAACTAAGAAAAGACGGAATCAGTATCAAAGATGCTGCTGCAATACTGGGAGTACCTCGCTCACGGTTTTATCCTCGTCATCGTAAGAGTAATCAAACTCCTAAACCCAAGCAGAGCTATGTATCTGATAAAGAACTGTCCGCAACAATTAAAATGGCCTGTAATCGCTATCCTCTTTATGGCTATCGCCGTATTCGCGTAATACTCAGACGCGAATTTAACATAAATGTCAGTCAGAAGCGGGTTAACCGGGTTATGAATAAATTAGGTCTGAGCCAGCCGCGGTTAAAAAACCGGCGTATAGTTCAGATGAAAGAGCGACCTGGTCAGCCCACTAAACCCAATCAAATTTGGGAAATGGACATGACCAAGACCTATCTTACTGGTTACGGCTGGCTCTATATTATGGCAATAATTGACCGGTATGATCGTTCTATCGTTGGCTATGAAATCAGCTCCCGATCCCGAACCGATGAGTGGTTAGCTGCCTTTGACAAAGCGGTCAAAAATCGTTTTCCTGAAGGAACCAGGGATCAAGGACTAATACTGCAAGTAGATAATGGCTGCCAGCCAACCAGCCGTAAATTTGTTAAGGAATTATCCACCAGTGACATAACTCTTTTGTATTCGGCCTATGCCACACCAGAACATAATGCTCATATTGAACGGTTTTTCCGTACTCTCAAGGAAGAAGAACTCTACTACAACCTGTACGAAACGTACAGTGAAGCGATTACCTCAATAGAGGCTTACATAGATTTCTATAACAACCACCGTATTCATTCAGCTCTAGGATATTTAACCCCGGCTGAATATTACCAGCAGAGTATTCTACAAAATGTTGCCTAACCGTGTTGACAAAATGGGGGGCAGTACAATATTTTGAACATAAGGAGGAGAATAGGAATATATATGGAAAGTTGAAAGTAGTTGAGCTTAAGTGCGTTATCCCGAGGAATAAGAGGGAGGTTGGGAAAGTGGAGGATTTTTCACGGAAACGGCTGCAAAGGACACCGGCGCGAGGATTAGCAATGATGGGGGCATTGCTATTTCTTTTACTGTTTCTTCCTATGGCCCCAGTTGAAGCTGCTGAAACACCGGAAAACCAGACAACAATGGTTTTTATCATTGACAACAGCTCATACACAGTAAACGGAGAGCTCATTGTGATGGATGTAAGCCCCGTGGTTGTAGAGGGACGTACCATGCTGCCTATCAGATATGCTGCTGCTCCTCTGGGAGCAGATGTGGGCTGGAATGATGCTGATAGGAAGGTCACAGTCTCCCTGGATAATACTAAATTGGAACTATGGATTGGGCAGAACAAGGCCTTGATAAATGGAAATACTATTTCGATTGACCCTGAAAATCCCAATGTGATGCCGCTGATTATCAACGGCAGGACTATGCTGCCTATTAGATTCGTGACTGAGAATCTAGGTTGTGATGTTCAGTGGGACCCGGAAAGCAGAAAAGTAACCATAACTAAAACAGGTACATCAACACCATCAGGCACATCAACACCATCAGGTACATCAACCCCATCTATATCTATAAAACCGGGAATGCAAATAAAACCATCGGTGGAATTAAAAAAACCTGAGATTATAATATCAGGAACAGCTCAGGCTGAAGAAAAACCAGACTTTCAATTAAGTAACTCATTAACCGCAAAAGACCTGCAAGCCTTATTTGCACCACCGCCGGATTTTCAAAAAATACTCCCAAGTCAGGTGCCCGGTGATGAATGGGGATCACAACCAAAGGGGAAGCCTTTCAAAATAGATTCGACTGAAAAGGACATTCCCATAGTGATGCGCCTGGGCAGGGGATATAATGTCTTTGGCAAATATGCCGATGTGAATTCCTTGAAGCAATCAGTTCTAGATGTTGAAAAGCTGATTCAAGATGGGAAAATGGAAGGCATACGTATTGATCAAGGTGAAGAAAAACATATCATTGCCGAATCCATAAGGGAATACAGCAGTCAAATGTCCTCTACATTAGGAGGTTCGGGAAGATTCCTTTGTTTTGGTGGATCAGTCCAAGCAAATTTTGATTCAAGCCGGACCGAGACACTGGAAAACTATTTCTCAACCTATTATTGGATAGTTAAGAAGTATGGGGTGTATATTGATGGAACTACCAATCTAAAGAACTATCTTTTGCCGAATGCCAAGCAGATGATAAACGACAAGAATGTCCCTGCCCAAACCGTCTTTGCTACCTTCGGGCATTATGTACTGGTAGATGCAATTACGGGCGGAAGAATTGATTACAGCATTACTGCCAGTTCACGAGCCTCCACCAGTTTTGAAAACTTTAAACTGGCAACCAAAGCTGATTTTAACGCCTTAATAGTAAAAGCATCTGCAAGCGGGTCATATCAAAATGTCCAGAATAGATCTGAGTATGAAGGCAGTAGGCTCGATAAATTCTTCAGCTCTGGCGGAGCGTTCATGCTAGAACAAGGATTATTACAAAATGACCCTAGTCTATTAAGTAAATGGGAAGCTACCCTGGATGACCATGGCAATCTGGTGGAATTCGGCAGCACCACCACCAGGCCTCTGGTACCCATCTGGGAGCTTTGCAGCGATCCGGCCCGAGCTGCTTACCTTAAAGCAGAGTTTGAAAAAATGAATGAAGCCATGGCTAACCAGAATAAGTGGCCGGTTGAGAAATATGTAGTAGATGTGGGTTTTGTTTGTGGTTCTGATGAGTGGTCTACCAGGGCTTCATGCCCTCCAGGATATCAGCTTTATAATGCTGACTTAAATGCCGGTGCTGGCGGGGCTTACATCTATTTGGTTTACAAGCTGGGTGAGAACGTCAATGATGCTATAACTGATTTCTTTATGGAACGTACTGGCGGCAGTGTTCCAGCTACCACAGCAACTGTTAATCACAATGCTAATAATGTTCCTTATACCAGAATAGGGGTAGACTTGAACTTAAATGCCGGAGGAGACTATATATACATGTGGTACACCAGGGCCAAGACCAAACCGCCTGTAAAAGATATGGGTGTAGCTTTCGGCAATGTAGGCTGGCCTGACTATGACACGGTCTGCTGGCAGAACACTCAGGAGCCAGCGGATGTCAACAGGGGTGCCGGCGGAGAATATATATACATTAAATTCAAAAGGTAGTGATTCGCTCTTCGCTGGGATTGAAGCACAGCGGGAGAAAAAGTTTTAGTGCTGGTGGTAGAAATACTGAAAAGCGTACCTCTCTTGAGTTGGAGAGGTACGCTCAGAGTTAACAAAGTATATTAGCGGTTGGGCGTTCTCTTTTTATTTTTATCGACAGTCTCAGTGTACCTTTCTTGATTGAGGAGGTACCCGTTGCTTTAGTGTGGTTATGGGTAACCAGGGAGACGGTTGTTTCGGTTGGACATGCCACTGGTTAAGCCTAGTCTAGTTATAAAGAGTTTAACTTTTCCAATGCCCAAGCTGCCATTTCCCGTACTCTTTCATCCCGGTTTTCTGCCAGGCAGCGCTCAAGTTCTTCCTTATATTCAGGGTTCAGGCTGTTCCCCATGGCCCGGGCGGCATTCATCTGAAAACGCCAGATCTCCCCGGGAGGCATATAGAACATATGGGGCTGGACCTTTTCTATATAATACTGCTCATCCATGTGCAATAAGGCAGGCAGATCAAAATCTTTTGCCCAGGCAGAAATCTTCTGACTGACAGGCAGATCCTGATTCATCCAGGGTTCGTTGCGGGGGCAGACCTCCTGGCAGCGGTCGCAGCCGTAAACTCTCATCCCCATGGCCTCCCGGTATTCAATCGGAGTGACTCCTTCGCCGAAATAACTTAAATAGGAAATGCATTTGCGGGGATCGATTTTATTGGGACCTCGCAGCGCTCCGGTGGGGCATGCGGCGATGCAGGCGTTTCTGCACCAGGTTGGGCAGCCCACAGTCACTGTTGGTTCATCCGGGGGAAATTCCTTATCCACCAGCAGGACCACGGGAAAGACCCAGGAACTCTGCCGGGCAGCTTTATTGGCATACAGCAGGCAGTTCTTGCCGAAAGTGCCCAGGCCGGCTCGGGCGGCTGCCAGGCGCTGAGGGAGTTTGTCGCCGGATTTGGATTGGATGCCATTGGCGGACAGAAACGCGCGGAACTGTTTGGTCCTTTGGGCCAGATCATCTCTGGTCATCCGGTCGTCCACCATATAGCAGCGTCCAAATTTACCCAGCATGTCCGGGGGGAACCCTTCACGATGATAGTTTTCAAGCAAAACGATGATGCTCCTGGCCTCCGGGTAAACTGCTTTGGGATCGGTTCCCTTCAGCAGATCCATCCCCCGTTCGTACACCCAGTCATAAAAGGAGGCTCGCTCCTCGAGGATCGCTTTGTGGGAATCAAAGGGTTCAGCACTGGTAAAGCCGATATCTGCAAAACCAATCTGGTGGGCTGCATCGATGATCTCCTGTTTGGTAACCAAGGTGTTCGCCCCCCTGCCTTTTTTGTAAATATAATAACATACTAAGATGTTTATGAGGAAGTGTTGGGGTGACCCCTGGTTACCCTGGTTACTCTGGTTACTGTCTGTTGGCTGAATACTCAGGAACCAGCGGATGTAGTAGAAATCAAAAAAGCGTACCTCTCTTTGGTTAGAAAGGTACGCTCAGACTGTCAAAAAAGGATATTAGCGGTTTTGCGTTCGAGATTGCCACGGCACTTCGTGCCTCGCAACTTTGATCGCGAGTATCAGCGAGCATCAGTAGTACCCGCAGGGTGCAATGACCTATATGATGGCCTTCAGTTGTGTCATCGCGAGGAGCGCAGCGACGTGGCGATCTCTTTTTTCACCTTTATCGACAGTCTCAAGCGTACCTCTCTTTAGTTAAAGAGGTACGCTTTACTATAAATGTACGTAAGGAAAACATAGCAAGTAGGTGATGGTTGTTATAAACTTAGGGCAGATCTCAATAAATTCACAGCACATCAACAAAGTATTTGCAATATAGAGCGGTGGTGATACATATACTAAACCTTCAAAAACTATCTAGATTATCTGCAGATCTCAAGAGAAAGGTTGTCCAAGTATTCCAAGATAATAACAGTGTTTTGGGTGAGTGTGCACAAATCAATACCCGCAGGATTTATTATTTAGCGATTATTGCCATCCCGTTGCGCATTATCGATATTTTTCTGTTTGCTTTTACGAAATCCTATGACACACCAGTTTTGAAGACATGGAGTCAGGGTATTATTGCCTCCCACTTTGTACTGCTGATTTTAATGATTGGGTTTTTCTTAACAGCTCATAGGCTGAAAAAAAGAACAGAACCCAATACAACCATGTTCGTATTGCAGTACATTGTTGTTGTTGTTATTATGGCGTCCGGCATTGCCATAGTCACTTTTGATCAATTGGTAACGACTAATATCACGCCTTTCTTACTAATTTGCATTATCTGCGGATCAATATTCTTAATTAGACCGTTAGCTTCCTTCATTATTTATGTAACTTCATATATGGCGTACTATTATCTAATAGCGTTAACCATAACCGATCCGCAGATACTGCTTTCCAATCGAGTTAATGGAATTACTGCCGTTGGAGTCGGTTTCCTGCTCAGCTTTATCCTTTGGCATTACAATTACACCACTATAATTCAAAAGAGGCGCATAGAAAGCCAGCAAAAACAATTAGAACAAATGGCATATTATGATCCGCTTACTGATTTACCTAACAGGCGATTATTAGAAAAATTGATCAAGCGAGAGTTGGCTTCAATGCAGCGTTATGGTCAGGAGACAGTCATAATAATGTTGGATGTTGATGACTTTAAACAGATTAATGATACCTACGGTCATCAGGTGGGCGACAGTATCCTTATGCAGCTGGCTGATCTTTTACAAAATAACGTTAGAGAAACAGATACTGTAGCAAGATTTGGCGGAGAGGAATTTATTATCCTAATGCCCAACACTTCCGTGGAAGAAGGATACATCTTTGCCGAAAGAATAAGAAAAATAATTATGGAAAAGGTTTTTTCCATAGGGTCGGATACATTACAGATCACCTCTAGCTTCGGTGTATCTTCAATGGGTGATATTAATAGCCAAAATCTAGAGGATTACTATTTACTTGCTGATAAAGCACTCTATCTGGCTAAACAAAGCGGCAAAAATAGAGTTGAAAAAGCCCAGGTTTGTTGAACAAATATATCAGTTGGGAACGTATTACTGCAAGAATCAATCCCAATGATTGTTACCAGCGCTACCAGAAAAAGATCAATAAGCTGTTTAGTTGCCTCATTGATTCTGAGAAACAGTAATGGATTATGTGTAGCATAAATGCCAGTGGTTGCACCCCTGGTTGCAAAAGAGACTCCTCAGCAATATGACTGGGGAGTTTTTTGACCCTGGGTAGGCAAAAAGAGTAAATAATTGCAGTAACTACAATTCAAGGGGTAGAATAAAACTATTAAAAATATAATGAAATTTAGAAGTCGTTTTTTAAAAAATGCATTATTCATCAAAAGATAAAAAGGGAGAGTGAAAAAAGTGGAAGAGCTATCAGGGAAAAGGCAGCCAAAGACGTCATCAGGAGTATTAGCAATGCTTGGGGCATTGCTATTTTTGATGATGTTTCTCCCTGTGGCCCCAACAGCTGCTGAGGGAACATCACCAAACCCAACAACTATGGTTTTTATCATTGACAACAGCTCATACACGGTAGACGGTGAGCTCATTGTAATGGATGTAAGCCCCGTAGTTGTAGAGGGGCGTACCATGCTGCCTATTAGATATGCTGCTACACCTTTGGGGGCAGATGTCGGCTGGAATGATGCTGATAGGAAGGTAACGGTCTCCCTGGAGAATACCAAATTAGAATTGTGGATTGGGCAAAGCAAGGCCTTGATAAATGGAAATACTATTGCGATTGACCCAGAGAATCCCAATGTGATGCCGCTGATTATCAACGGCAGGACTATGCTGCCTATTAGATTTGTGACTGAGAATTTAGGTTGTGATGTCCAGTGGGACCCGGTAACCAGAAAAGTAACCATAAGTAAAACAGGTACAACAACACCATCAGGTACAACAACACCATCAGGTACAACAACACCATCGGGTACAACAACACCATCGGGTACAGCAACACCATCGGGTACAGCAACACCATCGGGTACAACAACACCATCGGGTACAACAACACCATCGGTATCTATAGAACAACCGGGTTTTGTAAAACCATCGGTAGAAATAACAAAACCTGGAGTTATAATTCCGGAAAAAGGACAGTCTGAAGGACCAATAGACTTTCAACCTACCGACCCATTCGACGTAATAGACTTAGAAGAATCATTTATGCCACCGCGAGATTATGAAAAAACAGGCCCAAGGCAAACCCCCGACACATCTTCGTGGGCAGAGGATGAAGCTGGGAAGGATGCCATGGCGGATAATAATGAGCCGGCGGAAAAATATGTAGTAGATGTGACTTTTGTTTACGATAAGTATGAGTGGAGAGCGAGAGAAAAATGCCCTCCAGGATATCATCTTTATAATGCTGATTTGAATAAAGATGCTGGCGGAGCTTATATCTATTTGTGTTATAAGCTGGGAGAGAACGCCGACGATGCTATAACTGATTTCTTTATGCAATACAGCCTTACTACACGTTCATCAGCTACAGCAACTGTTAGTCACAATGCTAATTATGTTCCTTATACCAGGATTGGGGTAGATTTGAATTTAGGTGCTGATGGAGACCATATATATTTGTGCTATACAAAGGCCAAGACCAAGCCGCCTGTAAAAGATATGGGTGTTGCTTTCGGTAATGTAGGCTGGCCCGGTTATGAGTCTGTCTATTGGCTGAATACTCAAGAACCAGCGGATGTAAACAAAAGCGTAGGTGGGGCAACAATAATTATTAAATATTTAAGATAAAAGCATGATCTTCGCCGGGGTTAAAAATTACGGCCGGAGCAACTGTATATATTCCTTGTAGAAACACCAAAAAGCGTACCTCTCTTTAAGTTTGTGAGGTACGCTTTACTATAGAGATGTAGTTAGGCCCCCTTCGAGGTTGGGGGCCATGTTTTACCTTTTGTGATATAGTAAAAAGGCAGCAGGGATCGTGAACCAGGGAGGCTAGTATGAGTCAAGAGTTAGGAAAAACGAGCAAAGTCCAGCCAGAGGGAAAACCGAAAGAAGCCAACGATTATTATTGCTACCAGTTCGGTTCGGATTTTTGTAAAAAGAAATGCCCCAATGATTGCTACCAGCACTACCAGGAAAAGATCAAAAAGCTGATTAGTATACCCATTGATTCTGAGAAACAGTAATCGATCATGGGTGGCATAGCTGCCAACGACTGCATCTTCAGGGAAGCGGCTTTTTGTAAATCCTGAAAATGACCCGGATCCGTAAGCTCCTCCGAGTGTGGAGGGGCTTTTTGTTTGGTCATATATATGAAATAATCAAACTAATCAAAGATAACGGGTTTAGTTATCTGAGGGGGGAATTTTATGCCGCTAGTAACACGAAGAGCCAAGGAGAATGCCGAAGTTATCATTGACCATGAGCTTTGCAACCTGTGCGGCCTATGTGTGAAGGTCTGCTCAGGACCGTTGTATATTGAAGACGACCGGGTGCAGGTAGACCAATCCATACTGTTCGGTTGCTACGGCTGCGGGCAATGTGCCGCCGTCTGTCCGCAAATGTGCATCGTGGTTGAGGGACGGGAAATGAGCGCGAAAGATCTTATCGACCTGCCTCCCCGGGAGCAGCGGGCTGATTATGAGCAGCTGTATGCCTTACTGCTGAGCAGGCGCAGTATACGGGCTTTCAAGGACCGGGAGGTCGAAGAGGAAGTGATCCAAAAGATACTTGATGCGGTAAGTACTGCGCCCATGGGTCTGCCCCCTTCGGAAGTGCAGGTTCTGGTATTGCAGGGATTTGACCGCGTCAGGGAATTTGCCGAGGACATGGTCAAGGTTTTCAAATCCAGTAAATGGCTCTTTTCTCCTGTGGTATTGGGCATTTTACGGCCTTTTATGGGCAAGGAAGTTTATGACTTTATGAAATCCTTTGCGGCCCCCCTGCCGGACTATTTCAGTGAAAACATGGCCCAGGGCCGGGACATGCTGCTCTACGGCGCGCCCCTGGCCATGTATTTTCATGCTTCTCCCACTTCCGACCCGGTGGATTTTGCCGTAGCCGGCACTTATGCCATGCTGGCCGCAGAATCCCTGGGCCTGGGCAGCTGTATGATCGGAACCATCGGTCCTTATCTCAAATACAAAAACCCGGTGGGCAAAAAGTACGGCATCCCTAAGGAAAACAACCAGGGCATAATGATCATTTTCGGATATCCCAAGTACAAATATGCCCGCGGCATAAAACGCACTCTGGGCGGCGTGACTTTTTACCAGGGAAGCAGGGGATGACATTAGCCAGTGATGCAGCATGACGTGCCTAAGGGCTGTGACACCTGTGTTCATAATCGACCGCAGCTAGGGCAGTTGGGGTCGCGGGGGAGGCTGATCTCCTGAAAATGCATATCCAGCCCCCGGAAAGCTAAAAAGCGTCCTGACAGGGTAGAGCCGGTATTCAGCAGAACTTTTACCGCTTCCAGAGCCTCCAGTGACCCGATGGTTCCCGCCACCATGCCCATTATGCCGTTGCCGATCTGGGATGCGTATTCATCCGGAAGAGGAGAGGGGAACAGGCAGCGATAGCAAGGGGTCTGGCCGGGAAAAATGGTCATCAGCAGCCCGTCGAATCCGGATACGGCAGCTTCCACCAGCGGCTTTTTCAGTGCACAGCAGGCATCATTTACGATATAGCGGGTGACTAGATTATCGACTGCATCTACCACCATATCATAGTCTGCAATTATGGATTGAGCATTATCAGCATTGATTTCCACCTGATGTTTAACTATGTGGACTTCCGGATTCAGGGCCTGCAGCCTGCGGGCAGCGGCGTCCGCCTTTTTCTCTCCCAGATCAGCGCTGGTATAGAGGATCTGGCGCTGCAGGTTGGACAGGCTGACCTGGTCATAGTCGACAATACCCAGCTTTCCCACTCCGGCCGCAGCCAAGTAATACAAGACCGCAGAGCCCAGGCCTCCCGCTCCTACCACCAGCACTCCAGATGATGCAAGCCGGGCCTGTCCTTCATTTCCCACCTCTTTTAAGATGGTTTGCCTGGCATAGCGCAGTAATGAATCCTGCTCAGGAGCGTTATTATTCATGGCACTTCCTCCTGTAATCCGGCTTATTTCGAACTCAAAAGGGCGTCTTTTTTGTCATCCTTTTTACGGGCAGTCATACATTCCAATGGGCATTCTTTAGAGCAAATGCCGCACCCGGTGCAGCCGTGACCGTCTTCCAGTTCGGGGTATAAACGTTTGTACGGGTCGGTACCGTAGCGCTTCATCGCCAAGTAACTGAACGGGCAGGCTTGAACACAGATCCCGCAGCCCATACAGGTTTTGTAATCTATTATGACTTCTCCCTTGGCCATTTTCCTCATCCCTTCTGCAGCAGCTGATCCAATCCCAGCTCTTGAATGGTCTCCGGCAGGGGTTCGCCGGTATTTTCATTCCAGCCGAAGTGCTTCCAGTGCAGCTTCATCATATCGTCAATAGGTACCTTCCTGCCTTTCAGGGGGCCTTCCTTAAGGGGCGGTTCCCCGGCCATGCGGGGATGCATCCTGAAACTCTTGGGTTCTACTCCATGCTTGATATTGAATAGCTGGCGCAGAGTCTGCATGCGCTTGCCTATGACCATGTATTCATCCGGGGTTTTATCCCAGCCGGTGGCCGCATTCAGCCATTCGAAAGCCTGCCAATGCTGCACACCCATTATCTGGGCAAACAGGCAGCCGCCTATACCATCCACAATTTGTTTATAACAGGCGCCGGCTACCGACTTTAGTGCCTCGCGGTCGGTGGCCATATATTCCTCATCCTTGGGATACATTTTCACTGCCGGTGCCCAGGATACTTTTTCCCATAACCTGGTCATGTTGTAATACTGGGAGGCACCGATGGTATGGCGGCCGGGAGTCGGATCGGTGCTGTAGTGTACGCCCATCATGGGGTCAAAACGGGAGTCATGCATACCTGGTTCCTGGCCGCCGGCGTGAATGGCATACTTGTCTGCGCCGGAGCCAATCTTCCGGGCAGCTATTTTTACCCCGTCGGCCAGTATGTCTCCAAGGCCTTCACGGGCAATCATCATCTCGACCAATTTGATAACCGCCTCGGCATTGCCCCAGGTAAGCTCCAGCCCGCCGGTATCTTCTTTAGTTAACAAACCTTTTTCATAGCACTCCATGGCAAAGGCCACGGCGTGGCCGGCCGATATGCTGTCCATGCCAGCCCGGTTGAGCAGTTCGTTGATATAGAATATGGCCTCCAGGTCCCGGTTCATCAGCAGTCCCCCGAATACAGCACAGGTCTCGTATTCAGGCTTATGAGTATGGCTAAACTTGCCGTTACTGATATCAGATATATTGCAGACTCCGCCGCAGCCCACCACACATGAGTAGCAGTGATATTTGCGGTACTCTCGTTTGATAACATAATCAGCATTTATTTTGCTGTAATAGGAACGGTTGTAGTCTTTCACCGAACTGGCCCAGTTTTTAATGGGGGTATCACCGCTGGTGGCGGCCATGCCATTGGACATGGGGGTACCCCATTTTTTCATCATCAAGGCAAACATCATCCCGTCCAGAGGAGCGACTCTCTTCATGGAACCCATGACTTTTCCCATTACAGGAAGAAAGCCGCCTTTAACTATGCCGGGCAGGTTTTGCTTGCGCACCTTGTTGGCGAATGATTGGCTGATTTGCTTGACAGCCTGGGGATCGTGGCATTTTATAGGTTTGGAACCTGCCAGGACTACCGCTTTCAATTTCTTGGAGCCCATAACTGCTCCCCCGCCGGAACGGGCGGCAATCCGGCCTCCGTCGTTGCATACCCCGGAAATGAGCGATAATTTTTCTCCGGCGGTACCAATCACGGCTACAGACGGTTTCTTCCTGACAGTATTTTCAGCCTTAAGAATTTCCTCGGCCTCTGTGGCATCTTTGCCCCATACGTGGGAAGCATCCTTGAGCTGAGGTCCTTTATTGTCAACCAGCAAATATACCGGCTTCTCAGAAATACCGGTAAAGAAAATGCCGTCATACCCGCACTGCTTGATGGCTGGTGCGAAATTGCCCCCGCAGTTGGCATCTCCCCAGCCTCCGGTGAGAGGGGACTTGCATACTACCATCCAGCGTCCCGTCATCAGGCTTCCCGTGCCGGTCAGCAGTCCGGCGGTGAACCCCAGTACATTGTCCGGGCCCAGGGGATCAGCTCCAGCCGGAATCTCGTTATATAACACATATGCCCCCAGCCCTACTCCGGAAAGCAGCTTTTCATATACCTGGTCAGGAATGATACGTTCTTCGATATCTCCGGTAGTGAGATTTACAAATAGGATTTTGCCCGTGTAGCCCTTCAATATTGTTCCTCCTCTTTCTAAAGCGATTGGCGGTTGTGACAGCGAGAAGAACCCGGGATTATAAACATTGTTATCCTCCGCTGATGGGGAAGAAGAAGCTTATGACGTCACCTTCCTGCAGTACCCGGTCCATGCGTGCCTTTTCATAATTAACACTGCAGAGTAAAACCGGGCGCAAAAGCAGCGGCACCTGCAGTTTTTTATATACATACCGCAGGGTGGCTCCTTCAGGAACCTCCAGGTTTCCCATTTCGTCTATGGCGTCACCGTTAACAAAAGGCGGTGCATAAACCTTAACTTTCATGGCTCTCTCCTTGTCCTGAGCTGTCATCGGTTCGGGGGATATCCAGGTACAGCCACCAGGTGAATCCCCAGATCAGCGTCATCAGAACAGAATAGATTTCGGAGTAACCTGCTTTGATACCCCGTTTATAACCAGTCCAGATCAGTTCTCCGGTGTGCAGCAGCAATAAGGCCAGAAGCAAATACCAAAAATCGTGAACAATGATTAAATACAGCGCTCCTGCCCAGATGAACAGGGTACCCAAACGGAAAAGCAAAACTACTGGTGATATGGGCATTTTGCTACCTCATTTTTTGCAAAACCGAATGCGTTCGGTTTTATTTTATTGTATAATATGATTGTAAATGGTGTCAATGCACGCACCCGGGAAAGGGTTGGACCACTGATTAGGGTCCTTGGTGCAGGGCAATGTACATGAAGAAATTAGTCTGATTTTTCAGGAAGGATAGAGTCGCCGCGATGACTGCTGACAAGACTGGTACTACCAAAAAAGGCCTGCAAACCCGGGAGAAAATTTTTCAGGCCGCCCTTGAACTTATTAAAGAACGGGGATATGAGCAAACCACACTGGTGGATATCTGCAGGGCTGCAGGGATTGCCAGCGGGACTTTTTATCACCATTTCGCCTCCAAGCAGGATATTTTAATAGAGTTCGTCAAGGAAGAAAGCCTGGATCTGAGGAACTACTACGAATCACTGCCGAAAGAATCATACGCTCAGGTCTTTATGCAGGTTATGGATTACCAGGCCCTCTATTTTGAGCGCAAGGGAACAGAGTTTGTCTCAACCTTCTATGCCATCATGCTGCTTTCCAAGAACAGTGTCTACAGCTATAACGAGTTTTCCCTGCTGCCGATTATTTATGATTGCTTTGACAAAGGCCAAAAACAGGGCGAGTTTACCAGGAAGTTTCCACCCGGCTACATGTTTGAGCTGGCTATCGGGCTGCTGTATACCATCACCAGCTACTGGTGCATATACCCTGACGGGGTGGAGCTGCGCCAGGATATTCGACACAGGATGGAAAACCTGCTTGAGATGCTGCGTCCTGTGGGATGAGAATACTCGACCAGGACTGCATATTTGACTGCTTCATTTTGCATATGTTTTTGCTTGCGCTGTAGATCACATACACTCTCCATTCCAACATCCTTCCAAGTGCGGTCAAGGTATCAGAGCATTGGTTTCAATTGATTTACAATCCATAAAATACCGTGAGGAGGTGGCCTTGAGCGGACTGAAGCTGATACCGAAGCGGAACCTTTGAAGGCAGGCTGTGAATAGGGAGAATTAAGAAGATTGTTGGAGGCCTCCATGAAACCAAAAAGCTATGTGATTATCAAAGACGCGCCGGAAATGGACTACATGAGAGATTACGTGGTTTTGCCCAAAAACTACGGCACCCCAACCTATTTTAACCGCGAGGACATAAAAGCGATCCGCGATACCGTATACCGGGCCTTGGACGAACTGGATGAGCGCTGCCGCTTCTCCGAGCAGTTGAAAAATAATCGCCATGTTCTGATCAAGCCCAATCTGGTCAGCGTGTACCATGACAGCGGATTCGATGAGCGGGATTATCCGGAGACTACTGACCCGCGGGTTTTTGAAGCGGTCGTCAGCTACATCCGGCAGTACACCAGCAGAATATCTATTGTGGAATCATCCGGCAAACCCATGCCGACTCCGGTTAGTTTTCGCGTGGCCGGTTATGACAGGATAGCCAAATATTACGGCACCCAATTGATACCCCTGGAGCAGCAGCCCGTGGTACGCTATATGCTGCCCAAGGCCGAGGTGATGAAAGAGGTCTACCTGCCGGAGATACTCGATGAAGTGGTGCGCGGCGAAGCCTTTTACATATCGGTGCCCAAGATGAAAACCAATCTTTATACCGGCGTCACCCTGGGCTTCAAGAATGCTATGGGGACCATACCCTATTTCCTGCGGGAGAGAAACCACAACCACGCCATCAACAAAAAGCTGGCCGACCTGCTTTACCTGTTTAAGCCGGACCTGACCGTCATCGACGGAATCATCGGCGGAGAAGGCAATACCCCTGCCCCGGTGGACCCGGTACGGGTGGGGATGATCGTCTGCGGCAACAACAGCGTGGAAGTGGACCGCATTACCACCTACATGATGGGCTTTGATCCCGAGCAGAACCAGCTCATGCAGGAAGCGGTGCGCCGCGGCTTTAACGATCCTGATGTAGAGATAATCGGCAATGTGCGGGTAACCAAGTTCCGCCCGGCCATAGCCTCGCTGATGGATGAGAAAACCAAGCAGGATTTTCCCAACCTGCTGGCCCTGGCGGGCCGAACCAACCATGATGCACCTGAGGTCACGGATATAAATGCCGTCACACCGGAAATGGTTTTCCAGATAGAACAGGCCTGTTCCGGCGGCTGCCTGGCAGCTACCAAAAGCGGCCTGGATTATTACAACTTCAAAGCCAAAGCCAGGCGGGACTTTTCCCTGTGTATCATTGCAGGTCCGGGTATAGTAATCGACGGCCGGCGCTGGTGGTTTGACCGCCATGGCAAACCGTATTCCGAGCAGGATATTGCCACCCTTCCCATGAAGAAAATGGCTATGGGCAGCTGTGCCGAAACAGCCAAACACCTGGCGGATTATCATGCCACCGGCTGCTGCGATCCTGCCAAATGTATGTCGGTGGTATGCAAAGCTGCCGGGGTAACCATGCCCATCATGTCGCTCCGGAACAAGAACCTGTTGAGGCTGGTGGCCGGGATGGTGAAAACGGTAGCAGTGCGCAGAAAACATATCAAAAACGGACGCTGGGTGGACTGCCCGCATGCTCATGAGGACAAAATATTTGAACTCCCCGAGCTGTCTAAAGAAGATATGGAGAAAGACTATATCGAATGGCCCCTGCCCGTTATGAGCAGGGAAGAGAAGAAACAGCAGCTAAGAGACCAGTACAAAATCATAACCTCGGCCCTTTAAGATAAATAAATGAGGTTATCAAGCCCAATACAGCCAGTAAGAACTGCCGGGTATATACATAGGATTAAAATAAACTGAGGAGGAGCTATTTCTTCGGTGACAGGCTGTCGATAAAGGTTATCAAAGAGATTTGCCGCGTCGCTATCGCTCCTCGCAATGACACGCAAGACGGCTCTTTGTCATTGCGAGCCGAAGGCGTGGCAATCTAATTTTTTGCTATTTTTGACACTCTCTCACCAGGAGGAACTATCTCTTCCAGGTGATTGCTTCATTCCTGAACCTCTATACCCGCCTGGATATTATGTATATGCTGGAGCATTCTCAACTTGGCACTGTCTATATCCCGCTCCCGGATTGCCTTGTATATGGCTTCGTGCTCAGCTATTATTTCCCGGCCTTTACCGGCAAAAAGCTCCTCGCGCTGAATGCGAAAGGTGCTGTGCATCAAATCCGCCACCGTGTTCATAATGCGCAGCAGGATACTGTTGTGGGTGGCCTCGGCAATGGCAAAGTGAAACCTCAGGTCGGCCTCCACTGCCTCTGTGATGGTTTCCGCTATCTTCATGCGGTGCAAATTGGTTTCGATATTATGCAGGTCCTGTTCAGTGGCGCGCTGCACGGCCAGAGCAGCCATCTCGGTTTCCAGAACCCGCCTGACCTCCATGAGCTGACCCATGGAATTCTGCTCCATTTCCAGTACCATGGCCAGGGGAGCAAAGGTAGCTGAAACACTGGTTTCCCGCACAAAAGTACCTTCCCCGGGACGAATATCCAGGATGCCTATCGCTTCCAGAGCGGTAAGGGCTTCCCGTACCGATGCCCGGCTGACCCCCAGGGATTCGGCCAGTTCCCGTTCTGAGGGCAGCTTCTGACCCTGCCTCAGCTCTCCTCTGCTTATCATATCCTTCAGCTGTTCCATGATTTCTTCATAGATTCTTTTGATTTTTATAGGCTGAAAACTCAAGAGCAGCACCTATCTTCTGCATTAAGCACTACTTAGCATCCTCTCTTAAATCAGATTTATTACATAGGAAGGATAATTAGATGACGATCTTGGCCCGTTCCCGCATAAAAGCGATCTCGCGATGGATGTCCTCCTGAATTTCGGCGATGCGCTGGGCAGCGTCAGGGCCTTTGAGCAGGCGGTTAAAGCGACCCTGCCTGGACAGGTATTCATCTACCGGTTCAGGATCCTTTTTTCCGCTGATAATGGACGAGGTGGGGTTGTTGAAGCGGATTTGCCCGTTTTCCGCTTCCCATAACAGCCAGGCGCCGCTGCGCACAGCCATACGGCTCATCTGCACCGTTTCCGGCATATCGAACTGCCAGCCTAAGTAGCAGGGAGCCAGGATTTCGATGTATTTCATGCCGGGGATGCTTTTGGCTTTGACCACTTTGTCGTACAGATCACCCGGGTAGGCCACGGTAGCCGTAGCCACGTAAGGAATGTTATGCTCCAGCATCAGCAGAGCCATGTTTTTCTTGGGCTGCCGCTTGCCGGAGGGGGTAGTGGTAGTATAGCTGCCCCGCGGGGTGGCACCGCTGCGCTGCACGCCCGTGTTGCTGTAGGCTTCATTGTTATAGCAAAAGTGGATCATATTGTCATTGCGCTCGGCAGCAGCCGAAAGCGCCTGAAAACCTATATCATAAGTACCGCCGTCACCCACCCAGCTGAATACGGTGGGCAGTTCGCCCTCCAGGCGGCCCTTTTCCTTCATTATTTCCAGGGCATGGGTGATACCGGATGCCGAGGAGCCAGCCGTGGCAAAGCAGATATTGATGCAGGGCCAGTTATAGCCCAACCTGGGGGTCATGCCCATGCTGGCTACCGAGCAGGAAGGAGTCAGGAGCATAATAGCATTGGGACCCAGGGCCTTGCCCACGATGCGCAGGGCCATGGTGGCCGGGCAGCCGCCGCAGGCTCCGTTGCCGCTTAAAACCTGTTCATTATCCGGTAAATTTTTTACACTGGTGGTCATATCTTATCCATTCCTTTCCTGGTCTAGGCGTTTTCGTCCATCATGGCCTGTATCTCGGCAGCCATAAAGCGGCGGGAAAGATCGATGCCGCCAATGCCCATAACCCGGTTTTTAACCGTGATATCATTGCGCCGGCCAAAAAGCGCGCTCTTCAGCTCCGCGGCCAAAATCCCCCCGGGATGGCCAAAGTTATAGTTGCGGTCCAGCACCATCACCTGAGCATTGGGCGGCAGGGCCGCAATGATGTCCTCAGCCGGGAAAGGAAGCACCAGGCGCGGCCGCAGCAGACCGGCCTTGATGCCCTGATCACGGAGAATGTCCACAGTAAGTCTTAATTCCGCTGCCATACTGTTGATAGCAAAGGCTACCACTTCCGCATCCTCCAGCCGGTAAGTGTCGATAGTATCACCATCCCACATACCCGTTATCTCCTGGTATTCCCGGGCTGCCTGCTTGACCAAAGGGATGGCAGCTAAAATGTCCTCGGACAGCATCTGGCGGAAGGGTGCGTATTCAGGCGCGTTGGTCACATTGCTGAAAGAAGAGGGATGCGCCGGGTCCAGCCGCCATTCCGGTTCATGGGGAGGCAGAAAACGGTCGATATCCTCCTGGGGCGGCACGGTCAAAGGCATCAGGCAATGAGATATGGCAAAGCCGTCATAGTTCACCATAACCGGGATATTGATCTGCTCAGCTACCCGGTAGGCCTGCAGGATGGTGTTGAAAACCTCCTGGTTGGATGAACAGTGATATTGAATCCAGCCGGTATCGCGCTGGGCAAAGGAGTCCTGGTGATCAGCCCACAGGGTCCAGGGAGCAAAAATACCGCGGTTCACGTTGACCATCACTACCGGCAAACGTCCTCCCGCAGCCATATGCAAAACTTCATGCATATATAATAAGCCGTTGGCGGAAGTTGCAGTAAAAACCCGGGCTCCGGCAGCAGAGGCAGCCACAGCCGCTGCCATAGCGCTGTGTTCGCCTTCCACCGGGATAAAGCGGGCGTTCAGTTCTCCGCTTTCCACCATGGCGGCAATAGCTTCCATAATACTGGTCTGAGGAGTGATGGGGTAGCCGGGCACCACATCTACGCGGGCGCTTTTTACGGCCAGAGCAGCAGCCTGGTTACCGGTCTCCATAATGACTTGCGCTGTTTTCATGCGGCTACTCCTCCTTTTGCATGCTGATTGCGCCCGTGGGGCATTCCAGGGCGCAAACACCGCAGCCCTTGCAGTAGCGGTAATCAATAATAGCTTCATAACGGTCAACGACTGCTTCCGGACAGTATACCCAGCACAGCTGGCATTTGGTGCATTTCTCCGTGTTAACAACCGGGCGGTGGGTTCGCCAGGAACCAGTGTCCCCGCCAGCACCCATCAACGGCCAGGAAATAGGCCGGTAGGCTTTAGTAACTGATCTCATTGATTTCCATCCCTTTCGCTAATCCTAAAACCCCATCATTTGCTGATCTGTCTTACGATGTGGTAAGCCTTTCCGGCAGCCTGCAGGTTGATCTCACCCTTGCTGCCCGGCCATTTATTAAGAATGGTCTGCTCCATAATGTCCTGAGGAATGTTGAGTACCCGGCATACCGCGCCGAACAGCGGAACATTGATAAAGGGGCCGTCCGCGGAAAACAATCCCGCTTCGCGGGCGATGGCATCAGCATCCACCTGCCAGGTAGCGTGGTTCTTTACGGATACCGCGTGAGGAGCATTGACGATCACGGTGCCGGGATCATTTATGCCTTCATTGATCGCCGCATGGGTAAGTTTTTCGCTCATAACTACCACATAGTCCGGCAGTTCGCACTGACTGTGAGCATAAATGGTAGTAGGAGAAATGCGCACGGCTGCCCGCACCGGCGCTCCCCGCCGTTCCACACCGAAGAAAGGCAAAGCCTGGCCGTGCTCACCATTTACCAGCGCAGCCTGCGCCAGCATATGAGCCAGGGTAACCGAGCCCTGCCCGCCAAAGCCGTTAATGCGAAGTTCCAACATATCCATTCCTCCATTTCCCCATGGTACTGCCAGAGTTATATTAACAGTCCACTTACCTCATTACCTGCTTGCTAAGTGTCCTGATGGTCTGACCAGTTATATTGTAAGGTATATTCTGTAAATTAGGCAATATTCCTGCTAAAAAATGGTGGGGAGATATTTCTGATAGCTAAGATTTGGAATCAGGACCATAATTACATTATTGGGAGGATTTGGCGAGATTTTAACGAATTGAGAAATTAACCACTTTAGCAGAGAACGATAGGGTGCTGTTACCGATAATAAACGTATTTGAGGGTGGGAGAATGGCATTTTTTGATAAACTCAGACAAACTATAACAGGCAGGCCTATAAACTTGAAAGAGCCTACCTTTATTCGGGATACTTGTGATGCCGAAGCACAAATTAAACAAATGGAAGAACTAAAGAAAACGGCTTCGCCTGATGTTGCCAAGCAAATTGAGCAAGATATAAAAATGCTCTCTTATGGGATAACCGGTGAGAACGCGGTAGCTTATGAACTTAAGCACAGCTACATGCCGATCTTGATTCTACGCGATTTGTATCTAAATTATAAAGGTCTGACCGCGCAGGTTGATTACGTTGTGATTGATAATAAGTTTATTTTAATCATTGAATGCAAGACAATGACTGGAGATATTGAGATTAATAATAATGGTGATTTTATTCGACTGTTTAAAAATGCGTCCGGCAAGGTCTATAAAAAGGAAGGTATTTACAGTCCAATAGTTCAGAATCAACGCCATCTGGAATTGATTAAACGCATTTTATGTGATGAAATGACTAGTCTGAATGAAAAGAGGTGTAGCGAAATTCTCCATTCCATAGTGGTGTTAGCCAATCCCAAAACAATAGTAAATATGAAGTGTGCAAAAGCTGCCACAAAAAGGGCAATCATTCGCGGTGATCAGTTGATTGCATACATGAAGAGCTTACATGATGCCAATAAAGATGGGTACTGGTTTACAGAGGATGCAATGTATCGGGTGGCTGAAATTTTGATGGCTCATCACCAGGAAAATAGAGTGGATTATACGCAGAAATATGCGCTTGCATCGCAGGTAGCTGGAGAACAGAATAAAGTTGTTGAAGATGAAGCGATGTACTCTACCGAAGCATCATCGGAGACCATTTCGGAAACTCCATTATACAAAGCACTGCGTGAATATAGGTTGATAAAGAGCCGAGAGGAAGGAATAAAACCCTACTATATCTATAACAATGAGCAGCTAGCTCAAATTATTGCCTTGAATCCACAAACCCCCGGAGATTTAATGCAAATCAAAGGTTTTGCAGAAGCGAAGTGCCGTAAATATGGCGATGCCATTGTTCGTATTGTCAGGCAGTATCAGTAAACCTTAAAAGCGAGTATGAGAGTCATCAAAATATGGACTGTGGTTTTGTGTATGTTGCTCTGTCGTACCAAGTAAGAATATGTTTCCTATAAGTTTACATTACCCCGGTGGAGAAGATTGAAGCTAGTGAAAAATACTTTTCTATGCGGGTTCAAGTCCTGCCTCGGACACCATAATATCTAAATACCTAGGGTTTTAAGCTATTAATACTTAAAGCCTTTTTGTTTTCTGTTTTCATTTTCTTCTAAGTAATACTATGGTTTAAGAAGCTAATCTGATTGGTAAATAAAGGCTCTACAGAGTAACACTATAGGGACTTAGACGGGGTAAGAAGCTAGTGTTCGGAAACTACCTTAATTATGGTAAAAATGCCTTACTAGCTAATATCAACCATATATAACCTTGTTATTCCAGATATGCATTAAGTCGCAGATCTACTCGGTAATTCAACATAACTTTACATATACGAGATTTCTTTAACACAAAGTGGGCTCATCAAGAAGGACTGGAGACGATAGTAGTCGAATGAGTAGTAAGGCTCCAGTGAAAATAATGGAAGAAGGGATAACCCTTTGAATAATAATAAACAAGAACGGTTAATAGCTTGGTGCGACAATTGCCGAATTCCGGTTATTGGACTGCAATACTGTGCTTGTGGAACAAGGACTTGTGAAATAGCTTCTGATCTAAGGCCTGTATTTCCTGAAGAAAGATATCTGTTATATAAATTAACCGATAACGATTCATTTGTAAGTGGGCCTGTTTGGGCAGCACAAGGAAATCGTTATTATTTGGGTAAAGAAGTTATTTCACTATCTTCAGCCTCTTTTGAGAATGCCGATGCACGGGAATTAGCTGAATATGTCTGCGGTTTGGACTTAACAGCAACTTATGAAACGTTTAACCGTGAAATGACAGCTTTTACTGCAACAAATAAGCAACATCTATACGAACTTGATTACGCTGCAATTACTTTCGTCCAAGATGTTGTTCATAATAACCCTCATCGGATACCCGTAGTGAGCTTTAGTGGTGGTAAGGATTCTACAGTGGTATCTGACTTGGTTCGGCGGGCAATGTCGACTCCCTCCATTTTACACTTATTTGCTGATACTACCTTAGAGATGCCTCAAACTTATGAGTATCTTGAGCGTTTTAGAAAAAGCAATCCTTATACACCCTTTATAATTTCTAAATCTGACCATGATTTCATGGAATTGTGTGCATCAATGGGCCCGCCAAGTAGGGTAATGAGTTGGTGTTGTACTATTTTCAAAACTGGCCCTCTTAATAATGTTATTAATGGCTTTGCTAAGAATAAACAGCTAATGACCTTTTACGGAATAAGGGGATCAGAATCAATATCCAGAAGCAATTATCAGGATATTCAATATAACCAATTTGATAAAGTAAAGACAACGGTAGTTAGTAGAAGCCCGAAGATAGCTAAACAAAATGTAACCTCTCCCATTTTTGAATGGTTGGATATAGATATATGGTTATACTTGCTAAGTAACGCTGTTGACTTTAATGATGCATACAGATTGGGCTATTCAAGAGTCGGTTGTTGGTGTTGCCCAAATAATTCAAAATGGTCGATGTTCCTTTCGAGTATTTTCTTGCCTGAGGCAAGTCAAAAATGGACTGATTTTTTAATCGATTTCGCAAAACATATCGGTAAACCTGATCCTGAAGAATATGTAAGAACGGGCAAGTGGAAAGCACGGCAGGGGGGAGCTGGGCTTGACAGTAAGCAAATTGTCATAGAGGCTAAACCATGTGTGGATGAGGAGTTTGCCCGTACTTTTACATTATCGAAACCTATAAACAAACAGCTTTATGAGTATTTTAAGCCTTTTGGTAAGTTATCCTGGGATCTAGGTAAAAAGATGCTAAATGAGGTTTACATACTCGATAGAAAGACAAATAAGCCAATTATTAAGCTTTCAGGCAATTTAGGAAGCTATAACTTACGAGTGGTATGTATTAATCCTAGAAACTATAAATTAATTTCCCAAAGGATCGACTGCCAAATTCGTAAGTACCAGTCATGCATAGGCTGTCAGGGTTGTATTAGCAAATGCCCTACCGGATCAATATCCTACGTTGATAATTATTATGCTATTCGGGAAGAGACATGTACCGGATGCTTAGAATGTGTAAACCCCTGGCGTCGTGGAGGATGTCTAATGAGTAAAGTTCTGTCTGTAAAAAAAGGAGTGTAAGTATGGCTTTTGCTAGGCACGAAACATTCTATTTTCGCGATGGATGGCTTCGTAAGGGAATAAGAATGGTTCAAAGGGAAGGCTTTCAATTTTTTCGGCGAGCTGAGGCTCCAGATGAACTTGGCATAGGAAAAAACATGGTACGAGCTTTAAAGTTCTGGTTACAAGCATGTCGTTTGGTTGAACCTGATTATAATGACCCGAAAAAGGAATATAAAATATCAACTTTTGGACAAAGCATTTTAGAATATGATAAATATTTTGAGGACATAGGTACGCTTTGGTTAATTCATTACCAATTGGTTACTAACGCTGAGGATTCAACCACATGGAACTGGTTCTTCAATAAATTTAGATACAAAGAGTTTGATGATCAGACCTTTTTATATGAGTTGAAAAAGTACACCTTGATAAACGGGATGGATGTGGCTGAGAACTCTCTTAAGAAAGATTTTCAGTGTCTTATGAACACTTATTTATTTGAGAGATACGAAAATAGTTCTCATACACCAGAAGACAATCTTAGTTGTCCATTAAGAGAATTAAGATTACTAACCCGTGTGGGCGCCAAAGCATATAGGTTATGTTCTATAAATAAGCGTTTACTTGATCCCCTGATTGTTTTGTATGTTCTAAAGGACCAATTCAACAAATCGGATTTGCCGGGATTAAGTATTTCTGACTTATTGGAAGCTGAGAATCAGGTGGGCCGAGTGTTTAACTTTTCATACGAGGATCTCATTTTTTATTTGGATCGGCTACAAGAGATGGGATTTATCAGTATAAAAAGAGGACCTGGACTTGACAGAGTGGTTTTAAAGGATATATCAACAGGGGATATACTTCAAAAATATTATTTGAAAAGTGGTGACCTAATGTGATTGATCAAGTAGTTAGCATTTCCCCTGGATTTCAGTATTCAGTAAATCTTAAATATGATGTTGATAATGAAAAGAAAATTGCTAGTTACATACCTACTGAAAAAGCTATTGAACTGCTTTGGAGTTGGGTTAAATCAGTTGAAGACTTTAATAATAATCGTGCTAGATTTATCGTAGGTCCATATGGTACAGGAAAATCACACCTTGGGGTTGTTTTAGCGGCTTTAATGAAAGGCACTATGCCTCGGATAACTTTTCAGTCTATCCTTGAGAAGATACGTGGTGGAGAGCCCGATTTAGCGGATGCAATAGAGGAGAATATCTTAGGGAAAAAATATCTTTCTGTACTAATTGTGGGCAATGGTCAACCGCTGAGACAAGCCTTAATTAACGGACTTAAAAAAGCTTTAGAAGAATCAAATTTAGATCATCTTATGCCTTTAACGGCGTTCAATGAAATAGAAAGAAAAATACGTATCTGGGAGTCAGAATATACCCATACATATAAGGAATTTGTTGCTTTACTCCAAACAGAATTTCATTTAGATGTAGACGCATACAATAAAATGGTTCACAACTACGATGAGCATGCGTTAAATATATTGGCCAAACTTTATCCTCGTTTGTCTGCAGGAGATCAATTCAATCCATTCCATACGGATAGTATTGATCAACTATACCTTCATACAGCAATGCAACTTCAACAGTATGGATACAATGGAATACTGATAATAATGGATGAATTTAATAAATACTTAGAGCGGGCAGTAGCTTCTGGTCAACACAACGATTTAATGGTGCTACAAGATTTAGCTGAAATGTGTAATCGTAGTGAACAAAACCAAGTACATCTTTTGCTTTTATCTCATCAACATTTCTCTGAGTATACTTCGAGAATTCCCCAGGAGACTATTGATGAATGGCGAAAAATCGAAGGCAGGTTTCAAATATTTGAACTATCTCAAAGACATTCTAAGTCATATTACTTAATGTCTAAGGTGTTATTAAAGGGTACAGCATGGAACGACTTTGTTAACAAATATAACCAAAATTTTTCTACCTTAACGGCAGAGATTTCATCATTACGCATGTTTGATGACTTAACCGATTACGAAATAAAGGATTGGGTAATACAGGGTTGTTATCCGCTAAATCCAGTTACTACCTTTTGTTTACCACGGCTAGCTAACAAAGTAGCACAAAATGAAAGAACAATCTTTACCTACTTAGCTTCTTTAGACACAAAATTAAAGGATTTATACGGCAAAGAGATACTCGAACCAGCATTTTTCTTATTATCACCTGATTCACTATATGATTACTTCGAAGAATCAATAAGAAAAGACAAAGAATTAAAAACAATCTATATTCAAGTAAACCAGGCCTTAAGCAAGATTGAAGATCCTAGTATGCTTGAAGAACGGCTAATTAAAACCATTGGAGTGGTAAAGTCAATTTCTGAATCAAAAGGAATTGCTCCAACCGTTAGGATATTGGAGTATGCTTTCTATCCAACATATAACTCTGATGAGATTAATGAGGTTATAGAGAGACTATTAGAACAGAAAGTAATTTATGTGCGAAAAAGTGATGGACATATTATTTTCTTTGACGGTAGTGATTTAAATTTTGATGAAGAGATTCAACGTATATGTGGTGATTCAAAATACCGCCAACATTTTAGTGTCAGCAAAATCTTAAATGAAAACTTTCTTCCTTATCCAGTTGTCGCTCATCGGTTTAATGATGAATTCGAAATGACTAGATATTTTAATGTGCGTTTTTATTTACCTGATGAAATAATAACAGGTATTGACTGGGAAAGAGAATTGGAAATACATAATTGCCCAGATGGCCTAATTGCATTAATTGTTGCTCAAGATAAAAATGATATTTCGGCCTTAATGGAAATGTGCAAAACACATTTCGAGGAAAGGGTAATATTAGCCATTCCCAAAACTGAATTATACCTCATAGAAACATTATTTGATTTTAAAGCATTAACAATTCTTTCTAATGATAATACGTTTTTGTTAGAACATCCGTTAGCCTCTGTAGAGATAAGCGCTTATTTAGAAGACTGCATCGATCAAATTGAAAATGAGCTTACTTTACTTACTGATCCTTCCTTGAATCAAGTAAGGTATTTCTACGGTGGTAAAGAAAAAAGGAATATCAGAACACACGCCGATTTATCTAGATTCGTGTCAGAAGTGTGTCAAGAAGTATATAAGAAGACCCCAAAGATCAACAATGAGTTAATAAATAAAAATAGAATTTCGCCAACGGTAGCAACGGCTAGAAAGAAATTGATTCGTGCAATTTTGAACGATCGTCAAGAAACTAACCTAGGTCTTACAGGTTTTGGCCCCGAAGTAAGTATATTTAATTCAATGCTTAAACGCACAGGCATTTATTCTGATGAAGCCCCAGCCTTATATTGGGGCAGAAGTAGCGATGATAGCATGGCGGAGATACAAGGTCTAGTAGATAACTGGATTCTTAATTGTAGCGTGAAAGAGCAATCTTTTTTAGATATTTATAAAGAATTGATTAATCCGCCCTATGGGTTAAGAAAAGGTATAATCCCTGTTATTCTTGCATTGGGGTTACGTAAGCATCAACAATTTATCGTAGTAAAAGATGAGCGTGGTATTGAACAATCATTAAATGAAGATTTGCTTGAAAACATAGCAAGAAGACCCGGTTCATACAGTCTTACATTAGAAACTTGGAATGCAATAAAAGAAGAGTATATCGTTCAATTAAGTTCAATGTTCTCAGATTTTATAGAGATTAGGAGTTCCGTTAATAAATCAAGACTGCTGCCGGTTGCGATGGCAATAAAAAACTGGTATCTGGCGTTACCTAAATTTTCAAGGGAAACTATGAAATACGGGCAAATAACAAAGTCGTTTATAAGGGCGTTAAAGAATCCGAGCCTCGACTCACAAGAATTCCTTTTTAGACGGCTACCATTATACCTGACCGGTTTAGGTGAGATAACGACGGAAAATCTTGAAGAATGCTTGTCTAACATACACAATTCAAAGGAAGAAATGGAAGAGCATCTACCTAATAATAAAAGCCTCATCAATGAGTTTTTAATTACAATTTTCAAAGTAAAAGAAGATACGACGTACAATTCGTGTTTATCAGCTATTCGTGATTGGTTTGATTCTCTAAATGAATCTACACTTAATCATTCATTTAGCGGTGTAGCAGGTGAAATTTTGAATTTAGTGAGGAGTTTCAATACGTTTGATACTAAGGTCTTTATAGATCAGTGTTGTCGTATAGTATCTGGACTAAGAATTGAAGATTGGTCAGATGAAATATTCAGCCAGTTTCAAAAGGATATCGAATTGATAAAAGAGGAGATTGACTCTTTTGATTCAGGAACTAGGGAGAATAATCAGCATGGTAAAATTATAAAAATAGTTGTTTCTAGTCCAGATGGAGAAAAGACTGAAAAAACTTTTGATTATGTACCTATTTCTGATCTAGGGCAACTCTTGCTAAACACATTAGAACATAATATCCAAGGATTTTCGAATGCCTTAGATGTTAATGAGAAACGCCAAATACTATTTGCCCTTATGGAGAAACTCGCATAATGATTGAAAAAAGTATCATCTATTTAGATAATGCAGCTACTACATACCCTAAACCAACGTCAGTGTATGATACGGTCAATAAAGCTTTTCAAGAATATGGTGTGAATACGGGTAGGGGAACATACAGCCTAGCTGTAAAAGCTTCACAAGTAGTGGATGAAACTAGGCAATTGGTAGCTGACTTGGTCAATCTTGGAAAACCAGAGAATGTAGTAATCTTTCCTTCTGCTACAATCGCCTTAAATACGGTTATTAACGGTATTGATTGGAAAGCGAGAGATACTGTCTATTACAGCCCCTTTGAACATAATTCCGTGTGGAGACCTCTGGTAAATTTGTCACGTGATTTTAATTTGAGTTTGGAACAACTTCCTGTAGATAGAGAAAGCCTAATTTTTGATTTAGAGAAAACGGCTAAACTGTTTGAAATTAAACCACCAAGACTTGTTGTAGTAAGTCATGCTAGCAATGTTTGTGGAGTTATAGCCCCTATTAAAGAACTAACTATTCTCGCGCATCAAGCTGGTGCTGAAGTATTAGTTGATGGAGCACAAACATTAGGAGCAATTGATGTAGATATTAGCGATATCGAATGTGATTATTATGTGTTTGCCGGCCACAAAAGTCTCTATGGACCTATCGGCATAGGAGGTCTAATTGTCAATTCTCAAACTAAATTAAAACCTTTAATTTATGGTGGTACTGGCTTCCAATCGGAGAGTTATGATATGCCCGACGAATATCCAGCAAGATTAGAAGCAGGTAGCCATAACATTCTGGCCATTGCCGGGTTAAACGCCGGAATAAAATATCTAGAACAACATGATGATAACAGCAAAAAATTGCATAATAGATTGATCAGTATTTTAAAGGAGTTTCCTGAAGTCAAAATATGGGGTGGCGACACAATTAAAAACAGGGTTCCTGTAGTATCCTGTTCTTTCGAAAGTTATTCTCCAGTAGAGATGGCAATGGTTCTTGACCAGCGTTTCGGAATAGCTGTTCGTGCAGGGCTACATTGTTCACCTATAGCTCACAAATTTTTAGGTTCATTTCCAGAAGGAACTGTCAGAATAAGTCTTAGTCGATTCAACACAATTAATGATCTTGAATACCTTAAAGATGCCTTAATTACTATCTACAGTTAATCTTTATAATTCAGGGTACCGTCAATAATTTTTCGCAAATTCTATTTTGCGGGTGTGTCAATAAATTTGTGCTTTTGCTCTCTTCCGTCTGATCATCGGAGGTGAGCTTTTACTTTTTCAGGGAAGAAAATCGATAGTTGCAGAAGTATCTGCCCCCAGTTTTGTATAATGCTCCCATAGGGTGAGACAAAAAATCAAAAATCTAAGTTATACTAGCAACATGAGAACAAGAAACAATTACACGCCAGAATTCAAGACCAAGATTGTCCTGGAGATTTTATCAGAAGTAGAGACAGTCAACCAGATCGCCGCCAAGTATGAGGTCTATAATGCTCCCATAGGGTGAGACAAAAAATCAAAAATCTAAGTTATACTAGCAACATGAGAACAAGAAACAATTACACGCCAGAATTCAAGACCAAGATTGTCCTGGAGATTTTATCAGAAGTAGAGACAGTCAACCAGATCGCCGCCAAGTATGAGGTCTATAATGCTCCCATAGGGTGAGACAAAAAATCAAAAATCTAAGTTATACTAGCAACATGAGAACAAGAAACAATTACACGCCAGAATTCAAGACCAAGATTGTCCTGGAGATTTTATCAGAAGTAGA
>Ga0208297_1000977_pt1 | contig 37062 bp, 31 predicted proteins | sample LMS_cellobiose_e_FD_187367 | JGI IMG/M metagenome (GOLD analysis project Ga0208297, IMG submission 187367) | Rumen-fistulated moose microbial communities from Alaska, USA - LMS_cellobiose_enrichment (SPAdes) (version 2) | ecosystem: Host-associated > Mammals > Digestive system > Stomach > Rumen... | reverse complement strand
CCCTCATGACGCCGGCCGATTTTTCCCAGCCTCCGCTCGGGGCTACGCCCCTCGCTCCGTCTGGGAAAAATCGCGGCACATCGTCCAACCTACCTAAAGGAATTTACACACAAATCCGGACTTGACTGTGGCTTGCAGGATGCATATACTTACAATGTAAGAGGAAATGTGTTCGCAAATGCGCAAACTGGCAATGTTGTTCTTATGAGTCAGAATTTTATGATGAAGAATTGGAACTGTGGAATCCACTATATGCTTCCTTTGATTTCATTCGCTGCAGGCGTTTTTATAACAGAACAAATCGAATGCAGATACAAAAGCGGCAAAGGCGTTCACTGGAGACAACTCGTACTGCTGATTGAAATTGTACTTCTTGGCATTGTCGGACTCATGCCAACTGACCTCAATATCGTTGCCAACATGCTGGTTTCCTTTGCATGCGCCATGCAGGTTCAGGCATTCAGAAAAGTACATGGTTACGGATATGCCAGTACAATGTGTATTGGCAATCTGAGAAGCGGAACGGAGAGTTTGTCAAGATTTCTCAGAAACAAGGATCGAGCCTCTCTGAATAAAGCGCTTCATTTCTTTGGTATTATTCTGATTTTTGCCATTGGAGCTGGGGTGGGCGGCATACTATCAAATGTGTTCCATTCCAAAACAATCTGGATTTCCACGCTTTTGCTTGCAGGTGTTGCAGTCATGATGATAAAGGAAATCAGATAAATTCCGGTTTGAGAGGTGTCTTCGATGGAATATCAACTGGTCCCCATGGATCGTTCCCACCTGGCCGGGGTGGCCGCCCTGGAGCGCCTGTGCTTCACCACCCCCTGGAACGAGGCCATGCTGGAGGAGGAGCTGTACAACGACACCGCTTCCTTCATCGTGGCCCAGGGAGAGAACGGGGAGGTGCTGGGCTACGCCGGGCTCCACGTAGTCCTGGACGAGGGCTACATCGACAACGTGGCCGTCCGGCCGGACTGCCGCCGCCAGGGCATCGCGGACCGGCTGCTGGACGTGTTCTGCCGGTTCGGTCAGGCCCACCTGGCCTTTCTCACCCTGGAGGTCCGACCCTCCAACACCGCCGCCGTGGCCCTGTATGAAAAGCACGGCTTCCACGAAGCGGGCCGGCGGAAGAACTACTACACCGACCCCACGGAGGACGCCCTTCTGCTGACGAAGGAGTTCAAACCATGACCCTGCGGGAGATGACGCTGGAGGAGCTGAAGGCCCTCCACAGGACCGAGCTCCACGAGGCCTTCCCGCCGTCGGAGCTCAAGCCCTTTGCCGCCATGAAGACCCTGTACGACAAGGGCGTCTACCACCCCCTGGGGGCCTACGACGGGGAAGCCCTGCTGGGCTACGCCCTGCTGTGGGACGCGCCGGGGACCAAATACGTCCTCATCGACTACCTGGGGGTCCCCGCCGCCATGCGGAACCGGGGCCTGGGGGGACAGGTCCTCCGGGGGCTGGGGGAGCGGTTTGCCGACTATGACGGCATCATCGTGGAGTCCGAGGCCCCCGAGGGGGGACCGGAGGACGGGCTGCGCCGCCGCCGGATGGACTTCTACCGCCGGGCGGGCTTTTCGTTTTTAGACTACGACTGCGTCCTCTTCGGCGTCCACTACGCCGTCTGCCTCCTCTCCCCCAACGGGAAGGGGACGGCGGAGGGGACCTTGGCGGCCCACCAGGCCCTGTACCAGAGCCAGTTCCCCCGGTGGGCCTATAACAAATTCATTCAGATTCCCCGGGACCCGGCCAATCCCCTGGCGCCGCCGGAGTCCTGGGCGGACCAAGACAATCTGCCCGGTTTGGGAGAAGGACGTGACGAACCATGATTATTTTAGCGGTGGAATCCTCCTGCGACGAGACGGCGGTGGCCCTGGTAAAGGACGGTCGCACCGTCCTGGCCGACTGCATCGCCTCCTCCATGGAGATGCACAAGCTCTACGGCGGCGTGGTGCCGGAGATCGCCTCCAGAAAGCACATCGAGGTCATCTCCGCCCTGGCGGACCAGGCCCTGAAAACGGCGGGGCTGACCCGGAAGGACATCGACGCCGTGGCAGTGACCTATGCGCCGGGCCTCATCGGGGCGGTGCTGGTGGGAGTCAGCTTCGCCAAATCGGCGGCCTACGCCCTGGGGGTGCCCCTCATCCCCGTCCACCACGTCCGGGGGCACATCGCCGCCAACTACATCGCCCATCCCGAGCTGGAGCCCCCCTTCGTCTGCCTCTGCGTCTCCGGGGGCACCTCTCTCATCGTGGACGTGAAGGACTATACCGACATGGAGATCCTGGGGGCCACCCGGGACGACGCAGCGGGGGAGTGCTTTGACAAGATTGCCCGGGTCATGGGCCTGGGCTACCCCGGCGGCGGTCCATTGGACCGGGCCTCCCAGGGGGGAGATGACAAGGCCTTCGCCCTGCCCCGGGTCCACATCCAGGACGCCCCTCTGGACATGTCCTTCTCCGGCCTGAAAACCGCCATGCTCAACCTCATCCACAACGCGGAGCAGAAGGGGGAGGAGCTGCCTGTTGCCGACCTGGCCGCCTCCTTTTCCGCCGCCGTCAGCGATGAGCTGGTGCCCCGGACCATGTCGGCCTCCGCCCGGCTGGGCTACGGCAAGGTGGCGGTGGTGGGCGGCGTGGCGGCCAACTCCCGCATCCGCCATGACCTGGAGACCGCCTGCCGGCAGGCCGGGGACACCCTCTACCTGCCTCCCCTGAAGCTGTGCGGGGACAACGGGGCCATGATCGGCAGCCAGGGCTACTACGAATACCTGGCCGGGACCCGGGCGGGGACCGACCTGAACGGCTACGCAAATCGGGACATTTCCCTGCACTATGGCGGGGCTGTGGACAACCTATGACGCAGGTGTGGAAAAGTCTGTGGATAGTGTGGATAACTCCTCGTAGAGCCCTTTTTGTCACAAGGAACGGGAACCCTTGAAATTGCAGAGTTTTCCAGAATATAGAAATATACGACTTGTATACGATCACGGATCAAAAGAAAAACAGGAGGAGACCGCGCGGATCTCCTCCTGTTTTTTGCGTCACAATCCCCTTATTCACCAACCAAAGCATTTAAAATGTTGTGGCCGGTGAAGTCGTGCGATCCCTGATCCTGCAAACCAGAGGTTTGCAGGCCACGGCCGAACGCCGTGGCCGATAACAATAAATATTTTTATCCGAAATCAGTATTACCAGGGCAAGTCCAGTTCCTCCTTTCCAACCGCGAACCAGGGGGCTCCGTCGGAGCCGTCCGGCGTGGCAAAATAGGACGCGCCGGCGGTGGGCTGCCCGTTCTCATCGAAGATAAATTCCGCCCAGCCTACCTGGTCTCGGCTGCCGCCGATGAGGAAGGCGTGCTCCAGGCCGTCGCTGCCTGTGCAGCGGTAGATGTAGGGGACTTCTTCCGTAAACCGGTCCGAAATGTCCTCGTTCTGTCCGTCGATGGTCAGGTACCACCGGCCCTCCCGGGATTCAATGGGGGCAAGGGTCTCGTCAGGGTCTGAGAAGCCCTCCGCCCAGGGAGTTCCGTCCTCGTCCACGCCCTGGGTGACCACGCCGCCGGTCATAAAGTGGTGGACGATCTGTCCGCCGTAGGCCAGGGCCGTCACCGACAGGGCCAGCGCGGCCAGGACGGCGGCCAGCGCGGCGGCGGATTTGTGGATTCTTCCGGTTTTTTTCATGGGGATAACCTCCTGTTCTTCCGGGGAACACCGATGGGCGAGGTTCTCCCGCAGGGTCCGGGCCCGGTCCTCGGGCATTCCCAGACAGTCAAACAGGTCCCGATAGGCTTGTTTCATAGTCCTCCTCCTTCAAAGCGTTCCTCAGCATTTCCCGCGCCCGATGCAGACGCATGGAAACCGCCGACGGGGTGATATGCAGGAACCGGGCGATTTCCCGGCAGGTATAGCCCTCATAGTAGTGCAGATGGATCGCCGTCCGGTATTTTTCCGGCAGGTCCATCACGGCGTCGTACAGTCCGAGGGATTCCCGGGGCACCGCCGGGATGTCCTCCTCCAGCGGGGACCAGCCCTGTCGCTTTCTTGCCCGGAGCAGGTCCCGGCTGGCGTTGAGCGTCACCTGGGTGAGCCAGGCCCGTTCCTTTCCCGGTTCCGGACCCGGCCGGGCGGCCAGCAGACGGAGAAACACGGTCTGGACCATGTCCTCAGCGTCGTGCGGGGAACGGGTGACGGACAGAGCCAGGCGGTAAACCCGGCTGTGGTACTGGTCAAAGAGCGGCAGGAATTCCGCTTCTGTCATGCGGGCACCTCCATTCTTTCGGGCGGGGATGGGACCGCCGCCCTTTTTTTGAGGCCTCATTCCTATAGACGTCCGGGGCAGGGGGTTTCACACAAAAAAAGAAAAAGAGTGGACGGATGCCTCACTCTTTTTCTGTATGAAGGTGGTTTCCTTATTGCATTGGTCCTTCGCTCCCCGGCATCCCGGCCTGCCACATGGTCCACAGGTCGTTGAACTGCGCCGCCAGCTTCTTGTTCTCCAGCAGCACCGCCGTGAGATAGCTGCGCACCAGGGCGTCGTCCGCCTCGCCGGTCATCTGCCGGATCCTGGCCGGGGACAGGGCGGGGCGATGCTCTCCCATGGGACGGCCCTGGGCGTCCCAGGCGTAGAAGGCCGCCGCCATGTGCTTGCAGCGGTGGCCTGCCTTGGCGTAAGGGCAGGAGCAGGAGAATTCCTCCGTCCGGTCCTCGTCCAGGGGCAGGCGGACGTGGTAGAATTCCGTCCCCCGGACGTTGGCGGAGAGGACCCCATCGATCACCGTCAAGGGCCCCACCGCGTCAGCGCAGAAGTAGCCGAAGCCCCGGTGGAGCACGGCCTCGTCAAAGAATTTGGTCCAGTCCATGGGTCAGTCCCCTCCTCTCGCGCAGGAATGACAGCCCGGGACGCCGCCTGTCGGAGCGCCCCGGACCGGTGGTGTGTGTTGTGTTGGCTTGGCCTGCCGCTTACTTGCGGGCCTTCAGGGTCTCCGCCCAGGCGGCGTAGCGGTCCATCTTTTCCTGGCAGTCGGCCTTGTCCTTGCCCAGGGCCAGGACATAGACCTTGATCTTGGGCTCCGTGCCCGAGGGACGCACCACCAGGTGGGTGCCGTCGGCCAGGATATACCGCAGGACGTTGGAGCCGGAGAGCTCGATGGGCGAGACCTTGCCGGTGGCCAGGTCGGTTTCGGTGCCGTCCTGATAGTCCCGGCGGGCCTGGACCTGGGTCCCGGCGATCTCGGTGATGGGCTCGGTGCGCTGCCGGTCCATGATGGCCTTCATGTCCGCCATACCCTCCAGGCCGGGCATCACCAGGTTGATGGTGACTTCGCCGTGGTAGCCGTACTTCTGATACAGATCTTCCAGACCGTCCAGCAGGGTCTTGCCCTGGGAGGCGTACCAGCAGGTCATCTCGGTGAGCAGCAGGGCGGCGGTGATGGCGTCCTTGTCCCGGACGTAGTCCCCCACCATGTAGCCGATGGACTCCTCAAAGGCGAAGATGACCTTGCCCTCTCCGGCGGCCTCCAGCTGGTTCTTCTTCTCACAGATGAACTTGAAGCCGGTGAAGGTGTCGTAGCTCCGGAGCCCGTTGGCCTCGGCGATCTCCCGGGTCATATCGGTGGACACCAGGGACTTGATGGTGGCGGGCTTGTCGGGCATGGTGCCGGCCCGGCGTCTGGCGCCGATGAGGTAGTCCAGCAACAGGACGCCGGCCTGGTTGCCGGAGACCTGGACGTAGCCGCCCTTGCCGTCCTTCACCTGGACCGCCACCCGGTCGGCGTCAGGGTCAGAGCCCAGGATCAGGTCGGCGTCTACCTTCTTGGCCAGCTCCACCGCCATGGCGAAGCTCTCGGGGTTTTCGGGGTTGGGGGATTTCACCGTGGGGAAGTGGCCGTCGATGACCATCTGCTCCTCCACGCAGTACAGGTGCTTGACCCCCAGCTGGCCCAGCACATAGGGGATCTGCCGGTAGCCGGTGCCGTGGAAGGGGGTGTAGACCATCTTGAAGTCATCGGCCACCTTGGCCACGCTCTCCTTGTCGTTGATCTGGGCCAGGACGTGGGACAGGAACCGGTCGTCCATGTCCTTTCCCAGGATGGTGATGAGCCCCTGAGCTACTGCCTGGTCGTAGTCCATGGTCTTCACGCCGGTGAACACGTCCAGGGCCTTCATCTGGTCGGCGATGGCGGCAGCGTGGTGGGGAGGCAGCTGGGCGCCGTCGGACCAGTAGACCTTATAGCCGTTGTACTCGGCGGGGTTGTGGCTGGCGGTGACGTTGAGGCCGGCGATGCAGCCGTACTCCCGCACAGCAAAGGACAGCTCCGGCGTGGGCCGCAGGGACTCGCACAGCTTCACGGGGATGCCGTTGGCGGCCATGACGCAGGCGGCTTCCCGGGCGAACTGGTCGGACTGGAGCCGGCAGTCGAAGCAGATGGCCACGCCCCGGGCGGCCTCCTCCTTGCCCTCGTTCAGGATGACCTGGGCGAAGGCCTGGGTGGCGTGGCGGACGGTGTAAACGTTCATCCGGCGCAGGCCCATTCCCATGACGCCCCGAAGCCCGGCGGTGCCGAACTCCAGCTGGTCAAAGAAGCGGTCCTCGATCTCGGCGTCGCTGCCGGCCAGAGCCGCAAGCTCGGCCCGCTCTTCCTCGGTGATGGCGGAGCTTTCCAGCCAGTGCTTGTAGGTTTCCTGATAGGACATAACTAAGACTCCTTCCTGTAAGACGGGGGTGTTTTCACATGGATATGAAATCAGTGGGGCGTTTATTTATGGTACCGGGTCCCGGCGCTGATCTGGAAGGCCCGGTAAAGCTGTTCCAATACCATCACCCGCGCCAGGTGATGGGGGAAGGTCATGGGGGACATGGACAGGCGAAGCTGAGCCTGGGCCTTGATGTCAGGGTGGAGCCCGAAGGACCCGCCGATGACCAAAGCCACGGAGGACACCCCATCCACCATCCACTGCTCCAGACGGGCGGCCAGCTCCGGGCTGGACAGGAGCTTCCCCTCCACGCACAGGGCAATGAGTCTGGCCCCCCTGGGGAGCTTTTCCCGGATGCGGGCGGCCTCTTTTTCCAGGGCGGCATCGATCTGGGCCTGAGCCGGGTCCTCGGGCAGGCGCTCCTCCGCCAGCTCCGTGACGGTAAGTCGGCACAGGGGGCCCAGCCGCTTTTCATATTCTCCGCAGGCCGCGGCGAAGTGCTTTTCCTTCAGCTTGCCCACACAGATGAGATGGATGCTGACCATGACGCCTCACTTTCACAAACCGGGATCCGATGGAGTGCCGGTTTCCATTTGAATCAATTTGAATATGTATGGTGCGGACCGACACAGCGCCGCCCTCAAAAGAAAAACGGACGGCAGATCATGCCGTCCGTTGTCTCTGTTTACGATGAGGACGGTGTCATCCGGCGCTGCTGCGCCAGTCCTCGTCAGGGGTTAGGATGGTCTCCGCGTGGATGTCCGCCCCAAGCTTGGCCAGCTTCTCCACAATGTTCTGGTAGCCTCGTTCGATATAGTGGACCTGGTCCACCTCGGTGACGCCGTGGGCAGCCAGTCCGGCCACCACCATGGCGGCCCCGGCCCGAAGGTCGCAGGCGGTCACCGGCGCGCCGATGAGCTGCTTGACTCCCTCGATAACGGCCACCTTGCCGTCTACGGTGATCCGGGCGCCCAGCCGACGGAACTCGTCCACATAGCGGTATCGGTTGTCCCAGATGCCCTCGGTGAGCATGCTGGTTCCCTCCGCCAGACAGAGCACGGCGGCGATCTGGGGCTGCATATCCGTGGGGAAGCCGGGGTAGGGCAGGGTCTTTACGTTGGTCCGGCGGAGCTTTCCCGTGCGGCGGACGATGACGGCGTCGCCGTCCTCCTCGATCTCCACCCCCATCTCCACCAGTTTGGCAGTGATGCAGTCCAGATGCTTGGGGATGACGTTGGAGATACGGACTTCCCCCCCGGCGGCGGCCACGGCGGTCATGTAGGTGCCGGCTTCGATCTGATCGGGGATGATGGAGTAGGTGCCTCCCCGGAGACTTTTCACGCCCCGGATCTTGATGACGTCGGTGCCCGCGCCCCGGACGTCGGCCCCCATGGAGTTGAGGAAGTTGGCCAGGTCCACGATGTGGGGCTCCTTGGCCACGTTTTCCAGAACGGTCATGCCGTCGGCCAGAGCGGCAGCCAGCATCAGGTTCATGGTGGCGCCCACTGAGACCACGTCGAAATAGACCGACGCGCCCTTCAGCCGGGAGCCCACGGGAGCGGTGGCATAGACAAAGCCGCCCTCCACCTGGGTGTCCGCGCCCATGGCGTCGAAGCCCTTCAGATGCTGGTCAATGGGGCGGTCCCCCAGGTCGCAGCCGCCGGGCAGGGGCACGATGGCCCGGCCGAACCGGCCCAGCAGCGCGCCGATGAGATAGTAGGAGGCGCGGATGTGGCGGCCCAGCTCATAGGGGACGTTCTGCTTGTAGACGGCGGTGCTGTCCACCTCTACGGTGGTGGGATTGAGGAAGCGGATCTTTGCTCCCAGGTTTTCCATGATCCCCAGAATGAGGGTCACGTCGCTGATATTGGGGACGTTCTCGATGCGGCACACGCCGTTGACCAGGAGAGCCCCGGGCAGAATGGCGACGGCAGCGTTTTTCGCACCGCTGATCTCCACTTCGCCGTGGAGGGGATTGCCGCCGCGGATCACATATTTTGTCAAAATGGCACCTTCTTTTCAGTCGGCAGGACCGGCCGGAAACCAGCAGAGCGCGCTGGGTCCTGGGGCGGAAGAGAATTCCCGCGGGCCGATCCGATATCAAGGAAGCGGATGGGGCAGCGACGCCCCCAAAGGGGCCGGCCTCGTCATCCGGATATAGCATTTCCGCAATTCCCGCAGCCATGCGCGGGAGGGAAAAACAAGGCATTCTGCGCTTGTAACCGCATTATACCATTTTCGGGACCAAAAGAAAAGAACAAAATGGCCAAAAATGTAACAAAAATGTAACATAACCGTGGGCGGCTCAGAGCGGTTTTCTGGTGGAAACGCCCAAGATGCTGTGGTTTGGGCGGAGATCAGGTCAACATCTATGGGCGATCCGGGGCGTATTCTCCGGAGCTCAGGACGGGGAAAGAGGGAAAAAATTTTTTTGTCCGGGGCGATCAAAGCCGGGCAGGATCAGGAAAAGGGCCCCCTGGGGACAGGAAAAGACACGGATCTCCGCGGCCTGGGGCAGCGGACGTCCGGCCCGGGAGAGAAGGGCGCGGAGCATGGGAAGGACTTCCTCCCGCGTGAGGGCAGAGGAGGGCAGCTCCTCCCGGGAGAGGACCAGGACGGTGCCCGGTCCCTGGTGAGCGATGGTCATGACGGACCTCCTTGTATGGATGCTTGCAGTGAATTGGCTTCTGTCAGTATACCGGAGGAAGGGAGGTGAGGCAAATGCAATGATTGCCAGCCGCACGAAAGAAGTTGGCAGAAGGGGAAAAGTATGGTATACTGTATTTATTGAGGATTTTCCGGCATCCGATGTTCGGGAAGGAAACGGAACCGCCCCCGCACCCAAAGGAGGAGATACTATGGCATCCACCCAGGCCGTCAAGTTGACCAAGCTAGTGGAACAATTCCACCTGGAGATACTCAACCAAGGCAAGACTTACGACCGCTGTCAGATCCGAAAGGACGTCATCAATCGTCCCGCCCTGCAGATCCTGGGCTTTTTCGATTACTTCGACCCCTCCCGTCTTCAGTTGCTGGGCAAGGTGGAGTGGACCTATCTGAGCAATCAGACCAGCGAGGAGCGCCGGAAGTGCTTTGACGACTTCTTCCAGAAGCCCATCCCCGCCCTCATCCTCTCCCGGAATCTGGAGCCCTTCCCGGAGCTTATGGAGATGGCGGTGAAGCACCAGCGGACCATCCTCCGCACCAAGGAGCCCACCACCAGCCTGCTGGACAGCATGACCGAAGCCCTGAAGGCCAAGCTCACGCCCAGGATCACCCGCCACGGGGTCCTGGTGGACGTGTCCGGCGAGGGGGTGCTCATCATGGGCGAGTCCGGCGTGGGCAAGAGCGAGACCGCCGTGGAGCTGCTTAAGCGGGGCCATCGTCTGGTGGCCGACGACGCGGTGGAGATCCGCAAGCAGGGCGCCCGGCTCATGGGAACCGCCCCGGACCTCATTCGGCACTATATCGAGCTGCGGGGTATCGGCGTGGTCAACGTCCAGCAGCTCTTCGGCATGTCCTCTGTCCGGCAGGAGAAGTATCTGGACCTGATCGTCAATCTGGAGCCCTGGAACGAGAATATGTTCTATGACCGTATGGGCACCAGCGAGGAGTTCACCACCATTCTGGACGTGGAGCTGCCCTCCATCACCATCCCGGTGAAGCCAGGCCGGAACCTGGCGGTCATTGTGGAGGTGGCCGCCATGAACAACCGCCACAAGCGTCTGGGCTACAACGCCGCCCAGGAGTTTGCCAAGCAGCTGGACGCTCATTTTGAGCAGATGATGCTGGAGAGCCAGATGGAGTCGGCGGATGACTATGAGGAGTACGGCGACCTGACGGTGGAGGACGAGGACTGAGCGCAGACCGCCCCGCGTCTTCGCGCGGGCGATAACGCAGGCCGAAACGGGAATAAAACGAAACACAGCATGGAAAAGGGCCCCGGGAGCGTCTTCTTCCGGGGCTCTTTTGTTCGATTCTCTCGTCCTTTGTGTCGCTCCTGGCCGAAGCGGGGCGGAAGAAGATGGACTGGAGGGCGGTTCAGGCGGGGAATCTTCTGATTGTATGCCAATGCGGTGAGGTTTTTCTTGCTCTTGGCAGGCAGAACCGATATAATAAAACTATCATCCTGCCGCGGTCCGCGCAGCAAGGAGAATCAGGCAGAGGCCTTCTCTGGCCGGCGCATCCTATCCGGATGCGGAAACGATACCAGCCGCCGGCGGCGCACACCCCATCGGCGGAAGCAATCGACCGCGCGACAGCAACGCGATCACAGAGCAATCACAGAAGGGGGTATCCCGATGAAACAGAAATCCATCCGGACGCAGAGACCGTGGATCCGTCTTTGCGTGTTCCTCGCGGCAGGACTGGCCCTTGCCCTCCTTCCCGTCTGGGCCCATGGGGCGGACGGACCGGTCTTCACCGCCCAGGCAAAGGATGTAGAAGTAAACTATCCAGACGGGGCGTCCTTCCATGTGGAGGTGGCCGAGCCGGAAAACGTGGCCTCCTGGCAGTGGATCGCCTCAGACGGCCACAGCGAGTTCACCCTGACAGGCGTCACCGCCAAGACGGATACCCTGGTCATTCCCGCCACCATGCAGGACGATCCGGAAATGTTCTACTGCTGCGTGGTCACCGACAAGAACGGCGGGACGGCCACCTCAGACCCGGTTCGCCTCCACGTCAAGAATCCAGAGGAGGACAAGACGGTCCTCTTTGTGGGAGACTACGCCGTAGAGCCCGGCGAGAAGCTGGACCTGGCTGAGACCACTCTGGGCAGCGGCACAGTGGACTTTGCCGCAGATGGGGTGAATGTGACCTTCCAAAGTGTGAAGATCGACAACACCACCATGACCTGCGACAGTACCCTCACGCCCTCTATGGGCCTGTACCTGGTCCGGCGGCACAGCACCGACCAGGAATACTATTTCCACTTCAAGGGAGACTGCCTGGTCAACAATACATACTATGATCCCGCCTACAACGCGGGCGGCGTGGCCATCAATTCCTATTTCGGTACGAAGGACGACCCCAACGCCCCCACCATCATCTTTGACGGCGACGGCAAGCTGACGGTCAGAGGCGGCACCAACCAGATCTACAGCGACGGCAACATTGAGCTGGCCGCCGATCTCACCACCGGTGTCAACGGGACCTACTTCAACGACGGCATTTCCTGCAAAAACCTGTTCATCGACAAGGGGGTCAAGGCCAACCTCACCGTCAACGGAACGGCGATCCACACCGAGGGAGACTTCCGCATCTATGAAGGCGCGGCCCTGAACATCCGCTCCAGTTCCCCCCACGTTTCGGTGGGACCCACAACCAAATCCATGATGTTCCTTGTGGGCTCCCTGTACGGTGAGGGGGGAGAGATCAACATTCAGGGCTACGCAGACCCGGAGAACTTCGTTCCCTACGACGCCTTTGTGGCCACCATGCCTGGCATTCTGCTGGCGGGGGAGGGCAGCATCAACGCTGACGGCACCGCCATCTCCGTGGAGCTGAGCGCCGGTGAGTCTGAGGAGGACTTCGCCATCAATTTCTACGGCGTCTATGGCGCCGGTGAGACCAACGCGGTGAGTCTGTCCAACGGCGCCAAGCTGGATGTCCGCATCCAGACGCCCCAGGTCAACGGTGTCAGCGGTGTGGTGGTTCCCGGTATCTTTGCGGCGGAGAAGGACTGCCAGGTCCGGATCGACGTCCTGGGCTCCGGGGAGGTCACCGGGCTGGAGGCGGACCGCGCCTTTTCCGTGACCGACGCGGTCATCGAGTCCAAGGCAATCTCTGAGAGCGGGGACGCCGCCTTCGGTATCGTCTGCGGAGAGGCGGCCATCGCCCTTAACGGGGCCAAATACAGCGTCCACAGCACGGCCAAGGACGGTGTGGCCTTCGCCGCGGACACCGGCGAGCACGGCGACGCGGAGATCAGCTACGTCAGCGGCTATACGCCTGTGAAGATCGTGCTGAAGGACAACGTGGCATGCACGGTTCCGGAAAACGGCGAGATCAATCTGTGCGGCATTCCGGGCTACGGCGGCACCATCCAGGCGGAGACCTTCTATGGCAGCGACAAGACCCGGCCGGCGGCGGAGGTCACCCTGTCCTCCACCGCGGCCCCTGCCTTTGTGGACGTTGCGGACCAGGATTGGTTCCATGACGCGGTCCAGTGGGCGGTGTCCAACAAGATCACCAACGGCACGGACGACACCCACTTCTCACCATCCGCCCTCTGTACCAGAGCGCAGATGGTGACCTTCCTGTGGCGCGCGGCGGGCAGCCCCGCGTCGGAAGGTGAACTGATCTTCTCCGACGTGGACTCGGGCGCCTATTACGCCGACGCAGTGCGCTGGGCGGCGGCGGAAAAGATCGTCATGGGGACCACGGAGACCACCTTCAGCCCCAACGCCCCCGTGTCCAGAGAGCAGCTGGCCACCTTTATCTACCGGGTGGCCCAGGCGGACGGCCAGGGCTTCACCGGCGCGTGGGCCTTCCTGCTGGACTTCGAGGATGCGGACCAGGTCAGCTCCTGGGCGGACGAGGGCGTCCACTGGTGCGTGATGAAGAAGATCCTCACCGGCACCGGCCAGAACAAGCTCTCTCCCAAGGGCACCGCCACCAGAGCCCAGATCGTGACCATGCTTTACCGCTATTTCGTTCCCGTGGACGCGGGATGACCCCGAAAGAGGACCTGTGTTTTCCTGATCGTCAGACCAAATTATGAACAAGTAGGAGGCAATCATTCATGCGAAAGACCAAGATCATCTGCACCCTGGGCCCCGCCACCGACGCCCCGGGGGTTCTGGAGGAGCTGATTCAAAACGGGATGAACGTGGCCCGGTTTAACTTCTCCCACGGCACCCACCCCGACCAGAAGGCCCGGCTGGACCGGCTCAAGGAGGCCCGGGAGCGGCTGGGCGTCCCCGTGGCGGCCCTGCTGGACACCAAAGGACCGGAGATCCGGCTGAAAAACTTTGTAAACGGCAAGGAGACCCTGGAGGCCGGTCAGCGGTTCACCCTCACCACCCGAGAAGTGGAGGGGACCAGGGATATCTGCGCCATCACCTATAAAAATCTGCCGCAAGACGTCCAGGTGGGGACCACCATCATGATCGACGACGGCCTCATTCGCATGACCGTGGAGGAAAAGACCGACACTGACATCGTCTGCCTGGTGGCCAATGGCGGGCCGGTGAAGGACCACAAGGGGGTCAACGTCCCAGGGGTCCATCTGACCATGCCTTACATGAGCCCCCAGGATCGGGAGGACCTGCTGTTCGGCATCGAGCAGGACTTTGATTTTGTGGCTGCCTCCTTCTGCCGCTCCGCCGCCGACGTGATGGAGATCCGTCGGTTGCTGGAGGAGCACGGCAGCGAGATGCGCATTATCGCCAAGCTGGAAAACCAGGAGGGCGTGAACAACATCAGCGAGATCCTCTCCGTGGCAGATGGCATCATGGTGGCCCGGGGCGACATGGGGGTGGAGATCGACTTCACCGAGATCCCCGTCATCCAGAAGGACCTGATCTCCTACACCCTGGCCTGCGGCAAGCACGTCATCACCGCCACCCAGATGCTGGAGAGCATGATCACCAACCCCCGGCCCACCCGGGCGGAGATCACCGATGTGGCCAACGCCGTCTATGACGGAACCTCCGCCGTGATGCTCTCCGGGGAGACCGCCGCGGGCAAGTACCCGGTGGAGGCCCTGAAGACCATGGCTGCCATCGCCGAGAGGACGGAGCGGGACATCAACTACTTCGAGCGGATGCGGAAAATGAACCCGGATATGCGGCTGGGCATCGGCGGGGCCACCGCCCACGCGGCCTGCACCACCGCCAACGATACCAACGCCTCCGCCATCGTCACCGTCACCAAGAGCGGGGCCACCCCCCGGCTCATCAGCCGCTTCCGGCCCGACGCCCCCATCATCGCCTGCGTCCTGGAGGAGCAGGTCCGGCGGCAGCTGAGCCTCACCTGGGGCGTGATTCCCTTGATGATGGGCTATGTCACCAGCACCGACGACATGATCGAGGGCTCCGTGGCCGTGGCCAAGGAGGCAGGGCTTCTCCATGACGGGGAGATTGCCGTGGTCACCGCCGGGGTCCCCGCGGGCATTGCCGGGACAACCAACATGATCAAGGTCCACCTGGTGGGCAACAGCCTCATCAGCGGCGCCGGGGTGGGCGACCTGAACGCCAAGGGTGCCCTGTGTGTCTGCAAGACCCTGGAGGACGTAAAGGCCAAGTTCCAGCCCGGGATGATCCTGGTGATCCCCGGCACCAACAACGACATGATGCCCTATCTCCGCCAGGCGGCGGGAGTCATCACCGAGGAGAACGGCATGAGCAGCCACGCAGCCGTGGTGGGCCTGAGCCTGGGCCTGCCGGTGATCGTGGGGGCCATCGGCGCCACCCGGACCCTGAAGGATGGGATGCAGGTGTCCATGGACTGCAAGAACGGGTCGGTGCAGAGCCTGGGGTGAGGCCCCGGCCCCTCTGTCGGACGATCTGCGGGCGGTGCGGAAAGTTTCCCTTGACAAACCCGCTCCGCCCGGCCTATAATACCCTCTGTTAAATCGGCAACGACGGGAACCTTCCCGTTCCCCGCCGCTCAGAGAGGGCAGACCATCGGCTGTAAGTCCGCCTGCGGAGAGAACGGAGCAAGCACCATCCCCGAGCCGCCCACCGAGGGGTCCCACCGACCCGGTAGGCTGGGACGGGTCCGCCCGTTACAGCGGAAACGAAGCGGCGTGACGTTTCTTCGCCACGCAAGCAGGGTGGAACCACGAGATAATCAACTATCCCGCCCCTGACATCAAATCAGGGGCGGGTTTTCTTATTTGTACGCCCCAAAACAGGAGGAAATCACCATGTCTGAGAATCAATTCACGTTTGAAAACCCCGAGTACCGTTCGACCTACTGGCACACCTGCTCCCATGTGCTGGCCCAGGCTATGAAGCGCCTGCACCCCGAGGTGAAGCTGGCCATCGGCCCCTCCATCGACAACGGGTTCTACTACGACTTCGACACCCCCGCCCCCTTCACCGCCGAGCAGTTGTCCGAGCTGGAAGCCGAGATGCGGAAGATCTGCAAGGAGAAGCTGAAGCTGGAGCGGTTTGAGCTGCCCCGGCCCGAGGCCATCAAGTTCATGGAGGAACGGGAGGAGCCCTATAAGGTGGAGCTCATCAACGATCTGCCCGAGGACGCCGTCATCTCCTTCTACAAGCAGGGCGAGTTCACCGACCTGTGCGCCGGCCCCCACTTGGACTCTACCGGCCGCATCAAGGGCAACGGCATCAAGCTCACCGCCTGCAACGCCGCCTACTGGCGGGGCGACTCCAACCGCCAGACCCTCCAGCGCATCTACGGCATCGCCTTCCCCAAGAAGGACGAGCTGGACGAGTATCTGAAGCAGCAGGAGGAGGCCCTGAAGCGGGACCACAACAAGCTGGGCCGGGAGCTGGAGTACTTCACCACGGTGGACGTCATCGGCCAGGGCCTGCCCATCCTTCTGCCCAAGGGCGCCCGGACCATCCAGGTGCTCCAGCGCTGGGTGGAGGACATCGAGCAGGAGCGGGGCTATCAGCTCACCAAGACCCCTTACTTTGCCAAGCGGGAGCTGTATAAGCTCTCCGGCCACTGGGATCACTATCGGGACGGCATGTTCATCATGGGCGACCCCGACGACGAGACCAAGGACTGCTTCGCCATGCGGCCCATGACCTGCCCCTTCCAGTATCAGGTCTTCCTGAACCGGGGCCGGTCCTACCGTGACCTGCCCATGCGGCTGGGGGAGACCTCCACCCTGTTCCGCAACGAGGACTCCGGCGAGATGCACGGCCTCATCCGGGTGCGGCAGTTCACCATTTCCGAGGGCCACCTGATCCTCCGCCCCGAGCAGCTGGAGGAGGAGTTCAAGGGCTGTCTGGACCTGGCCAAGTACTGCCTGGGCACCGTGGGCCTGCTGGACAAGTGCACCTTCCGGTTCTCCCAGTGGGACCCCGCCGACCCCAACAACAAGTATGAGGGCACCAAGGAGCAGTGGGACGAGGCTCAGCGGGTCATGGGCGAGATTCTGGACGACCTGGGGGTCGAGTATGAGGTGGGCATCGACGAGGCCGCCTTCTACGGCCCCAAGTTGGACATCCAGTACAAGAACGTCTACGGCAAGGAGGATACTCTGGTCACCATCCAGATCGATATGCTCCTGGCCAAACGCTACGGCATGGAGTACGTGGACGTGGACGGCTCCAAGACCACGCCCTATATCATCCACCGCACCTCCCTGGGCTGCTACGAGCGGACCCTGGCCTACCTCATCGAGGAGTACGCCGGTGCCCTGCCCTGTTGGATGGCCCCGGAGCAGGTCCGCTTCCTGCCCGTCACCGACCGCGCCGCCGACTACTGCGCCGAGAAGGCCAGAGAGCTGGAGAACGACGGTTTCCGGGTGGAAGTGGACTACCGCAACGAGAAGATCGGCCGGAAGATCCGGGATGCCCAGCTGGAAAAGGTGCCCTACATGGTGGTGGTAGGCGACCGGGACATGGAGAACGCCACCGTCTCTCCCCGCCACCGCGCCGCCGGCGACCTGGGCGCCATGTCCTTCGACGACTTCAAGGCCATGCTCCACGACGTGGTGGACAACAAGAAGAAGGATTCCGAGCTGTAAGGCGGGGGAGCCGTCATGTTTCTGGAACTGACCCCCGAGGGGAAGATCTACCGGGAGCCCGCCGAGTTTCACTTCGCGGACCCCACGGGCCTGGGAAAATGGGCCCTGACCATCCGGCCCTCCCAGGGGGACCTGATCCACGCGGAGGAGATGGAGCCAAGTCTCCTCCTCAGCGGCCGGTACCGGCCCATCACCATGGAGGGGCGGAACTACTTCGCCTCCCGGGACTTCTTTGCCTTCTTCCGCCATCTGGAGGAGAAGGGCATCGAGGCCACGGACCGGGGCGTGGTGATCATCGCCATGAACAAGCTCCGGCAGATCATGCTGGAGGTCCCGGAGGTCCTGGACAACGCCCGGCTGACCTCCGACGGAAAGAGCCTGTACCTCATTAAGAATAAACGCCTGAACATTCAGGGATAACAAAACAGCGCGGGGAGCGATCCTCGCGCTGTTTTTCTGCCTGTTCTGTTATTTAGCAGCCACCACATCCGCCCCCACCCCAAAGGGGTCGGTCAGCACCACCGCCCCGTAGGACAGGGGAGCGTCGGGGACCGTTACGTTCCGCAGCCGCCGGGCGTATTCCGTCAGGTTCTCCCGGGGCACCGCCTTGCTGGTTTTCACCGGCAGCAGGGTGCCGTCGACCCGTTTCACCGTTGTGGTCAGCACCCGCGCCGGGGCCTTGACCTCCTGCAGGGCATAGGCCTCCCCCTTGGGGCACTGGTTCCCGTCAGTCGTCCCGTCGGGGCCGATGGTCACCCGGCAACCCTTGGGGCACAGTACGCAGGTCAGCACCCCGGGCTGGGGCAGACCCTTGGCCATGGCGTTGGAGGTCTCGGCGGGCATGGGCTTCAGGTCCTTTCCCTGCACCCAGGCCCCGGCGTTGTACCCGGCGGCCAGACCCTGGACGGTGACGAAGTCCGCCAGGTCCATCACTTTTCGGCAGTTGCCGCAGGAGAAAACGCCCGGCACCGAGGTCTGCAAAAACCCGTCGGTCACCGTGCCGTTGGTGACAGGGTCCAGTTCCACCCCGGCCAGGGCTCCGATCTCGTTTTCCGGGATCAGCCCCACGGAGAGCAGGAGAGTGTCGCAGTCCACCGTCCGCCGGGTGCCGGGGATGGGGACGCCGGCCTCGTCCACCGCGCTCAGCTCCACCCCCTCCACCCGCTTCCGGCCCAGGATGTTGGTGACGGTGGTTTGCAGATACAGGGGGATATCGAAGTCGTAGAGGCACTGGCGGATGTTCCGCTCCAGCCCGCCGGGGGCCGGGCGCATCTCCGCCACGCACAGGACCTTCGCCCCCTCCAGGGTCAGCCGCCGGGCCATGATGAGCCCGATGTCCCCGGAGCCCAAAACGACCACCCGGCGGCCCACCATAAGGTTTTTCGTGTTGATAAGATTCTGGGCCGCTCCGGCGGTGAAGACCCCCGCGGGCCGGGTGCCGGGGATGGCGATGGCCCCTCGGGTCCGCTCCCGGCAGCCTGTGGCCAGCACCACCGCCCCGGCCTGGACCTCCATGAGACCTGCCCGGGTGACGGCGGTGATGGTCCGCTCCGGCGTCAGCCCGGTGACCATGGCTCCGGTCAGAACCTCGGCCCCCACCTCGTCGGCCTCAGCCCGTGCCCGGAGGGCGTATTCCGGGCCGGTAAGCATGGCCTTGTACCGCACCAGGCCGAAGCCGTCGTGGATACACTGGTTCAGGATCCCACCGGTGCGTCCGTCCCGCTCCAGGACCAGGACCCGCTCCGCGCCGGCTTCCCTGGCTCCCCGGGCCGCCGCCAGACCGCCGGGGCCGCCGCCGATGATCGCCACATCATACCGCTCCATCACTTCACCCTCCCCGTAAACAGAGGGGAGCCGGGTCCCCGGTAGGTGACCTCCTCCGGGGCCAGTCCGTACTCCTCCGTCAGCATCTGGGCGATTTTGGGCAGGCAGTAGCCGCCGCTGCACCGCCCGGTGGTGGCCCAGGCCCGGTACTTGATCCCCGCCAGGGTCTTCACCCCCAGGGGGTTCTCAATGGCCTGCCGCAGCTCCGCCTTGGTGACGGTCTGGCAGCGGCAGATCACCTCCCCGTAGTCCGGGTCGGCGGCGATGAGGGCGGCTTGCTCCGCCGGGGTCCGGTCCCGGAACCGCCGGATGCCGGTCCGCCGTCCGTCAAAGGTGGGGTTGGGGACCAGGTCCATGGTCCGGCCAATGATTTCCGTTACCATCCGGGCGATGGGGACCGAGGCGGTGAGCCCTGGGGACTCGATGCCGATGAGGTTGATAAGACCGGGGCAGCGCGTCTCCTCTTTGATGACGAAATCCCAGTAGCCGCCCTCTCCCGGGGGCGCCTGCTTGGGCCGCACGCCGCAGTAAGCGCCGATGATCTGCTTCCGTTCCAGCCCGGGCAGGAGCTGGCAGGCCTCCCGAAAGAGCTGATCCATGACGGGCCTGGTGGAGGCGGTGTCCTCCGGGTCGTCGATGTACTCGGCGCTGGGGCCGAGGATGAGGTTGCCGTGGATGGTGGGGGTGAGGTGGACCCCCAGTCCCCCCGCGCCCTTCTTGGGGGCGGGGTAGACGGGCATGGGCAGGACGTCGGTCTTGTCCAGAATGAAATACTCGCCCCGGCAGGGGTAGATGCGGTAGCCCTCCACCCCCGCCAGAGCCGACACGTCCGCGCTGTGGAGCCCGGCGCAGTTGACCACCCGGCGGGCGGTGAAGGTCCGGACCCCGGCGGTGATCGTGAAGACCTCCGGGCCTTTTTTTATGGCCGTCACCGGATGGGAGAGGTAGAAGTCCACGCCGTTGGCCTTGGCGTTTTCCGCCAGGGCCACGGTGTACTGGAAGGGATCGAATACTCCGGTGCAGGGGGATTCCATGGCTCCGATGCCCCCAACCTGGGGGAGCTTTGCCCGGAGCTGGTCCCGGGACAGCAGGGCCAGCCCCCGGCAGCCGTTCCGGTCCCCCTGGTCCTTCAGGCGGCGGAGGGTGGCCAGGTCTGCCTGGTCAAAGGCCACCAGCAGCTTGCCGGTGATTTTATACGGCACGTCCAGCTCCCGGCACAGGGCGGGAAAGCCCTGACTGCCCTGAACGCACAGCTTGGCCATGAGGCTCCCGGGGCGGTTGTTGAACCCGGCGTGGATGACGGCGGAGTTGCGCCCGCTGGCCCCGGCGGCCACGTCGGGGGCGGCTTCGGCCAGGGCGACGGACAGCCGGTACCGGGAGAGCTCCCGGGCCACGGCGCAGCCCACGGCCCCGCCGCCGATGATGAAAATGTCGTAGGTTGGACGGACCGCCATGGGTCCCCACCTTCTTTCTCTGTCTGGTTCAAATGGGGATGGCCCGGACCATCAGCTGGTCGCAGACCGTGTCGATGTTGGTTCGGTCGATCTGGCTCCGGTCCATGACCTCCTTCACCCGGTCCACCCGACTGGCTGCGTTCAGGTCCGACAGCTCCCCCATGAGGTTCAGCCGCCGGCCCAGACGGAAAATATTCTGGGTGTCCTCGGGCAGGTCCAGGAACCGGTCGATGAGGGCCAGCATTTTGGGCTTGTCCTGGGGCATCTGGCCCTTGAGCTCCAGGAGGATGTTCAGGATGTGGTCGGAGTCCACCACGCTGGTGATGTCTCCCAGGTTTTCGATAAACAGCCGGATCTCATGGATGGTCTCGATGTCGTTGGGCCGGGTGAGGACACCTTTTTCGTAGTCCTCATACATCTCCAGCTTCTCCGACAGGGCCATGGACCGGATGCGGATGAAGTCGGGGTTGACCTGGTTCATCACGTCGGCGGTGTCGATGGCACTCTCCCGGGCGAACTCCCGGCCGCCCATGCCGGGCATGTAGAACTCGTTGATCTCGATGCCGGCGGCCATGGCCTTGATCCCCGCCTCGATCTGGGCCTGCTTGGTGACGCCCTTGTTCATGAGCTTCAGAATGTGGTCGTTGCCGGTCTCCAGGCCGATGTGGAACCGGTTGAGCTTTCGCTCTCGGTACCGCTTCAAGGTTTCCAGGGAAAGACGGTTAATGGTGTCTCCCCGGGCGTAGCTGGTGATGCGGCGGATCTGGGGGAACAGGGTGTTGAGATGGTCCAGGATCTTCAGCATCCCCTCGGGCTTCATGAGAATGCTGTTGGCGTCCTGGAGAAAGACGTTTCGCAGCCCCGCCTGGAGCCAGTGATAGGCCATGTAGCAGGCCTCCTGGTCGGCTTCATCCCGGGGGCTCCGGCCCGGGGCCTTGCTCTGGAAGATGTCCAGCCACTCCTTGATCAGGTCGATGTCCCGGATGACATCCTCCGCGGGCCGGGGGGAGAAGGGGATGTCCCGGTAAAAGCCGCAGAACCGGCACTTGTTCCAGCCGCAGCCCCGGTTGACCCGGACCAGCAGACTGTAGGCCTCGCTGGGAGGCCGGATGGGGCCCAGCTCGAAGCCCTGGTAGTCGATGGGGTTCATGGCAGGTCTCCTTTCGTGGGATAGATATTTGTTGGGCTCATTATACAGGAAGTGCAGGCGGGCCGCAAGGGGAGGAATAACTCCGGAATTTCGTCTGTTTCAAGAAAAAGTGGGAAAGAAGGCTGCGATTGATGAAAAAATACTTGCCATATACCAAAAACGCTTGTATAATAATTCAGGCGTTTTTCAAATCACTTTACTAAAGCGCCGGAACGAAACTGTTTGACCATCAATGAATTACAATCCCGTATTGGAGGACGAAACTATGGCAGGTGTGATCTCAAGAGGCATCCAGGGCCCCATCATCCGCGAGGGCGACGACATCGTCGATATCGTGGTCCAGAGCGTATACGCGGCGGAACAGGCGGAGGGCTGGTCCCTTCAGGACAAGGACGTCATCGCGGTGACCGAATCCGTGGTGGCCCGGGCCCAGGGCAACTACGCCACCGTGGACCAGGTGGCCAAGGACGTGCAGAGCAAGTACGGCAAGGGCAAGCTGGGCCTCATCTTCCCCATCCTCAGCCGGAACCGGTTCTCTATGTGTCTGAAGGGCTTTGCCCGGGGCATGGACGAGATCGTCATCCTGTTCAGCTACCCCAACGACGAGGTGGGAAACCCCCTTATGGCCCGCTCCGCCTATGTGCCCCACAAGTACAGCGAGGTCACCCGCTATGAGGAGGCTGATTTTGTCAAGACCTTCGGCTCCCCGGTCCACCCCTTCACCGGTGTGAACTACCTGGACTTTTACCGGGAGGTCATCGAGAGCGAGGGGGCCAAGGCCACCTTTATCTTCTCCAACGATCCCCGGTATATCGCGGAGTTCTGCGACAACATCCTCTGCTGCGACATCCACACCCGCAACGAGACCCGGGACACCCTGGCCGCCATGGGCAAGAAGGTCTTCACCCTGGCGGACATCCTCTCCGCTCCCGTGGACGGCGGCGGCTGCCATGAGAAGTACGGTCTGCTGGGCTCCAACAAGGCCACCGAGGAGAAACTCAAGCTCTTCCCCCGGGACTGCCAGCCCGTGGTGGACGCCATCCAGGCCCGCATCGCAAAGGAGCGGGGCATCCAGGTGGAAGCCATGATCTACGGCGACGGCGCCTTCAAGGACCCCGTGGGCGGCATCTGGGAACTGGCGGACCCGGTGGTCTCCCCGGCCTACACCCAGGGTCTGTCCGGCAAGCCCAATGAGCTGAAGATCAAATTCCTGGCGGACAACGACTTTGCCGACCTTTCCGGCGAGGACCTGAAGGCGGCCATCCGCAAGGAGATCCAGGGCAAGGGCGCGGACCTGGTGGGCGACATGAGCTCCGAGGGCACCACCCCCCGGCAGTACACCGACCTGCTGGGCTCCCTGTGTGACCTGACCTCCGGTTCCGGCGACAAGGGCACCCCCTTCATCGTCATCCAGAACTACTTCAACAACTACGCAGACTGATTCCAGTCTGTGCCGCGCCCCGGGGAGACCGTTCTCCGGGGCGCGATCTCTGTCTCTGTGGGGAAAAAAGAGTTGACAAAAACCGGGAAAACCGATATACTAAACCTTGCCCTTCCGCCCGCGCAGCGGACAGGTCTGCTACTGTGGCTCAGTCGGTAGAGCAGCTGATTCGTAATCAGCAGGTCGCCGGTTCAAGTCCGGCCAGTAGCTCCACGAAGACCCAGGACCTTATGGCCCGGGGTCTTCGTTTTTTTCTGTCCCACGTCCGGGACCCGGCGAAAAAGTTTTGTTTCAGAAAACCGGTTGTGGTCCCGGCTGCTTTGTGATACAATAATACACTACGATTCTTTGATTCTGCCACAAAGGAGGCGGTCCCATGGCCATCCGACTCATCGCCCTGGATCTGGACGGCACCCTGCTCACCAGCAAAAAAACCATCAGCCCTGAAGACCGGGCGGCGGTGGAGGAGGCCATCGCCCGGGGGGTCCTGGTGGTCCCGGTCACCGGTCGGCCCGCCCAGGGGGTGCCCAAGGAGGTGCTGGAGCTGCCCGGGGTGCGGTATGTGGTCTCCTCCAACGGGGCCACCATCCGGGACATTCAAACTGGCCAGGCTCTGCTGGAGACCCACCTGGAGGCGGAGACCGCTCTGGCCGTCCTGTCGGCCTCCAACCATGTGGCCATGATCCGGGAGGTCTTCCGGGCGGGGGTGGGCTATCTCTCCCAGGCGGACTACGACATCCTCTGTGACCGATATGAGGGGGCCATGCTGGCCTACGTCCTGGACACCCGCCAGGTGGTCCCGGGCACCCTGGAGGAATTTCTCCGGGACGACCCCCGGCCCATCGAGGAGCTGTTCTTCCTCACCGACAGCGAGGAGACCAAGCGGGACCTGCAAACCGTCCTCTCTGCCTTGCCTGGCATCGGCTTTGCAGATCCCTTCCCCCGGGACCTGGAGGTCATGGCCGGAGGTATCGACAAAGGGGAGGGCTTGCGCTTTCTCCTGGACCGGCTGGGCATCGCCCCCGAGGAGACTATGGCCCTGGGAGACGGGGGCAGCGACCTGCCCATGCTCCGGGCCGCCGGCATCGGCGTGGCCATGGGCAACTCCATCGAGACTGTCAAGGCAGGGGCCGATTGGGTCACCGGCTCCTGCGACGAGAACGGCGTGGCCTTGGCCATCCGCAGATTCGTACTGACTGACTGAATACAAAGGGACAAACGCTATGCAGACCGAAATTTTTGTCAAGGGCGCCCGCGCCAACAACCTGAAAAACATCGACGTCGCCATCCCCCGGGACAAGCTGGTGGTCATCACCGGCCTGTCTGGCTCCGGCAAGTCCTCTCTGGCCTTCGACACGATCTACGCCGAAGGTCAGCGGCGGTATGTGGAGTCCCTGTCCTCCTATGCCCGGATGTTCCTGGGGCAGATGGAAAAGCCCGACGTGGATTACATCGACGGCCTGTCTCCCGCCATCTCCATCGACCAGAAGACCACCAGCAAGAACCCCCGGTCCACCGTGGGGACGGTGACGGAGATCTACGACTACCTCCGGCTCCTGTGGGCCCGGATCGGCGTGCCCCACTGCCCCAACTGCGGCAAGGAGATCCGCCAGCAGTCCATCGATCAGATCATCGACCAGATCATGGCCCTGCCCGAGGGGACCCGCATCCAGGTCCTGGCCCCGGTGATCCGGGGAAAGAAGGGGGAGCACGTGAAGGTCCTGGAGAACGCCCGAAAGTCGGGCTACGTCCGGGTGAGGGCGGACGGAAACATCTATGAGCTGACGGAAGAGATCGCGCTGGAAAAGAATAAGAAGCACAGCATTGAGATCGTGGTGGACCGGCTGATCATCCGGCCGGACATCACCCGCCGCCTGACGGACTCTGTGGAGACCGCCGCCTCCCTGGGGGGCGGTCTGGTGCTGGTGGACCTGGTGAAGGAGGGGCGGGACCTGTCCTTCTCCCAGAACTACGCCTGCGAGGACTGCGGGGTGTCCATCGAGGAACTGGCTCCCCGGATGTTCTCCTTCAACTCTCCCTTCGGAGCCTGCCCCACCTGCACGGGGCTGGGCAGCCAGATGAAGGCCGACCCCGCTCTCATCATCCCCAACCCGAAACTGTCGGTGCTGGAGGGGGCTATCGCCGTCTCCGGCTGGCAGAACGTGAAAACCGACTCCATCGCCCGGATGTACTTCGAGGCCATGGGGAAGAAATACAGCTTTAAGCTCACCACGCCCTTCCAGGACCTGTCCGAGGAGGCAAAGGACGTGATCCTCAACGGCACCCGGGGGGAGAAACTGAAGCTCACCTACGACCGGGCCGACGGCAAGGGCACCTTCCAGCAGGCCTTCGAGGGGATCCTCCACAACGTGGAGCGGCGGTTCGCCGAGACCCAGTCCGACGCCTCCCGGAAGGAGCTGGAGGAGTGCATGAGCCAGTGCCCCTGCCCCACCTGTAACGGCCGGAGACTGAAGAAAGAGGCCCTGGCAGTGACGGTGGGCGGGCTGGATATCGACGCCTTCTGCCACAAGCCGGTCACCGACGCCCTGGACTTTGTGGAGGGATTGGAACTCACCGAGACCCAGGCCCAGATCGCCCAGCAGATTTTAAAGGAAGTGAAGGCCCGTTTGGGCTTCCTCCGCAGCGTGGGCCTCAGCTACCTGACCCTCAGCCGCCAGGCGGGGACCCTCTCCGGCGGGGAGAGTCAGCGCATCCGGCTGGCTACCCAGATCGGCTCCTCTCTCATGGGGGTGCTGTATATCCTGGACGAGCCCTCCATCGGCCTGCACCAGCGGGACAACGACATGCTCCTCCAGACCCTCCGGGACCTGCGAGACCTGGGGAACACCCTGCTGGTGGTGGAGCACGACGAGGACACCATGCGGGCCGCCGATTACATCGTGGACATCGGCCCCAGGGCGGGGGTCCACGGGGGAGAGGTCATTGCCGCCGGATCCGTGGAGGACATCATGGCGGAGCCCCGGTCCATCACCGGGCAGTATCTCTCCGGGGAGAAGAAGATTCCCATCCCCGTTCGCCGCAGAAAGGGAAACGGCCATGTTCTGACCGTCCGGGGGGCGGCGGAGAACAATTTGCAAAACTTGGACGTGTCCTTCCCCCTGGGGACCTTCACCTGCGTTACCGGCGTGTCCGGATCGGGGAAATCTTCCCTGGTCAACGAGATCGTCTTCAAGCGCCTGGGGGCGGACTTAAACCGCATGAAGGTCCGGTCCGGAAAGCACACCGCCTTGGAGGGGGAGGAGTTTCTGGACAAGGTCATCGCCATCGACCAGTCTCCCATCGGCCGGACTCCCCGGTCCAACCCCGCCACCTACACCGGCCTGTTCGGGGACATCCGGGAGCTCTTCGCCTCCACCCCCGACGCCAAGGCCCGGGGCTATGGGGCGGGGCGGTTCTCCTTCAACGTCAAGGGCGGCCGGTGTGAGTCCTGCGCCGGGGACGGCCTCATCAAGATCGAGATGCACTTCCTGCCGGATATCTATGTCCCCTGCGAGGTGTGCAAGGGCAAGCGGTACAACCGGGAAACCCTGGAGGTGCGGTACAAGGGGAAAAACATCTACGATGTGCTGGACATGACCGTGGACGAGGGCCTGGCCTTCTTCGAGAACCTGCCCAAGCTCCGGCGGAAGCTGGAGACCCTGTCCTCCGTGGGATTGGGGTATATCAAGATCGGTCAGTCCTCCACCACCCTTTCCGGCGGCGAGGCCCAGCGGGTGAAGCTGGCCACGGAACTTGCCCGCCGGTCCACCGGGAAAACGGTGTACATCCTGGACGAGCCCACCACCGGCCTGCACACCAGCGACGTCCACAAGCTGCTGGAGGTCCTGGACCGGCTGGTGGAGGGGGGCAACACGGTGATCGTCATCGAGCACAACCTGGACGTCATCAAGTGGGCCGACCACGTCATCGACCTGGGCCCCGAGGGGGGCGCGGGAGGTGGACGGCTGGTCTGCGCCGGTACCCCGGAGGAGGTGGCCCGGTGCGAGAGCTCGTATACCGGTCAATATTTGAAAAAGACCCTGGAAAAGGGATAACAGAACAGGGACAGCCTTCGGCAACGCGCCGGAGGCTGTTTCCTTGTCCTTGCGCCGGTTCCGCGCCCATGGTATAATGTGAAATGAGAAAACACGAGTAAGGAAGTCGAGCCATGGCCCCATCCGCCGACAATCTCATCTTTCTGGAGGGAACCGTCTCCGCGGTGATCTACCGCAACGAGGAGAACGGCTATACCATCCTGCGCCTGGAGACCGAGGACGACGAAGTCACCGTGGTGGGCACCATGCCGGGCATCACCCCGGGGGAGGGGCTCTCCGTCCACGGCCGGTGGACCCGCCACAGCGCCTATGGGGAACAGCTGAAGGCGGAGATCGTGGAGCGGCGGATGCCCGTGGGAGAGCGGGCGGTGCTGGAATACCTGTCCTCCGGGGCGGTCAAGGGCATCGGGGCGGCCACCGCCCGGCGGCTGGTGGACACCTTCGGGGAGGACGTGCTGTCGGTCATCGAAAACGACTGGGAGAGGCTGATCCAGGTCCGGGGGATCACCCGGAAGCGGGCCGAGGCCATCCACCAGTCCCTGTGCCTTCAGCTGGCCATGCGCCGTCTGCTGGACTTCCTCTCGGCCTACGAACTGCCCCTCCAGATCGCCATGCCCCTCTACCGGCAATACGGCGATATGGCGTTGACGGTGGTGAAGGCCGACCCCTACCTGCTGGTGGAGGAGCCCTATTTTGTCTCCTTCCCGGCGGCGGACCGGCTGGCCCTGTCGGTGGGGATCGAGGTGGGAGATCCGCTGCGGCTGGAGGCGGGGCTGCTGTTCACCCTGTCCCACAACCTGGACAATGGCCACGTCTTCCTGCCCTGTGACAAGCTCCGGGCGGCGGCGGTCCGTCTGCTGAAGGTGGAGCCTGCGCTGCTGGAGCCCTGCCTGGAGGACCTCTTCCACCGGAAGAAGATCGTCCGGGAGGACATTGCCGGCCAGGACGCCTGTTATCTGGCCCGGCTGTATGACTGCGAGACCTATGTGGCAAACCAACTGCTGGCCATGGACGGGGAGGAACTGTGTCCCCCCGACGATCTGGAGGACCTGCTGGAGAAGATCCAGCGGGACCAGGGCATCACCTACGCCCCCCTTCAGGCCCAGGCGGTGCGGACGGCGGCCAGGCGCCAGGTGATGCTCCTCACCGGCGGCCCGGGCACTGGAAAGACCACCTCCCTTCGGGGCATCCTCTCCCTCTTTGACCGGCTGGGGCTGCGCACCGCCCTCACCGCCCCCACGGGCCGGGCGGCCAAGCGGCTCTCCGAGGCCTGCGGGGCGGAGGCCTCCACCATCCACCGGCTGCTGGAGACCCGGTACGACCCCGCCAGCGGAGGCCTGACTTTTGCCCACGACCAGCGGGAGCCCCTGGAGACCGACGCGGTGATCCTGGACGAGGCTTCCATGGTGGATATCGAGCTCATGGGGGCTCTTCTGGCGGCCCTGCCCGGGGGATGCCGCCTGGTGCTGGTGGGGGATCCCCATCAGCTTCCCTCGGTGGGGCCGGGGAACCTGCTGTCCGACCTGCTGCGGTCGGAGACCCTGCCCACCCTTCGGCTGACGGAGATCTTCCGCCAGGCGGCGGCCTCAGCCATCATCCGCAACGCCCGGGCGGTGGACCAGGGCAAGACGCCGGTGCTGGTCAACGACCCTGCCGGGGACTTCTTCTTTCTCCGCCGCGCCGACCCGGAGCAGGCGGTGGAGACCATCGTAGAGCTGTGCGCCAAACGATTGCCTGAGAACATGGGCATCCCGGCGGACCAGATCCAGGTCCTCACTCCCACGAGAAAGGGCCCGGCGGGGACGGCGTCCCTGAACAAGCGGCTCCAGGCGGCGGTGAATCCCCCCGACGGCGGCAAGGCGGAGCGGGCCTTCGGTCAAGTGACCTTCCGGGAGGGGGACCGGGTGATGCAGGTGAAGAACAACTACGACGTGATGTGGGAGTCCGCCGACGGCCGGGAGGTGGGCATGGGCATCTTCAACGGCGATATCGGCCGGGTGGAGGCGGTGGACCCAAAGGGGGGCGTCGTCACCGTGGACTTCGACGGCCATCGGGCCATCTATACCGGAGACATGCTCAACCAGCTGGAGTCCGCCTACGCCATCACGGTCCACAAGAGCCAGGGAAGCGAGTACCGGGCGGTGATCCTGTCCGTGGTGGAGGCGGCCCCTATGCTGCTGACCCGGGGGGTGCTGTACACTGCCATGAGCCGGGCCCGGGAGCTGCTCATCCTGGTGGGGGACGACGCCGTGGTGGCCCGGATGGCCGCCAACGACCGGCAGCAGCGGCGGTACAGCGGCCTGCGGGCCCGGCTGGTCCGAGGCAGAGAACGGGAATAAATCCATTCTGATATTATTCAATATTCAATGCGAAAGGACGATCATCATGGAGAAACGGCTGTATAAATCCAGACGGAACCGCACCCTTCTGGGGGTTTGCGGCGGCATCGGGGAGTATCTGGATGTGGACCCCACGCTGATCCGCATTCTCTGGATCCTCTTCACCTTTATGGGCGGAGCGGGGATCCTGGCGTACATCGTCTGCGCCCTGGTCATGAGCAACGACCCCAACGAGCCGATCTGACCGGGACCGTGGGAAAGGAAAGGGGGAGTGGAGATGGGCATTCTGTCCGGCTTGCTGGACCTGCTCTACCCACCCAAGTGCCCCTTCTGCGGCAGTGCGGGGCGAAGTGAGAACGGGAAGGGCTGTCCCAACTGCCGGGAGGCGGCCTTCTGGCTTCCTCTGGAGGACCGGGTGGTCTCCGGGGAGAACTATGCCCGCTGCGTCTGCGTGGGCAGCTATGAGGATCCCCTTCGCCTGTCGGTCCGCCGGTTTAAGTTTCAGGGCCGCCGGGAGTATGCCGGGGAATACGGGGAGGCCATGGCCGACGCGGTCCGCCTCTTTCTTCCGGGGGCCTACGAGGCCATCACCTGGATGCCTGTCTCTGAGAAACGGCTGAAGGAGCGGGGCTACGACCAGGCCAGGCTGATGGCGGAAGCCATGGCGGAGCGGCTGGACAAGCCCGCGATGCCTCTGTTGGAGAAGATCCGAGACAACCCGGCCCAGTCCTCCCTGAAGGACGGTCGGGACCGGAAACGGAACGTGGACGGGGTCTACCGGGTCCCGGACCCGGTAGCCGTTGAAGGCCGCCGGATCCTGCTGGTAGACGATATCCTCACCACGGGAGCCACCCTGGAGGAGGGGGCACGGACCCTTCGGGCAGCGGGGGCCCAACAGGTGGTGGCCGCCGTTCTGTGCCGGACGCCGGAAAAACATTAAATCAACGGGAGGGTTTCCCCATAGTTCGTGGGAAACCCTCCCGTTTTCTGTAGTATGCTTGTCCCGACAGAAGATCGGGAAAGGGTGGATGACATGGGAAAGACGAGACAGACCGGGCCGGTCCGGGACATCGCCATGGATCTGGGTACCTCCACGTCTCTGGTGGCCATCCGGGGCCGGGGCGTGGTCCTGCGGGAGCCCTCTGTGGTGGCGGTGGACCGCCACACCGGGAAGGTCCTTCTAGCCGGGGAGGAGGCCAGACAGATGCTGGGGCGGACCCCGGACCAGGTGCTGGCGGTCCGTCCCCTGGGGGAAGGTGCCCTGCGAGACTACGCCATGGCCGAGGCCATGATCCGGTCCTTTCTCCACAGGGCCGCCCCGGGACGGGTGCTCAAGCCCCGGCTCCTCATCGGCGTGCCCACAGGGGCCACCCAGGTCTCTGAGCGGGCGGTGGTGGAGGCGGGGCTCCGGGCGGGGGCCCGGCGGGTCTATCTGATGGAGGAACCTCTGGCGGCGGCCCTGGGGGCTGGGCTGGAGGTGGACGAGCCCCGGGGCCGCATGGTGGTGGACGTGGGCGGCGGAACTACCGACGTGGCGGTCATCGCCCTGGGCGGGGTGGTGACCTCGGCCTGTCTGCCGGCGGCAGGGGACGCCTTCGACCGGGCCCTCCTCCGGTACATCCGGGCGGAGCACGGCCTGCTGGTGGGCCGCAGGACGGCGGAGGAGGTGAAAAAAGCCGCGGGCCAGGTGTCGGCAGCGGCGGGGGGCGGGGCTCCCGTCCCGGTGAAGGGCCGGTGCCTCACCACCGGACTGCCCCGGTCTGCGGAGCTGACCCCGACGGAGACTGCCCAGGCTTTGGACCCGGTGGCGGAGGAGCTGGTCCGGGCGGTGCAGGAGGTTTTGGAGCGCACCCCGCCGGAGCTGGCGGCGGACATTGCGGCAGAGGGCCTGTGGCTGACCGGCGGCGGCAGTCTCCTGAGGGGGCTGGACAAGCTGCTGGAGGAGCGGACCGGTATCCCTGTCCACAGGGTGGAGGACCCGGAAGCGGCGGTGGCCCTGGGGCTGGAACGATCTCTCGCCACGCTGTTCCGCCGGCAGGAGGGCGTGCTGGACCTGGCCCGGCGGCGGGCGGTGGCCGGGGAGCAGTAAAAGAACACCAGAAAAGAGCGGAAACGGAAACAGAACGCGGAAAATGTCCGAAGTAAGAAAAAATCGCGCCCTCCCGAACAACGGGACGGCGCGGTTTTGGTTATCTTACGATGAGGTCGGCCACGGTTCCGTGGACCAGCTCCATCAAGTCCCCGGGCTTCACCTCGATCTGGTGTCCCACCTTCCCGGCGGAGCAGATCATGGTATCCACCAGAATGACCTCCTCGGCAAAGAAGGTGGGAAACTGCTTGGCCATACCCACCGGGGAGCAGCCCCCGTGGACATAGCCGGTGAGGGGCAGCAGCTTCTTCTGGGGCAGCATGGCCACCGACTTCACCCCGGCGGCCTTAGCGGCTTTTTTCAGGTCCAGGGTCTCCGCCACAGGGATCACAAAGACGAAATGCTCCCCCTTGGGCCCCTCGGCTACCAGGGTTTTGAATACCTTTTCCACCGGCTGCCCCATGAGGGCAGCAGCGGTGACCCCGTCGGGGACCTGGTCCTTGTCCAGGGGCAGCAGATAGGCCCGATGGGGAATGCCCGCTGCCTCCAGCAGACGGACCACGTTGGTCTTGAGCTCTTCCTTTTTCTTCGCCATGGTCTCACCTCAAAATATATACTGAGGCCAGGATGCAGGCCAGCCCCAGCACCACGCCGATGGTCAAGGGCTCCCCGAAGGCGGCGATGCCCACGAAGGAGGCCACCACCGGCTCCACGCTGGCCAGGATGGAGGCCTTGCCCCCGTCCCCCAGACCGGCCAGACCCCGGGTGTAAAAGATGTAGGGCAGAACGGTGGACAGAACGATGAGGCCGATCATCCAGAGGATGGCCTGGGGATTCTCCCCCACAGTCCGAAAGTCCTCGGGTCTGACCAGAAACAGGGAGCCGATGCCCGAGACCAGGAAAGTATACAGGGTGACGGTATAGGGCTGGTAGTGAGCCAGGCCGTACCGACTGAAAATGGTGTAGGTGCTGTAAAAGAATCCGCTGCCCAGGCCCAGCAGCAGCCCATAGCGGGACACGGACAGCCCGCCGCTGAGGATCCCGGAAGCAAAGCAGCAGCCCAGAAAGGCGATGACCAGGGCCAGCAGCTTACGCCGGGTGATCCGGTCCTTCCAGATGATGGCCGAGAGCACCACCACGAAGGTGGGGGCGGTGTAGAGCAGGATGGCGGCGGTGGACAGACTGGTCACCTGCTGACACCGAAAGTAGCACAGGGTGAACAGCAGCAGGCTCACCAGACCCGTGCCCAGAAAAATGGGCAGGTGCCGCAGCCGGATGCGGAAGAGACTCCGATCATAAAAGACAAAAATAAGAATGAGCAGGATGCAGGCCCCCAGGTTCCGCACCAGGACAATGTTCTGGGAGGAGAGCCCGAAGGCGGACAGATGCCGGTTGAACAGGCCGGTGCATCCCCACAGGGACCCGGCCAGCAGGACGAAAAGGTGGGGAAGGTATTTTTGGTTTTCTTGGAACATAAAAAGCCTCGCAGAGTTTTTCGCCATCCGGCGAAAGATATAGTAAAATGTTTTTTTGCTGGCTCGGCCAGTGAAAAAATACTTCTCGCGCAGCGAACCTGCGGGCCATAGGCCCGTGCGCTGAGCGAAGCGCTGGGAGGGGATTCAAAAGGGGAAACATGATCCAGCTCCGCCGCAAGGCGGAGTGGTCATGGTGCCCCTTTTCCCCGGAGTTCTATGATCTGATCCCGGAGAATGGCGGCGTACTCGAATTCCAGACGGCGGCTGGCCTCCTTCATCTCCTTCTCCAGTTGGGTAATACGGGCCTGAAGTTCCTTCTGGGTCAGATTCTTGCCTCCCTTGCCCTTGCCAGACCGGGCGTCGGCGGCATGGGAGATCTCGATGACGTCCCGGATGGACTTGACGATGGTTTTGGGCACGATGCCGTGGGCCTTATTGTAGGCATCCTGGATCTCCCGGCGGCGGGCGGTCTCCTCCATGGCGGCGCTCATGGAGGGGGTCACCGTGTCGGCGTAGAGGATCACCAGGCCGTCGGCGTTCCGGGCAGCCCGGCCGATGGTCTGGATGAGGGAGGTCTCGGACCGGAGGAAGCCCTCCTTGTCCGCGTCCAGGATAGCCACCAGGGAGACCTCCGGCAGGTCCAGGCCCTCCCGCAGGAGGTTGATGCCCACCAGCACGTCGAAATTCCCCAGCCGCAGTTCCCGGATGATCTCCATGCGCTCGATGGTGTCGATGTCGTGGTGCATATATCGCACCCGGATGCCCGCCTCCTTGAGGTAGTCGGTCAGGTCCTCAGCCATTTTCTTGGTGAGGGTGGTCACCAGCACCCGCTCCTGGCGTCCGGTCCGTTCGTTGATCTCCCCGATCAGGTCGTCGATCTGCCCCTCCACCGGGCGGACCTCCACCCGGGGGTCCAGCAGGCCCGTGGGGCGGATGACCTGCTCCACGATCTGGCCGGACCGGCTGCGCTCGTACTGGGCGGGGGTGGCGGAGACGTAGATCACCTGGTTGAGCCGCTGGGTGAATTCGTCAAAATTCAGGGGCCGGTTGTCAAAGGCGCAGGGGAGGCGGAAGCCGTAGTCCACCAGGGTGGTCTTCCTGGCCCGGTCCCCGGCGTACATGGCCCGGACCTGGGGCAGGGTCACGTGGCTCTCGTCGATGAACATGAGAAAGTCTTTTGGGAAGTAGTCCAGCAGGGTCATGGGGGGCGACCCGGCGGGCCGGCCGGCGATGACCCGGCTGTAGTTCTCGATGCCGGAGCAGTACCCCAGCTCCTGCATCATCTCGATGTCGAAGTTGGTCCGCTGGGCGATGCGCTGGGCCTCCAGCAGCTGCTCGTTGGCCCGGAAAAAGGCCACCCGCTGGTCCAGTTCCTCCCGGATCTCCTGAATGGCCCGGGTCATTTTCTCCCGGGAGGCCACATAGTGGGAGGCGGGGTAGATGGCCACATGGTCCAGCACCCGGGTGGGGGTGCCGGTGACCACGTTGATCTCGCTGATGCGGTCGATCTCGTCTCCGAAAAACTCCACCCGGATGGCGTGATCCCGGGCGTAGACGGGGAAGATCTCCACCGTGTCCCCCCGAACCCGGAACCGGTTGCGGTCGAAGGCCACGTCGTTGCGCTCGTAGCGGATCTCGATGAGCTTGGACAGCAGGTCGTCGATCCGCCGCTCCTGGCCGGTGCGCAGGGAGATGACCATGTTGGCGTAGTCGATGGGGTCCCCCAGACCGTAGATGCAGGACACCGAGGCCACCACGATCACGTCCCGCCGCTCAAAGAGGGCGGAAGTGGCAGAGTGGCGCAGACGCTCGATCTCGTCGTTGATGGCGCTGTCCTTCTCGATGAAGGTGTCCGTGTGGGGGATGTAGGCCTCCGGCTGGTAGTAGTCGTAGTAGGAGACGAAGTATTCCACGGCGTTGTTGGGGAAGAACTCCTTGAACTCCTCGCACAGCTGGGCGGCCAGGGTCTTGTTGTGGGCCAGGACCAGGGTGGGCCGCTGGACCCGTTCGATGACCTTGGCCATGGTGAAGGTCTTGCCGGAGCCGGTGACCCCAAGGAGAGTCTGCTCGTCCAGCCCCAGCTCCACCCCCCGGGCCAGAGCGTCGATGGCCTGGGGCTGGTCGCCGGAGGGCGTGTAGTCGCTGATGACCTGAAACTTTGCCATAGGGACCTCCCTTAATACCCGATGGGGATGAAGTAGCCAGACTCCCGCATGGAGACCATGTCGTCGTCGGCCAGGATCACGTGGTCGTAGACGTGGACGCTCATCCCCTGGAGGAATTTTCGCAGGTAAAGAGTGGTGGAGACATCCTCCTGGGAGGGGGTCGCCACTCCGCTGGGGTGATTGTGGGCCAGGACCACCATGGAGGAGTTGAAAGTCAGTGCAGCGGCGGCCACCTGTCGCACGCCGATGTCCGTGGCGTTGGGACCGCCCTCGCTGATCTTCCGCACCCCCAGCAGCTTCCGCTTGCCGTCGAAGCAGGCCAGATAGGTCATCTCGTTCCGGGCGCCGAAGAAGTAAGGGGCGAAGAGCTCCCACAGGTCCCGGGTCTCCCGGAGGATGAAGTCGTCGCTGGTCCGGGAAGCCAGGTACTTGGCCGACAGGGCGGGCACCAGCTTCAGCAGGATGGCGGCGTGGTCCCCGATGCCGGGGATCCGCTTGAGTTCCTCAGGCTTAGCGTCCAGGACCCCGGCCAGAGTACCGAAGGCGTCCAGCAGAGCGTGGGCAAGAGGGTTTACGTCGCCCTGGGGGAGGGCATAGAACAGCAACAGTTCCAGCGCCCTGACGTCGGAGAATGCCTCCAGGCCGCCCCGGAGAAATTCCTGCTTGACCCGGTCCCGATGCCCTTTGTGGATGCTGGGCTTCCCGCTCTGGGACATAACGGCTCCTCCTTTTCTGGCGCGATGGAAACGGACGGATTTACTCTGCGGTACGGATCACCGACACGGCGTCCACAGGAGAAGTTTCCGGGTCATGATCCTCCAGCCACTGGAAGGTGATCATATAGGTGTCGGTCATGGGATAGTCTAAATAGGCGGTGGCGCCGTCGTGCAGCTCGTCGCCCTCGCTGACCTCCGTGGAATAGCTGCCTTCGATGCCCAGGTCCCGCAGACCGGCAAAGGTGACGTCAGCGGGGATGTTGGGGGCTACCATGGCCACAGGCTTGGCCTCTTCAAACAGGGAGGCAGCGTAATTGACAGAGTGAATGGGCTCACTGCCTGTGGGCTGTCCCTTGTGGTCGGGGTCCAGATAAGAGAAAGTATAGGGGACCCGGACGTCTTCATAGAAGAAGAACTTGGAGCTGCCGAAGAACCACTCGTCGAAGAACTTGATGTCCTCGCCCCACAGAGCGGTGACGTCGCCCACAGTCATATCCATAAAGTCGGTCATGTATTTCTCGCCGGGATTGGCGGGAGGTTCGGCGGGGGGTTCCACCTGGATGGGCTGTTCCTGGACTTCCTCCTGGGGAACATCGTCTGCGTCCGATCCTTCCTCGATCTCTCCGGTCTCCTCCGTCTGGACTTCCTCCGCGACGGTTTCCTCCTGGGCAGGCTCCTCAGTGTTATTATTGCCACAAGCTGTCAATGTCAGCAGAAGGGCACAGAGGAAAAACAGATTCCATATCTTGCAAGACATCGTTCACACCTTATTAGACTGATAATTGTATGCTGTATATACGATACAAAATATAGCATAGTTCGCGGCAAAAGGCAACGGAAAGGCGGAGGAGAAAAAATTTTGAAAAAATGAAAAAGGGGGTTGACAAAAGGGGGAAGAGGTGCTATTCTATCCAAGCTGTCGCTTGAAGCGAACGGGCTTTGAGAAAGCGGCGTGCACCTTGTAAATTAAACAACGTAA
>Ga0208297_1000975_pt1 | contig 37073 bp, 53 predicted proteins | sample LMS_cellobiose_e_FD_187367 | JGI IMG/M metagenome (GOLD analysis project Ga0208297, IMG submission 187367) | Rumen-fistulated moose microbial communities from Alaska, USA - LMS_cellobiose_enrichment (SPAdes) (version 2) | ecosystem: Host-associated > Mammals > Digestive system > Stomach > Rumen... | reverse complement strand
GGCCGGGCTGACAAACAGCGACCAGTCTCCCCGGAAGGGCTGCACGTGGTCCACCACCGTCGCCCTGGTCCGGAGCCCCTGGGCCGCGCACACCCGGCAAAAGGGCTCCCGCGCCAGCTGGTCCGGCCGCAGCCGCTTGACCCAGATGGGCTTGGAGTACCAGCTGTGCCACGCTCCGCTGACCTTCCGCACCGACCTGCGGGGCTCCGGCCGGTGCTTGTCGCACCAGCCGTCCGTGGTCAGCTCCGGACACCCCGGGTGACGGCAGGGCCGCCTGGCTCGCATTGCCATGGGCTATCACCTCCACGCAAAACAAAAAAGCGCCAGCGTCAGCATCCACCCGAAGGTGTTTACTGGCACTGGCACTCATGGCACTGGCACTTGTCGATATTCACGAGCGTCTCCCGCCCGCATTTTTTGCAGTAGACCTGGATGGCCCGGCCTCTGGTCTCCGGCCAGATCCGGAGGACCTTGGTCCGTCCGCAGGCCGGGCACAGCAGCCATCCGTCTTTCACTGCGCATAGTTTACCACGTTTCTCTGTGACATGCAACGGCATCTCCCCCAAATTCTATGTTGTGTCCAGGAGTACACCCAAGATTTCAAGTATATGTCGCGCGCGCGCGAGGCTCGGGCTCGATCCAGCTGGCGTAATGGTACTGTCCGCCCTCCACTGTGACGCTGTAGGGCAGCACCCCCGTGGCGCCCTCCGGCACAATGATCTCCCCGCTGTCTGCCTTGCCCCGTTCCGGCGGCGGCAGCTGGTCCCGGAGGCTCCTGGACGCCACCCAGAGCCGGGATCCGAGAGGCAGGGACATGCCGTCCCTGGCCTCTTTGGTGAAGTACCGGGCCAGCCGGTAAAAGCCGTCCCTTGGCTTGCCGGGAAGGAGCACAGGCGCGCCCTCCTTCACACCGCCGCCTGGCCAGCACAGGGTCACCAGGCTGTCAGGCACGTCCCGCTTCCGCAGGAGGATGTGGACGTGATACCGATGGTCTCCATGCTTCCCTTCGATGCAGTACAGATAGTCGAAAGCCCGGCCCAGCCGACGCCGCAGCCCCCGGATAAACCGGCGCACGTCCTCCTGGACCTGGGCGTAGCGCAGGGGAAGGTGGTCCTCGTCGTAGGTCAGCACCCAGTGGGCGGACCTGGCCCCCATGAGGGCCACCATCAGCTCGGCCCGGTCTGTGGGGTTCTTGCGGAAGCAGCAGTTGCGGATCTTCTCCTGGACCGCCCGCTTTTCCTTCCGCAGCGCCGCCGGGTCGTCCTCCCGGATCCTGGGCCGCTGGTATCTGCATTCCTTGACCAGACGTCCGGCCCGCTGCCGGGTATATCGCCATTGTTTCGGGTTCTTCATACGCCCTCCAATCCGGCCTCCTTCAGCGCAGCGTCCAGGTCGATGCCGAGTCGCCTCGCCGCCCAGCGTGCCAGAGGCTTGCTGATGTGGAGATATATGTGGATGAGCTTTTCCACGTCCCCGCTCTTTGCGGCGCGATCCGCCGCGCTGATGTTGTTAATGCTTCCCCGGGAGACCCCGGTAATTGCTATGATGTCTGCCGTCGGGATACCGCGCTCGATCATCCGTATAATGGCTTCCCGCCATTCGTCATCGATCCTCGGCGGTCTCTTTTTTCCGTTGTACGGTGCCATTTATGCCTCTCCTTTCTCCGACGCCCGTACAGGGCGCGGTTGTTTCAGTCGCTCCCGCCACTCGCAGATGGGGCAGATGTAGACCTTGGGCCCCGGGTCCAGGCGGGAGACGTTCCAGTCCTTGCCGCAGCGGCGGCAGCTACGATAGATTTTGTCCTTCATGTTGGTATGTAACCTTACATACTCGATGCACGGTCAAATCATAATCAGGGACCGAAACACCCAGGTAATCTCCAATGTCAGCCACGCAGTCCCGACAGAGATATGCAAGCTTTTTGGGACTTCCACAGGAGCCGCTTTGAATTGACAGTTTCGCCATCCTGCTCTTTAGCAAGAGGTCTCCGCATCGGCAGCAGTAATCGTGACGAGAAGCATCATGTCTCATCCTCGTCCCTCCCTGGCCAGATACCAGGCCACGTATTCGTTGAGCGTCACAGTCGTCCCTCCCTCAGCAGATCCAGCAGCTCGCAGAGATCATAGAATTTCCTCGGGTCCAGCCCGGTCTCCCGGAGGATCAGGTCCAGCCGCCAGTCCACGGCGGAGCGGTTGAGCCGCAGGGCCCGGGCCGCCGCCGACAGGTTGAGATTCTGCTCAGCTACTTCCCGGATAATGGCCCGGTCCTGCTCGCAAAGTGCCATGGCTCACGCCTCCTCCAGCTCGGCGGCAAACAGCAGATAGTTCACCGCGTCCACGTAGTTGTCCTCTTTGTAGTGCCCGGAGCCCATCCGGGCGATCTTCAGCAGGGCCATCATGGCCGCCACGTCCGCCGGGGTGATCTCCCGGCCCAGCCAGGCCGACCACAGCCCGGCGATGGCCTCGAAGTTTCGCTCCCGCTTCCCGTACTGCCCGTCCCGGTTGCCCTCGTAGATCTCCTGGGCCTTTGCCAGGATGGCCTCCCGGGCCGGCGGCTTCTGCGGGGCCTCGGACTCCCCGGCCTCCAGCCGGGCCAGGGCCTTCTCCTGGTACCGGACCTTCCGCCGGTCCGCGGCGACGGCCTGCTTGCAGGCGACGCTGCAGTATTTCTTCCGGCTGATCCGGGACTCCACCAAAAAGGTCTTGCCGCACTTGGGGCAGGTCCGGGCCAGGTCGTAGGCCGGCGTCTCGGGCTCCGCCTGGGGCTCGTCCCCGGCTGGCTGTCTGGTCTGGGCGGTGGGCAGGTCCGGCGGGACGTGGACCGTGACCTTCTGGCCCTCGGTCTCGTTGACGTACTCGCCGTAGCTCATGCCCTTGGCCTTGGCCGCCGCGGCGGTTTCCTGGATGTTCATGGGGCTGCCTCCTCTCGCATATCGGCGCCGCAGTTGGGGCAGAAGTTTCTATGCAGCTGTTCCAGCGTGACCCGATTTTTGCAGGCAGAACAGGTTGCGTAGACCATTCCCCACGGGCCGAGTTGCTTGTCTTCCCACCGACCCCTCACCACAGGCCGAACGTCGGCGGGTGGGATTGCTTTAATCTGCTCTGCGTACCAAGCTGGATAATGGGCCTCCGGTGGCTGGCTCAAAATCTCAATAATCGCATCCTGCTTCTCGATGTATTCAGCCATCCTCTCCAACCTCCCTCATGTCGGCACCGCAGTTGGGGCAGTAGCTACTTTTGGCTGAAAACTTTGCAGTACATTCACTGCACATCCAGAGCATTTCTTCCCCGGTCATAATAAGGGCGCAATCGCTAGGCCACCATTCTATCCACTTTCCCCTCACCACAGGCTGTGCCTCGATCTTCTCCAGCTCCTCCGCCGCCGCCCGGATGATCGCGCAGCCCTGGGTGGTGCAGTTGTGCTCGTGGCCGCAGCCCAGGCAGATCAGCGACCCGGTCTCCGCCTTCATGCCCTTCAGGGCCCGGATCAGCTCAGTCCTCTCCATGGTCGGCCTCCGTCACCAGCCAGATGGTCAGGCTGTCGCACGTCGGGCAGATATTTGCCACCAGTTCGTCCTCGATATGCTCCCACATGCGGGCGTCACCGTTGCCCGACAGAATGTCATGTCCTTGTCGTATCTCCACCCTGACACTCGCGGGTGCAAGCAGATCCAGAATGTCCCGGAGACAGATCAGCTTCTTTTCTTCCATCATCAGTCCTCCCGTCATCTTGTGAATGTTGTACGCCAGCTTCAGCAGGGCGTCTCTCATCTCATCCATAGGCTCACCTCGGCGTATCCGGCAGGGCCATCCAATGGGTCACCGGGTGGACCAGGTAGTTCTCCGCCAGGCGGTCGGTCCCCGACCGGTACCACCGGCCGTCGGTCCCCAGGCCGCCCTCGTAGACCAGCAGGCCGTCGGTCACCAGCACCCGCTTCCGGGGCGACGGCAGGGCCTGGGTCACGGGGATCCAGAGGCTCGTCACCCGCAGTCTCATTCCTCCACCCCCTCCGGCAGCGTGGGCAGACGCATCCAGTGGGAGACGGTGATGGGGTCCAGGTCCTGGTCGTCCGCCAGGATCCATTCGTCCAGCGTCTCGCTGTACTCTACGATACACAGGTCGTTTTCCAGCCAGGGCGTGCGCTCCCCCGGGAGCGTGGCGCTGCAGACGCCCAGGACGTACTCGCCGTCCTCGGGCATGCGCTCGGTCACGGGGATCCACCGCAGCAGGGCCAGCGCCTGGCAGGCCATGCGGTGGGCCTCCAGCCATTCGTGGGGGCTGTGGGTGCTCTCCGTGGTGGGGTTGCAGATCTCTATGGCCCGGTCAATGCTCATGCTCATGGTCAGGTTCCTCCTTTTTGTTCTGTGATGCTTGCTCATACCGTTCCGCGTCCAGGCGGGCACGGGTCAGCAAGGCCAGGATCATCTCGGCGCCGATCTCCTCCACGTCCTTCAGGTAGTCCTCCATCAGAGGCACGGCGGCGGCGGTGATGTGCCTCTGCTTTTCGGATTCGGTCCCGGCCGGCAGAGGCATGGCGTCTGCGCACTCCGCCGCAAAGGTCCGGCAGGCCATAAACAGCGCCGCCGTCAGCTTCTCCTCAGTCTTTGTCATGGGATCCCTCCTTGTCCGCGGTCACCGGCTCGGTGCCGTCCAGCCAGCCGCCGGCGTAATACCAGCCCCGGCCCCGGCGGGCGTCGTAGCCGATGACGATCTCGTTCTCGTTCATGGCCCGGATCCAGGGGGTGGGCCGGGGACGACTCCAGGAAGAGGATCCGCAGCAGGGCCAGCGCCCGGCCGACGCTTCGATAGCCGCCCATGGCTCACACCTCCTTCATCCGCCGGATCTCCTCGTCGAAGAGATAGGCGATCTTCACCCCGGAGACCTCCTCGGCCTTTTGCCGGAGCTTTTCCAGGGTGTAGTCGGTGTCATTGTCCTGCTCCATCTGGACAAACCAGTCGGTGGCCGCCTGGAAGGATTCGATGAACCGGTCCACCCGCTTGGGGCCCAGGCCAAAGGCCTCGGCCATGGCCACCACCATGAGCCACATGGCCCGCTGGGTCTGGATGCCGGACTCGATCCGCACGGCGTCGTCCCTGGCGGCGGCGCGGATGGCCTCCGCCTGCCGCTTCTGCATGGCCAGCACCTCCGCGTAGGTCATCCCCGGCGGCAGCTGGCGGTGTTGTTTCTTTGCCATGGGTCAGTCCTCCCTGCGCCGGCGAATTTCTTCGTCAAGCTCCTGCATCCGACGCTGGTGCTCTTTGGCCTCGCGCTGGAACTCTTTGTCCTGGCGCACCTGCGAGACGAGCAGGTATCCCAAAAAGACCGTACCCATTCCCGTGATGACGATGAGGCAACCCGCAGCGATGATAATCATTCGCTCACCTCCTCCCTGCCCAGCAGGTAGTCGATGCTGACCCCCAGCAGGTCCGCCACCGCGCACAGGCCGATGGCGTCGGACGCGGAGAACATATAGCCGTAGGGCGTCTCGTCGGATCCGGTCAGCTTCCCCGTCCCGGCCTCATGCTCCAGGAAGGACTTCTCGTAGACGCTGCCGTAGTACCGCCCGCAGGCGTCGAAGACCTCCTCCACGGACTTGCCCGCCGCCGCTCTGGCCTGGGCCATCCGCTGCCACAGGAGCTTCTTCCTCTCGATCAGCAGCGCCTCCCGGGCGGCCCCGTCGGCCTTGCGTTTGGCCTTTGCCTCCTTGGCCTGTCGCTTGATCCGGTCCTTCTCCGCCTTGGCGTGGGGACAGAAGGACTTGCAGGTCTCCAGCCAGAAGCAGTTGAGACAGCACTGGCCGGTGCAATGGTTGCTGTACCACCTGCCATCCTCGGCGATCTTGGCTTTCATCTTCTCCAGGTGTGGGCACGGGATCCCCTCCTCCTTGGGACAGGCCGGGCGTTTTTTCTCCAGATCCTTCAGGGTCTGGCCCAGGCGCTCGGCGTCGTGGGCGTAAAAATACTCCAGTCTGCTCTTCTTGGTGGCGGCGACAGTGGCGTACCTCTGGTCCTCCGGGCTCAGCCGGGCCACCTGGTAGGCGGTCTCCTCGGGGACCTTGCCCTCGTTCCACCGGGCCAGCCACCAGTTGTTCAGGTTCTCCCGGATGACCTTCAGCCGGGCCAGCTTGCTCTTGCTGACCTTGCAGGCCTCGGCCACGTGGTCCCGCATCCGGCCGGGGAAGTCGTAGCCCTCCTCCTTGAGGGCGTAGAGCAGCTCCTCCACCCGCACCGCCTGGCGGGAGATCTCCGCGCTGGTCATTTTCCGGGTGTCGCTGTTGGCGAAGATCAGCCGCAGCTCCTGGAGGGCCTCGCTCCCCGCTTCCCGCTCCCGGATGCAGGGGATCTCCCGCAGGTCCGCCCGGCCCTCGCTCACCAGCTTTTCCATGGCCGCCCGGCGGCGGTGGCCCGAGACCAGGATCACCTTGTCCGGGTCCATGGGGTCGTCCCGCACCCGCAGGGGCTGCTGGAGGCCGAAAAGCTCGATGTTGGCCGCCAGCTCGTCGATGCCGGAGAGCTCGTAGAAGTTGCGCCCGTCCGGGCGGACGTCGTCCAGATCGATGTACTCGATGCGCTCCCGTGTGCCCGGATCGGGCACCGACGCCTCAGCCAGCGCCTCCCGCAGGGTCGTCACTTTGGTTTCCATTTGGCATTCTCCTTTGTCGGTCGTAATTCGACGGCCGCCCCGTCTGCCTCCTCCAGTTGCGGACGGTGGTCACGCTCCAGCCGGTGGCCCGGGCGATCTCCGGGTCCCGGGCGCCCTGAGCGTAGAGCCGCCGGGCGGTGCCGTCAGCCCCCAGGGCGATGAGACTGGGCGTGGGCTTGGATGGCCGCCAGTATCGGTCCTCCCACCCCGACGCCCGCCGGGGCGGCAGCTGACAGGCCGGCTTGGGCCGGGGCCCCACGGTCTTCACCGTGCAGCCCTCTCCCGGCGGACAGCCCCGGCTCATGCCGGTGCGCAGGTTGTACTTGCACAGCCCGTCGTAGGCCAGGTCGATGCAGCCCTCGCAGCCGGCGGGGGCCAGTTTGGTCTCGCTCATGGGGTCACTCTCCCCTCGTGCAGTAGCACTCCCGGATGGTCCGGCCCTCCACCTTGCCCTCGGCCAGGTAATACCGGCCCTTGGGGTGGATCCAGACGACCCGGCCGGCGACGTCGACGGGGATGGCCATGCCGTTGCCCCATTGGGTCCGGTCCCGGGTCCATGGATAGGGCCGGAAGCGGATCCTGTCTCCTACCTGCATCAGAACGGCACCTCCTCGTCGGTCTCCTTGAACTGATATTCCTCCTCGGTCAGGGTCTGGGTGGCGCCGTCGAAGGCCAGCTCCAGCCGGAGCTTCTCGCCCTCCTTGTTCTTGCCGATCTTCAGGATCCGGTTGCTCCCGTTGTCGTCCGGGTCATCGGGGTAGAGCAGCATGACGATGTCGGCGTCGTTTTCCAGCTGGCTGGACTCCCGCAGGGACTGGACCGTGGGCGGCTTGGGCCGGGACTGGGTCTTCTCCGGCCGGGACAGCTGGGCCAGGGCCACCACCGTGATCCCGTGGGTCTGAGCCAGGGTTTTCAGGTCGATGGAGATCTGCGTGACCCGCTGCCGCAGGTCGGCCACGCTGTCCCGGATGATCTGCAGGTAGTCCACGAAAATGATCTGGAATCTCTGCTGCAGGCTGATGGCCTGGATGTCCTGGACGGTCATGCCCGAGGCGTCCACCACGGTCAGGTCCAGCTTGGCCAGCTCCGTGGCGGAGGAGGCGATCAGGTCGTAGTCCTGCTGGGCCAGGGTCCGGCGTTTGATCTTTTTCAGGCTCACCTTGGCGTGGTTGGCCACGGTCCGGTCGATGAGCTTGCGGTCGCTGGTCTCCAGGGAGAAATACCCGACCCGGTAGGTCTGGGCCATCAGCAGGGCGAACTGGATGGAGAGCAGCGTCTTGCCGCTGGAGGAGTAGCCGCCCAGGATGATGAAATCTCCCAGCTCGGCGAAGAGCTCCTCGTCCAGCCGCTTCATTCCCCAGGGGAGATACACCGGCTTGCGCTCCAGCCGGGCCACGAAGTCGGTCACGGCGTCCTGGATGCTGACGACCCGCGTCTCCCGCCGGGAGGCCAGGGCCCCGTTGAGCTGGGCCACGATGGCCTCGGCCCCGGCGGCGGTGTCGGCCTGGGACAGCCTGTCCCCCAGCTCCCGGAGCTGACGGAGACGGGATCGCTCCCGCAGCTCGTCCCGGTAATGGGCCAGGCCCTCGTCGGTGGTCCACAGGCGGTTGTCCAGGATGAGGTCCGCCACGGGCCGGCAGTCGTCCCCGGCCTCCAGCACCACCGACAGCTCGTCGGTGGGCCGCCCCGCCAGGAAGAGCTTGCCCATGGCCTGGAAGAGCAGCCGGGCCCCGGTGAGGGTGAAGTCCGACGGGGCCAGGACCTGCAGCGTCTCGCCGATGGTTCCCTCGGACAGGAGCATGGTGCCCACCACGGTCAGTTCCAGCTCGTCCTGGACCAGGATCTGGCTCATGAGCTCATCACCTCCGGATCTGGGGCCCAGCCGGTGGGGCTTGTCCCCTGGGACACCAGTCCGTCGGCGTCCTCCCACCGGGCGTTGTTCAGGTAGGTGACGGCGTGGGGGATCCCCACGCCCTCCTTCCATTCCTGGGTGGCTTTCTGCTTCACCAGGGCTCGGCCGATCCGGTCGATGAGGTCATCCGAGGGGCGGAGCCTGTCCCAGGCGTCCATGGCCTTCTGCTTGTTCTCCGACCGCGGATAGAAGGCCCAGAACCCGGCGAAGCGCTCGGGCTTCCAGTCGGGGGCCTTCCTCGGCTCTTTTTTGGAGCGCGGGCGCCGTCCCCCGGCAGGGGGGACTACAGGGGGGTCTTCTACACTTGTACTATTCTTACTTGTATTATTCTCCTCCAAGATTTCTTGGGGAGGGGTCCCCAAGATTTCTTGGGGAGGGGTCCCCAACTTTTCCGGGGGAGGGGCGTCCCGGTCCCGGGCGGCGTATTTCCGCAGATCCACCCAGAGGCGGCGCTCCAGGACCTGGCTGGTGTCCGCGTCCCGGAGACACTCCCGGATAATGTGCCCCTGCTTTTCCAGGGCCCGCAGGTGGCCGTTGATGCACTCGTCGGTCACCCCGTAGAGCTTGCAGAAATAGGCGGTGCTGGCCCAGCAGTAGCCCTCCCGGCTGGCCAGGGCCCGGATCTCGCCGTAGAGCAATTTCGCCTTGTCGGGCAGTTCCGGGTCGTACCGGACCCGGGCGGGGATGACGGCGTCGTACGCCGGCTGGCGGTCGTCAGTCATGGGAGGATTCCTCCTCCCGGGTCCAGAAGCGCGGATCGTTCAGGGCGGTGCGCAGGTCAGACCGGAACAGGTCTCCGACCTCTGAGTCGTCGGCGTCGATCGTTCGCCATATATCCTGGATGGTGGCCGCCAGAGCGAGCATGATGTTCTTCGGCGTGGCGGCAGCGGTGACGGCGAGGTGCATGCCGTGTGTCTCGTCCAGTTCGCCGCTCACATTGAAGATGACCTCGATCATCCCGCCGCCTCCTTTCTCGCCCGGGTCTCCACCAGGTCGTGATACATCCGGGCAAGGCCCTCCCAGTAGACGCGCTCCCACAGGGCCACCATGTCGGCCTCCTCGTCGGTGAGATCGTCCCGCCATTCCTGGGTCTCGTCCTCGTTGGTCTCGTTCTCGAACAGCCAGAGCAGCTGTTCCCGGCGTTCTTTTGTGATCATGATGGCCTCCTTCCCGCCATGAGGCCGGTCAGCTCCTGCCAGTCCTCCTCGGACCAGCGGAAGGCGGCGCCCAGGGCCATGAGCTGGCCCATGGTGAAGTTGAGGGGCTCGTTTCGCCGCTTGCGCAGGGGAATGGGGCTCTTGAAGCCGCACAGCGGCGCGATCTCCGTCTCCTGGAGGCCGCTGCGGGCCTTGCCGATCCGGTAGAGCTCGCCGAACTTTTCGGCCACCCGGTCGGCTCTGGTCTTTCTCTTTGCCGGCATGATGATTCCTCCTTTACTCGGGCCGGGTTTCCCGGCTGATTTGCAGTTCGATGGACGCCCGCCTGATGTCCTCCAGCTCTGTCAGGATCTCGTCGAACAGCGGGCGCTCGGCCTCGTCGATGATCCCGTCCTCGGCAATGGCCATCAGGTCCCGGTCCCGATGCTTGTCCGCAAAGGCCAGCACCCGGCGGATCAGGCTGATCGTGGCCTGCTCCAGGCTTCGGACCTCCACCTCGGGGACGACCTTGATCTCCCCGGAGGCGATGCGGTTGTGCTGATAGGCCAGGGGGATGTAGTCGTAGATGATGCACATCCCGTCCAGCACGTGGCTGGGCGGCAGGCGGGTGTAGGTCTCGTATGCCTTGATGCTCTCCACGCTGATCCCCAGCTTCTCCGCGGCTCGCTCCTGGGTCAGGCCCGCGCTCAGACGGGCGGTCTTGTAGATGTTCTTTTCGTACATGGCGTTCTCCTTTTTCGGGTCCTCTGAGGACCTGCTCTCGGTTGTTTAGGGTATCGGTCCGCCCTAGACCCGGGGTGGGTCAGGCGGTATCATAGCGGTAGGGCGGCTCGGCGAACAGATCGTTGTACTCGCAGCCCAGGACCCCCGCCAGCAGCGGCAGCTGCCTGACCCGGGGCAGGTAGCGCTCCTGCTCCCAGCCCACCACGTTGCTCTGGGCCACGCCCATGCTGGCGGCCAGCTGAGGCTGGGTCAGCCCCGCGGCCTCCCGGAGCTCTTTGATTCGCAGTACCATGCGGTGCCTCCTTTCTGGTTGTTGCCTCCTATCAGCCTGTGTTATAATCGGGGGGTGAAAAGGAGGTGAATAGTATGATTGATATGCAGCAAATCCTGGATACTGCAAGAGACGACGCGCTGCAGTCTATCTACAATGGCCGTCTGCTGGATCATGTCGACGAAAACGCCAATGTTATGAAGGCTCAGATGAAATTTGCTCTGTCGCTTTTGGAGCAGTATCATTTGGCCTTGCAGAAGGCGCTGCTGGAGTACGATATTCAGATTTGATGGAATCCAGCGCACCCAGGAACGACTCCTCGGCCGTTGGCTCCTGCAGTCCTTGCAGAGCCTGACGAATCTGGCTGCTGATCTTCCCGGCCACCTCTTCGGCCAGGTCGGACGCCGACGATTCTTTCTGGCGTTCGACCTCGGCCAGCCGGGTCTCCACCCTGTCGATCCGCACGAGCGCCTCGATGATAAAGGGCCAGGGGTTGTCCTTCCCGGGCTGGAATGCTGTCATCAGAGCGTCGGAAAAGATTTCTCTGATGGCATCCCAGAAGAGGTCGAACCTTGCTCGATCCTCCGGGCCTTGGATCAGTCCGGCCTTCATAGCGCACGAAGCAGCGAGTGCCCTCCCTTCGGTCTCGTACTTGATTCCATTCCTTTTGGTTTCTGCCATTCCCCTCACCTCGCTTTCAAATATCAGGTTTGTCCCCTCCTATCAGCCTGTGTTATAATCGGGAGAAAAGGAGGTGACTCGAATGGATTACAGTGACGTCAGAAAAGTTGTTGAAGAGACCGACCTTGCCCGCGTCCAGGCCTATCTGGACACGGGCCGCTGGTCGATCCTGGCCGTCGCGCCGGGCCAGCTGGAGGACAAGAGCGCATACATTCTCTACTGCCTTGGCTGGCACGGACCTGACGACCCGGAGTTCCCGGATGAGGACACGTCCGAGTTTCCCCGCTTACCGGACTGGCCGGTCCGTTGACGGGGCTTTCCTTCCGTTGACGCGCCCCATGCAGAACAGATAGGTGCCGTCTCCGTTGGGGGCCGCGGCGATTGCGACCCAGCTTTTGCTGGTGAGCAGCGCCGCGACTTCCTTCAGGTCTGTTGTTTCTCTGATTTCCTTGACCAGTGGCAGGACGGGGTTGTCGGGCTTAATACCCATCCCTCTCACCTCCTTTCAGTTATTGACCTTTGTGCTCCTGGGCAGGAGTGAATAAGTCGCTGATATTGCAATTCAGTGCCTCGGCAAGCCTAGGCAACTGCTTAGCACTGGGAAAAGATGTTTCTGACTCCCAGTTGCTAACAGCTCCCCTTACAACGCCTAAGTACTCAGCTAACTGCTGCTGAGTCATGTTGGCTAAAAATCGAAGTTCCTTAATCCGCATCACCATGTCATCACCTCCAACATATAAAATATGTTGCCATAATCTATGGCACAATAATAACACACAACAGCTGGAGTGTCAATAATTATGGCAATATTTTTCTGTCTCGGCCTTTCAATGTCATAAATTATGGCGTATGCTGATATAAAGGAGCTGATGAAATGACCAGAATCAAGCAACTGCGGAAAATCCTAGACTTCACGCAAGCAAAAATGGCAAATCAGCTAGGTGTTGCTCGCTCAACTGTATCTATGTGGGAAGTATCTAATCAGGAACCCGATTATGACACGCTAAAAAAAATCACCTTGCTATATCATGTTCCCGCAGATTATGTTATGGGACGTGGTGTTTTTTCGCAGTGGGATGATATTATTAAGTATTACGATGAAGTCTCATTTACTTTAGTTAATATGATTCCAGCTGGGTTTGAATTACCAGTTTTTTCAGATGAAAAGTCGCTGATTGCATGGCTTGACACACGGTTATACTTTGAACGGGATGAACTGGCATTGATAAGATTCTTTGCTTTTGCCGTTGGAGAAATCAGTTTGATCCCGGTAGAGGACCCAGTGGAGTCCGAAGCAAGAATAAATGTTGATATTTCCTTTACAAGGGATTTTGCAGCGTTAATCAAAGCCTATGAACCAGAGGCGAAGCCCAAAGTTGTATCGATAGCGGATGCCTTTCTACGAGAATGCTACGACCTCTTGCAAAAAAGGGATCAGGAAATAATCAAAAGCTTGATTATGAAACTTTTGAGGCCAAATCAAGATGATATGTCTTCGTCCAGTACTAGAACGTTACTGGATTGCTACAGTCAACTCAATGAGGAAGGTCAAGAAAAGATAGCAGGATATGCCGACGATCTGGTCAAGAGTGGGAAATATATAAAAAGTGGTCCGAATTCAGTGGGCAAAACGACATAAGTAAAAGATGCCCGATTCGGGCACAAAAAAGAGGCCCCGGAAAACCGGGACCTTGGCGACGCACTATTGACAATTTTATCAGCTGCGGTTATACTGAAAGCAGAAAAAGGCGCTGCCGTACCCGGTCAGCCCCCTAAATGAGGTTTGAAGTGATCGCCGCTCTTGTCAGGAGTTTTCCGGCGGTCACTTCTTTTTGCTCTGAATAAACAGGCTGCAAATGCCGATGATGACCAAACAAAGTTGAAGAACTTCGGATGTACTCATGGGGCAGCCCCCCTTTCGTAAGATCAGGGGGCAAGAAGCTGCCCCCTGTCGTGGGGGCTGACCGCTGCGGTACGGCAGCGCCGTGGCATCAGGATAGCATAGGCTGAGACAAAAAGCAACAAAAAGGAGAGAGACACACATGATCGACTTCAAAAACGGCGCATTCATCAAGCTCAAGCAGGCCGACCCCGGCGCCCTGGGCCAGAACCTCTACGCCCAGCTGCTGCCCGACGAAAAGATCATCAGCGCCTACAAAGGCGTCCGGGACTACGTGGTCTTCACGGACAAGCGGTTCATCTCGGTCAACGTCCAGGGCCTCACGGGCAAGAAGCAGGACTTCACGTCCATGCCCTACAAGAAGGTCTCGGTCTTCTCCATCGAAACCGCCGGGACGCTGGACCTGGACAGCGAGCTGGAGCTGTACTTCTCCGGGGTGGGCAAGGTGAAATTCGAGTTTTCCGGCCGGTGCGACATCGTGGAGATCGGGAAGCTCATCGCGTCATACGTATTGTAAGTGCCCGAATCGGGCCCCAAAAACAGGACCGCCGCCCCCGACGGCAACCCATCGGGGGCGGCTATTCTGCACTCAAAATTGGAGGTGATCCCATGAAAACCCGCCGTCCGACCCCGAAAAAGCTGCCCTCCGGCTCCTGGAGATGCCAGGTCCGGGTGGGCGGACAGAGAATCTCGGTCACCGAGGCCACCCCCGAGCTGGCCCAGGCCCGGGCCATGGCTATCCAGGGCGGCCTGGTGGAGCAGGAGGAAAAGAAAAAGTCGATGACCCTGTCTCAGGCCATCGACGAGTATATTGCGCAAAAGGACAACGCCCTCTCCCCTTCTACCATTCGCGGCTATGAGCAGGTCAAGCGTCGCCGCTTCCCCGGCCTCATGGCTCGGAACATCTACGGGATCACCAAGCGGGACGTGCAGATCGCGGTGAACCAGGAGGCGAAGACAGTCTCACCCAAGACCATCGCCAACGCCTACGGGGTGATCCGTCCGGTGCTGAAGGAGTACGGGGTGGACGTCTTCGGCGTGACCCTGCCCAAGCGGGCGAAGCCGAAGAAGGAATATCTCCAGCTGGACGAGATCGGCGCCCTGCTGGAGGCGGCGAAGGGCGACAGCTGCGAGGTGGAGATCCTGCTGGCCCTCTGGCTGGGGCTCCGGCGGTCGGAGATCCTGGGCCTGTGCTGGGACTGCGTGGACGAGGCGGCCTCCGCCATCACGGTCATGCGGACCATGGTCCCGGACCGGACCCACAGGATGGTTCTCAAGGAGATGACCAAGAACGCCTCCAGCAACCGGACCCTCCCCTGCCCGGCCTACATCATGGACAAGCTGGCCGCCATGCGGAACGGCCGGACCGAGGGCCTGTGCTTCCGGATCCACCCGGACACGCTGCGCAAGCACATCCACGCGCTGTGCGCCCGGTGCGGGATCACGGACACGGCCACCCATGGCCTGCGGCACACCAACGCCGCGGTGATGCGCAGTCTGGGCGTGAGCACCCAGCGCGCCATGGCCCGGGGCGGCTGGACCGAGGAGCGCACTTACAAGGGCCTGTACTCCTACGCCTTCGACGCCGTGGCCCAGGAGGACGACCGGAAGATCGACGAATTTTATGCGGAGAAGCTGGAAAATGTCACACGAAATGGCACACGGGAAAACTCGGACGATTGATTTTCAACGCCCGAAGCCGTTTTTCTCGCAGGGTTCAAATCCCTCCTTCTCCGCCAAGAAAACCCTTGAACCGTAAAGGTTTGAGGGTTTTTTCTTATGCTTTGACCACTGATTTGACCACTTACAGGATAAAATATCATGGACAAAACGGCACATAAAACTGTGCAAGCTGACGAAAAACGGACGGATTTTTACGAGTTTGAAACTGATTGGATAAACCGTTCCATTCGATCGGCGGACTGCTGCCGCATCTTCTGGGAAATATGGCCGTAGACGTCCAGCGTGAAGCTGGCGGTGGCATGACCCAGATTGCCCTGCACGGTCTTGATGTCATCTCCGCTTTCGATGGAGACAACTGCGTAGCTGTGCCCTTACGGTATAATAACGACAAACCGGAAAAGTCCCGTATTTTCAAGGGTTTTCAAGGTTTCAAGCCTGATTTTTGATCCTTTTCCAACCCAAAAATCAAGCCGCGTAAATTGTCGAACCGTAGGGGGTGTTTCATTAACGACAAATAATTTCATAGCGGCTGGGAGTATCGTCCCAGCAACCTGCGGGCGTTTCAATCTGCTGACAAGCTGCTTTGAAGCGCCCTTTTTTGCGCCCAAATTTAAGAACATGGGAGGAAACCAATATGCCAACAGAAACCTCGCCGCCCAAGCGAGGGCGAAAACCAAAGCAGCCTGCGCCGGTGGAGCCGGTGCAAACCACTGAGCAGATCGTCCGTATTCCGCTGGCCGAGCTGCACCCCTTCCCGGACCATCCATACGGTATCCGGGAGGATCAGGCCATGCAGGACACAGCGGACAGCGTGAAGCAGAACGGCGTGGTGGTCCCGGCCATCGTCCGGCCCCGCGCCGAGGGCGGCTATGAGATCGTCGCTGGACACCGGCGCAAGCTGGCTTCCGAGCAGGCGGGCTTTACGGATATGCCCTGCATTGTCCGCAATCTCACCGATGATGAAGCCATCATCCAGCTTGTGGATTCCAATGCCCAGCGGGAGGACGTGCTGCCAAGTGAACGGGCCAAAGCCTACAAGATGCGCCTGGAGGCCATCAAGCGGACGGCGGGAAGGCCGCGCAAAGACCTTTCAGAAAATGCGCCGAATAATTCGGCTAATTTTCGGAGTGACGATGAAGTGGGAAATGTCGATGGGATCAGCGGCGATACCGTCCGCAACATCATTTCCCTCACCAACCTGGTCCCGGAGCTGATGCAGATGGTGGACGATAAGAAAATCTCTCTGACGCCCGCCTATCAGATCGCTGCCCTCACGGAGCCGGAACAGCGCCTTTTGCTGGAAACCATCGACAGCGAACAGGCTACGCCCTCCGTGTCACAGGCCCAGCGGATGCGCAGGCTCAGTCAGTCGGGAGAACTGAACGAGGACAATATGCTGCAAATTATGATGGAGCAGAAGAAGCCCCAGGATTTCAGCATCTCGATCCCGCTGAACAAGCTCCGCAAGTATTTCCCCAAGTCCTATTCCCCGGAAAAGATGGAGGAAACCATCTTCAAGCTGCTGGACCAATGGCTAAAGCAGCGCCAACGGAGGCAGGAACGCTAAAACTTCATATCGGACAGTACGCCGGACAGGAATGTAACAATTCTCTGCCCGGCTTTTTTCATGTCCAAAATCAAATCTGGAAAGGAATTTTGAGCTATGAAACGTCCCCTTGCATACATCACCGCCCCCTGGGGCGAGAACCGCCGCGAGAACGAGGAACACGCCGCCCGGTACTGCCGGCAGGTCTACGATGCCGGATATTCGCCTATCTGCCCCATGCTGGTGCTTTCCACCTTCCTGAAGGACAGCATCCCCCAGGAACACAAGGATGGTCTGGATATGGCGAAGGACTACCTGCGGCGCTCTCATGTGCTGGTGGTCTGCGGCGATTCCGTCACCGAGGCCATGAAGAATGACATCGCCGTGGCGGAGCGTCTGCACATCACAGCCACCACGCTGGACGGTATTTTGACCGTCAAGGGCCAGGGCCGGAAGTCCTGCCGATGAAGAACGACGCAGTAATCACCGGCCAGAGCGAGCTTGCGGTGGAGCGTTTCATGGACGACACCCGGCACATGATTATCTTCGACGTGCTGGATCACCGCAGCCCCATCGGGAACAAGGGTGAGCGTCTGCGGCTGTTCCTGACCGATGAAGGCTACGCAAAGGCCCAGGCCGCGCAGGATCGCGGCTACATCCGTATCAAGAAACACGCCGCCGTCATCGAGGGCCATATCCTGCCCGACAAGAAGAAAAAGCGGCGTCACTGACTGACAAGGAGGAAATCATTTTGAAACGTGCAAACATCTTGAAAAACAGCCTGACGGCCCTGTTCCGTTCCGGCGCGGACGAGGAACACACCGCCGAGGAAATGCAGGAGCTGCTGGAGGGCATCGACTTCCAGGCGCTTTTGCAGGCCGTCTATTCCATGCGGGAAACGGTATATGAGTACCGGGTGGACAGCGACACGGAAAAGGGCTTTGTCTATCGCGGTCCGGAGCTGTTCCCCGGCAAGGCTGTCCTGCTCTATACCGACGACGGGTACGGCTGCTATGATGTTGCGCTCCACGAACAGGCGTATGAGCTGTGGCTGCTGCCGGATGCGACCTTTGTGGTGGTGTCCCGTATTCGCAGCGCCATCGGAAACGATGCCTGCGTGATGGAGTACCGCACCATCAAGGGCGTGAATTGGACGGACACGGGTATGTCCATCGACTTCCTGGAGTTGGCCGACGATCTGGAGGCGGTCTGCGCCGCTGTGACGGAGCATGAGCTGCCTCTCTACGAGCTGTGAGCGGAAAGGAACGGTGAAACAGAGGCTTTTCCCCTATGCGGGAAAGCAAGCAATCCCAGGGCAATTTTCACGCAGTCTCCCTTAGTGGCGGCAAGGATTCAACGTATCTTTTGCTCCAAATGATCGAGCGGGATATGCCCATTGACGCGGTGCTGTCCGCGGATACGGGCATGGAGTTCCCGGAGATGTACGATCACCTGCAAAAGCTGGACGATCTGCTCCTGCGAGAGCGCGGTATTCACATCACGACCCTGCGGCACCCAAAAGGTTTTGAATGGCTCATGTTTGACGAGCCGAAGCAGAAACCGAAAACGCTGGAAAACCGCGCCCGTTTGGGTATCCCTCCCTGCGGCAACGGCTGGCCGGGCATCCGCGTCCGCTGGTGTACCGGCCAGCTCAAGACCCATCTCATCAGCAAGGAGGTCAACCGGCTCAAACGGGAGAAGAACGCTCTGCATTACATCGGCATCGCTGCGGATGAAGCGTGGCGCTGCAAAGGCGAGCAATATCCGCTGGTGGATTGGGGCGTCACCGAGGCCCAGGCCCTCCAAGGCTGCTATGACCGGGGTTTTGACTTCGGCGGGCTGTATGAGATTTATCACCGATGCTCCTGCTGGTGCTGCCCCTTCCAGCGGATCGACGAGCTGCGGAAGCTCCGCAGGCATTACCCGGAGCTGTGGGCAAAGCTCCTTGATCTGGACCGGCGGGCGCGGGCGCAGTTTGGCCCCGGTCCATTGGGCCAGTTCAAGAAGAATTGGAGCGTAGACCGCTTAGAAGAACGATTTGCAACGGAGGACGCCGGGATAGCCTGACGCCCTCTTTGTTTTGAAAGGAATGGTGTATATGGCTGTATTTCGGATCGACAAGACGCGGGACTATACCGTAATGAGCAATTACCATCTGCGGGATAAGCGCCTGTCCTTAAAGGCAAAGGGCCTGCTTTCTCAAATGCTCTCTCTGCCGGAGGATTGGGATTATACCCTCACCGGCCTGTCCTACATCAACCGGGAGAGCAAGGACGCGGTGCGCTCCGCAGTCAACGAGTTGGAGAAATACGGCTATATCGAGCGCCGCCAAACCACCGACGAGCGCGGCAAGTTCTCTGTCAACGAGTATGTGATCCATGAATCCCCGGTCGAGCCGGAGGCAGAACAGGACGCGGAATCACCGTTGTCGGGAAATCCAACAACGGCGGCTCCGTCGTTGGATTATCCGTCGTCGGAAAACCCGACAACGGGAAATCCGTCAACGGAAAAACCGTCGCCGGGAAATCCAACGCAATTAAATATAAATAAACAAATTACTCAAAAACAAAAAACTGATCTATCAAATACTCATTCATTCCTTCCTTCAGAAGCGCCCGCGCCTGCGGCGGACGGACCGACAGACGGACGGGAAGTGAGAGAGGATATTCGAGATCAGATTGATTACGACCTCCTTGTGACCCCCTCCAATCGTCCCCAGGTGGACGAGCTGGTGGAAATCATGGTGGAGGTCGCCATGAACCGGGGCAAGACCATCAAGGTCGGGCGGGACGCGGAATACCCCACGTCCTATGTCCGGGATCGCTTTGAAAAGCTCACGAAAGAGCATATCGAGAAGGTCCTGGACGGGATCAGCGAGAACACCACCCGCGTCTACAACACGAAAGCCTACCTGCTGGCGGCGCTGTTCAACGTGGTGTCCACCATCGACAACCACTACGCCATGCTGGTCAACCACGATCTCTACGGACCGGAGGCGCAGTATCAGGCAGGCCAATATGGGAGCCTCTGAGCATAGCAAAAGCCCCGTCATTCCTGACGGGGCCTTGCTTTAAGACCATGCTCACTTGATCCAGGTGTCGGCGGCGTTGAAGTTCGCGCCCACATATCCGCTCTCTGCCATCACCGTGCCAAGCATGGAGCCGTTGTAATCGAAGTACATCGTGATCCGGCATCCGGGATTGTCGCTGAGAACATCGGCGGCAAGCTGCTCGGCGCAGCTTTCGATGGTGCCGCGGTCAAAGGACTTCCACCAGGTCTTGAAGTCCTGGGTCCCCAGGGAGCCGTTATAGCGGGCGGTGAAGATCTTCTCGCTGCCGTAGTTCGTGACCGGCTTCTCCTTTACCGTCCATGCCGCGCTGAAATCCGTGCTGCTCACAGGAGCCGGTGTGATGACCGGTGCCTGGGCGCTGCCGTTCACCGTGGCGATGTGGTTCTTTCCGTCATACCCGACCTCCAGCCCGTAGGCTTCGGCCAGCGCCCGGAGCGGCGCGTAGGTGGTGCCGTCGTAAGTAAACACCAGTATGTCGTTTCCCTGTACGTCCTTGGGCTGGAACACCTCGCCGTTTACCAGCACCTTGATCGGGTGGATGGTCAGCGTCAGGGAGCCGTCCGAGGCCAGCGCCGAAACCGGTAAGAACATCAAAAGAAGTGCCGCGATCACGCCTGTGAAAAAAGATGTCAGTTTGCCTTTCATTGTGAGATACCTCCGTTTGAATAAGATTTGTCTTTCGACAAGAAAAGACTACCCGACAACGGAGGAAATCGCAAGGATACGGCAGACGCCACAAAACTGAAAGGAGCCGCCATGATCCACAAGCATCTGCTCCACCGTCTGGTGGTGCCGCCTTAGTACATGATCCGCTCCGTAGCTGGCCGGCTGCGGAGCTTTTCAATCGGCCACCAAAATCTATTTTACGGAGGTACTTTTCTTGAAAACAAATCATTCCCATTCCGGCTGTCGCCGGGTTCTCGCGCTTCTCCTGACCGTCCTCACGGTTATGTCCATGCTCCCCAGTGCGGCCTTTGCCGCCCAGCCTACCACCTACCGCGACCCCGCCGAGCATTGGATGAACGCCGGAAGCCGCACCAATGAACTGGACATCAACGCCGTCGTGTCCCACGAAACCTTCTACTGCCATTCGTGCAAGCAGTACACGTCCTTCACGATCTGGAGAACGCCGGAATACACCCGCGACGGTCAGACCGCGCTGACCCGGAATGTTCTTTGGTCTGACGGAACAATGGTGGGCGGCGAAGGCACCGGCAGTATTCTCGACGGAGATCCCGGCGTGGACGCCTACTATACCGGCTACCACTGGACCAAATCCATGTGCGACAACTGCGGCGTCATCAACGCCAACGGCGGTACGTCAAGCTACGGTTATTCCAAGAACGTGTATAACCTCTACGACTGCGCCTCCGGCTTCTCTGAGGAGCTGAAGGATGTTGTGACCTATGAATATGCCGACGACACCTACCACACCAAAACCGTGGAGGGCGGTCACTACTGCGAGTTCTGCTTCGGCACCGTTCATACGCACAGCTCCACCCTGGAGCGCCACAACCTGAAAACCGAGGTCAAGGCCCAGCTCGATAAGCAGCGCTTTGCCGTCGTGACCTCCTGCGCCGACTGCGACTACACCAAGACCGAGTATGTCGCGGCCAAGAGCGTGGTGGCGGACTACTACGGCGCGGTGGACGGTCAGGCGCACACGCTCACCGTTTCCGACCTGTCTGAGAGCGGCGTCACCGCGAAAATCCGCTACGGCAACAGCGCCGACGCCTGCACCCTGGTCACACCTCCCAGCTACACCGAGGAGGGCCAGTACACGGTGTACTACGCCGTGACCTACACCTACAAGAACGTCAGCATGACCGAGAACGGCGTGGCCTATGTCTGGCTCCATGACGAGCGCGCCAAGGAGCCGGAGCATCCCAATCCCGCCCATGATCCCAGCATTTCCGTTGACAGCACCGAACACAACTACGTTTACCTGGACACCGTGGCTCCCACCTGCTCCACCCTGGGTTATGACCGCTACCTCTGCTCCATCTGTGGGGCCGTGGATAAGCGCAATTACCAGAACGCTACGGGCCATGCCTATCAGTCCATCCTGATCCGCGAGGCCGACTGCGAGCATGAGGGCAAGACCCTGGAGATCTGCCGGAGCTGCGGCGAAGTCAAGGAAACCCTGACCCCCAAGGGCGAGCATCAGTACAAGACCTACAAGGTCGCGGCCACCTGCACCGCCCCCGGCTACACGGTCCGGGAGTGCGACATCTGCGGGGACCGTCAGATCACCGACATCACCGCCGTCAAGGGTCACAGCTTTGTGGCCAACGTGGTCGCGCCCACCTGCACCACCGGCGGTCACACCCAGCACATCTGCAAGGACTGCGGCGAGAGCTACTTTGACAGCTACACCCAGGCCACCGGCCACGATTGGGACGATGGCACCGTCATCAAGGACCCCACCTGCAATAACGCGGGCGTGATCGAGTACCGCTGCAAGGTCTGCGACGCCACCAAGCTGGAGGACTACGACGGCGATGGCGACGGTCACGATCACGGCAACGTTTCTGTCACCCCTGTGGTAAACACCACCGTGAAATCCGGCACCGGCCACCGCTACACCAGCGCCGTCACCGCGCCTACCTGCACCGAAATGGGCTTCAACACCTACACCTGTGTGGATTGCGGGGACACCTACAAGGCGGACTATGTGGACGCCACCGGCCACACCTACAAGGCCGTCGTGACCAAGCCCACCTGCACGAAGCTGGGCTATACCACCTACACCTGCAAGGATTGCGGCGACAGCTATAAGAGCGATTACACCGAGATGCTGGGTCATGACTACACCGCCGTTGTCACCGCTCCCACCTGCACCGAGGGCGGCTATACTACTTACACCTGCACCCGCTGCGGGGACAGCTATGTGGATGATGTGACCGAGGCCCTGGGCCACGACTGGAAAGCCCCTGTCATTCTGGCGGACAGCACCTGCAACAGCGACGGCGTGAAGGAGTACGACTGCTCCCGCTGCGACGCCCACTACCATGAGGCCATTTCCGCGAAGGGCCACAATCCCGGTCCCGACGCCACCTGCCTGAATCCTCAGACCTGCAAGGACTGCGGCGCTGTGCTGGCTCCCGCCACCGGCCACCAGTACACCAAAAAAGTGACCAAGCCTACCTGCACCAAGATGGGCTACACGACCTACACCTGCTCTGGCTGCGGCGACAGTTACAAGAGCGACTACACCGAGCTGCTGGGCCATGACTATGTGGCGAAGGTCACGGACCCCACCTGCACCGATGGCGGCTATACCACCTTTACCTGCTCCCGCTGCGGAGACAGCTACGTCACGGACTACACCGATCCCACCGGTCACGATTGGGACGCCGGTACGAAGATCACCGACGCCACCTGCAACGGCGAGGGCGTCCTGGAGCATCACTGCAAGAGCTGCGACGAAACCTATCTGGAGGCTGTATCTGCCAAGGGCCACAATCCCGGCTCCAAGGCCACCTGCACCGAGGATCAGATTTGCCGTGACTGCGGCGCTGTGATCGAGAAGGCCCACGGCCATGACTTTGCGGCCACCGTCACCGCCCCTACCTGCACGGAGCTGGGCTTTACCACCTACGCCTGCAAGAACTGCGACAAGACCTTTATCTCCGACTATGTAAAGTCCACCGGCCACAAGGAAAGCAACTGGATCGTTGACCGCAAGCCCACCACCGAGGCCGAGGGCAGCCGCCACAAGGAGTGCGTCACCTGCCACGAGAAGCTGGTCACGGAGCCGATTGCCAAGCTGTACCTCTACGCCACCACCGACAGCCGCGGCGAGGCCACCGTGGGCGAGTATCTGGTGATCGTCACCGATACCAGCTCCGGCAAGCCTATCACCAACGCCACCGTGGAGCTGAACAAGGATGGCACGATCTCCGTGCGTTTCCCCGATGGCCGTCTGCTGGACTACGGCAACCACACCACCGTTTACGTTTTGAAATCCGAGGACAAGTCCCCAGTGAAGGGCGTACAGATTTACGTCACCGACGTGAATGGCAACTACGTCCCCGACGTGACGGACAAAAACGGTCAGATCACCATTCCCGATGAATCCGGCGACACCGGCGACAAGGGCAGCATCACCTTCGGCGGCAAGGACGCCGACAACGATCCCTACACCGTCACCGTGAATGTGGTGGACGGGCGGAACAACCGGCCCATTGACGGTGCGGAGGTTTCCATCGGCAAGACCGGCACCATCACCGTGGTCCTGCCGGACGGTCTGGATATGGACGAAAAGAACCCCATCGTCATCACCGTCACCGATCACAAAGGCCGTCCGCTGGACAACGTGACCGTGATCGTGAAGGGCGACAAGGACAAGGAAACCGGCAAGACCGACGAGGACGGCACCCTGACCCTGCCGGAAGTGACTGTGATCGAGAAGCACGGGGCCTATATCTACGGTTACCCGGACGGCACCTTCGGCCCCTCCCGGAGCATGACCCGCTCTGAGGCCGCTGCCATCTTTGCCCGTCTGCTGGCCGAGCGCAAGGGCGACACGATCTCCGAAACGGCCCGGACCAAGTTCACCGACATTCCCGCAAACGCCTGGTACTCCGGCTATGTGAAGTACCTGACCGGCTACGGCATCGTGACCGGCAGCGGCGACAATAAGTTCTCTCCCAACGCTGAGATCACCCGCGCCGAGGTCGTGGCCATGGCCGTGCGTTTCTTCGAGGTCTATGACGGCGGCAATGCCGCGATCATGGAGCAGTACGCGGAGTTCAACGACGTGTCCGAGGGCTATTGGGCCGCGGAGTACATCAAGGACGCCGCTATCCATGGCTGGATCAAGGGCTACGGCGACGGCACCTTCCGCGCCACCGCTAACATCACCCGCGCCGAGGCCGTGACCATCATCAACCGTCTGCTGGGCCGCGTGGCCGACGAGGACTACATCGACGCCAACCTGCGGAAGCTCACCACCTTCACGGATATGACCACGAAGCATTGGGCCTATTACGAAGTGATGGAGAGCGCCAACGCCCACACCGCCGACGTGACGAAGGGCGAGAGCTGGATGAAGTGAGCGCGTTACGCCGCCGAAGGGTGGTGATTTCCCATGCAGGAGGACATTGAAAACAAGGTGGTCGTGCTGATCGAAAACTGTTCCAAGCTCACCGCCTCCGAGCTGCGGCGGGCGCTGGAAAAGGTGCTATCCCAGGTCAAGAACGGTCACAGCCAGAAGCTCCCGAAGCAGGAGAAGGAAGTTCACGGGAAAATGACCGTGAAGGAGCTGGCGGCGAAGGATAAAGGGATGCAGAGCATCGAGGTCAATGACAGCAACATCGGGTCCTTCAACCGGATCGCCCGGAAGTACGGTATTGACTTCGCCCCCTTCAAGGTCAAGGGCGAAAACCGCTACCTGGTGTTCTTCAAGGCCCCGGACGCCGACGCTATGACCGCCGCGTTTACGGAGTACACGCAGAAGCAGATCAGAAAAGCGTCACGGCCCTCCATCCTGCAAAAGCTGGAGCTGTTCAAGGCACAGGTCAAGCATCCCAAGAAGGAAAAGACCCGCCACAAGGAGCCGGAGCGATGAAACAGAAGAATCTGAAAAAGCTCCTGATTCTGAACAGCCCCTATCTGCTGTTTGCCCTGATCGGCACCAAGCTGGGGCAGGCGGCGCGGCTGGCTCCCGGCGCGGACTTCTCCGGCAAGGTCCTCCACATCATGGAGGGCATGACCGCGGCGTTCCAGTCCATCGTCCCCAGCTTCCACCCCGTGGATCTCTGCGTGGGGATCGCGGCGGCGGCGCTGATCCGGCTGGCGGTCTACGTCAAAGGCAAGAACGCCAAGAAGTTCCGCAAGAATGTGGAATACGGCTCGGCCCGCTGGGGAACGGCGGAGGACATCGCGCCCTACGCCGATCCCGTCTTTGCCAACAACGTCATACTCACGCAGACGGAGAGCCTGACCATGAACAGCCGCCCCAAGGACCCCAAGACGGCGCGAAACAAAAATATGCTGGTCATCGGCGGCTCCGGCAGCGGCAAGACCCGCTTCCTATTGAAACCCAACCTCATGCAATGCACCTCGGAAACCTACCCCTGTTCCTTTGTGGTCACGGACCCGAAGGGCAGCGTGGCCGTGGAGTGCGGGAATCTCCTGCTGAAGCAGGGCTACCGCATCAAAATCTTCAACACCATCAACTTCAAAAAGTCCATGCACTACAACCCCTTTGCGTACATTCACAGCGAAAAGGATATTTTGAAGCTGGTTACGACCCTGATCGCCAACACCACCGGCAACGCCAAGTCCGGGGACGATTTTTGGGTCAAGGCGGAAACGCTGCTCTATACGGCGCTGATCGGGTACATCTACTATGAGGGGAAAGGCGAAGAAAAATGCTTCTCCACCCTGATCGAGATGATTAACGCCATGGAGGTCCATGAGGACGACGAGGAGTTTCAGAACAACGTGGACCTGATGTTTGAGGAGCTGGAGAAGGAAAAGCCCAATCACTTCGCCGTCCGGCAGTACAAAAAGTACAAGCTGGCGGCGGGCAAGACCGCGAAATCCATCCTGATCTCCTGCGGCGCACGGCTGGCCCCCTTCGACATCCAGGAGCTGCGGGACCTGACGGCCTACGACGAGCTGGAGCTGGACAAGCTGGGCGACAGAAAGACGGCGCTGTTTCTCATTATGAGCGACACGGACGATACCTTTAACTTCCTGATCGCCATGTGCTACAGCCAGCTATTCAACCTGCTTTGCGAAAAGGCCGACGATGTGTACGGCGGGCGCTTGCCCTTCCATGTACGGTGCCTGATCGACGAAATGGCGAACATCGGCCAAATCCCCAAGCTGGAAAAGCTCATGGCCACCATCCGATCCCGTGAAATCTCCGCCTGCCTTGTTTTGCAGGCAAAAAGTCAGCTAAAGGCCATCTATAAGGACAATGCTGACACAATCGAAGGGAACTGTGACACAACCATCTTCCTGGGCGGGAAGGAGCCTACGACATTAAAGGAGCTTTCCGCGGCCCTGGGGAAAGAAACGGTGGATACCTACAACACCGGCGAGAGCCGGGGCCGTGAGGTATCCCATTCGCTGAACTATCAAAAGCTCGGCAAGGAGCTTATGAGCATTGACGAGCTGGCGGTCCTGGACGGCGGCAAGTGCATCTTGCAGCTCCGGGGCGTAAGACCATTCCTGTCGCAGAAATACGACATCACCAAGCATCCCCTCTATCGCTACACTTCCGATTACGACAAGCGAAACGCCTTTGACATAGAGCGTTTCCTGTCCCATCGCCTGAAGATGAAGCCGGAGGAACAGTATCAGGTAAAGAAGGTAGACCTCTCCGGCGAACCCGCCGCCAAGGAATAAGGCGGCAAAACTGAATCGTGGAAAAAGCGTACCTTCCAACATTTTTTACGGAGGTACTTTTATTTATGGCATTTTTCAACTCGGCTGTTCAGGTTCTCCAGACGCTGGTCATCGCCCTGGGCGCGGGCCTCGGTATCTGGGGCGCGATCAATCTTCTGGAGGGATATGGCAACGACAATCCGGGCGCAAAGTCCCAGGGCATGAAGCAGCTTATGGCTGGCGGCGGCGTGGCCCTCATCGGCACGGTCCTGGTCCCGCTTCTGTCCGGACTGTTCGGCTGATCTCACACAATAATCCCGGAGGGGCCGCGCTCTGCGGCCCCTCCCCCTGAAAGGAGGGAAACCCGATGGATTTATTGTGGGACAAAATCACCGAATGGCTGAAAAACCTGCTCATTGACGGGATCACCAGCAACCTGACCGGGATGTTCGACGCGACCAATCAAAAGGTTGCCGAGATCTCCGGGCAGGTAGGCATGACGCCCCAGGGATGGAACGGCGGCATCTTCAACATGATCCAGAACCTTTCCAATACCGTGATCGTCCCCATCGCCGGGGCCATTCTCGCCTTCGTGATGACGCTGGAACTGATCCAGCTTATCACGGAGAAAAACAACCTGGGCGACGTGGACACCTGGATGTTCTTCAAGTGGGCCTTCAAGTCCGCTGCCGCCGTTCTCATCGTCACCAACACCTGGAACATCGTCATGGGCGTATTCGACGCGGCCCAAAGCGTGGTAGCAAGCGCCTCCGGCGTGGTGATCTCCGATACAAGCATCGACCTGAATACGGTGCTGCCGGACATACAAAGCAAGCTGGAGGCCATGGACATTGGCCCGCTGTTCGGGCTGTGGTTCCAGTCCATGTTTGTGGGCATCTGCACCTGGGCCATGACGATCTGCGTGTTCATCGTGATCTATGGGCGCATGATCGAGATATACCTTGTGACGAGCATCGCGCCCATCCCCATGGCGACCACGCTCAACCGGGAATGGGGCAGCATGGGGCAGAATTATCTCCGCTCGCTGCTGGCGCTGGGCTTCCAGGCGTTTCTTATCATCGTCTGTGTGGCGATCTACGCCGTTTTGGTACAGAACATCGCCACCATGGACGACATCAGCGCGGCCATCTGGACCTGCATGGGCTACACGGTGCTGCTGTGCTTCTGCCTGTTCAAGACCAGCTCGCTCGCAAAAAGTGTGTTCAATGCCCACTAAGGCCGGAAAGGAGTGCAACTTATGGCCTATGTCAACGTCCCCAAGGACTTAACCAAAGTGAAAAGCAAGGTGCTGTTCAATCTCACGAAACGACAGCTCATTTGCTTCGGCTGCGGTGCGCTCATCGGCGCTCCGCTTTTCTTTTTGCTCCGAAAGCCCATCGGCGTCAGCGCGGCGGCGATGGTGATGATGGTCGTGATGCTCCCGGCGTTTCTCATGGCAATGTACGAGAAGAACGGCCAGCCGCTGGAGATCATTCTGCGAAATATCATTCGCGTCTGTTTCCTGCGGCCAAAGGAGCGCCCGTATAAAACCAACAACTTCTACGCCGTTTTGGAACGGCAGGACAATTTAGATCAGGAGGTGTACCGCATTGTCCACGGAAAAAGCAAAACTGTCCCGCGCCGAGCGCAAGGAAATCGAGGCGCTGATCGCCAGAGCCAACGGAACGGATAAGAAGGAGAAATCGGCGCAGGACAGTATCCCGTATCAGCGGATGTACCCGGACGGCATCTGCCGGGTCACGGATACCCGCTATGTAAAAACCATCCGTTTTCAGGACATCAACTACCAGCTCTCGCAGAACGAGGACAAGACCGCGATCTTCGACGGCTGGTGTGATTTCCTCAATTACTTCGATTCCTCTGTCCAATTCCAGCTCACCTTTGTCAACCTCTCCACGTCGGAGGAAAACATCTCCCAGAGAATCGACATTCCCCTCCACGGGGACGAGTATGACAGCATCCGGGAGGAATACACCGCCATGCTCCGCAATCAGGTGGCAAAGGGCAAGAACGGCCTTTCCAAGACCAAATACCTGACCTTCGGCATCGAGGCGGAGAACGTGAAGCTGGCAAAGTCCCGGCTGGAGCGGATCGAGATCGACCTTATCAACAATTTCAAGCGCCTGGGCGTTTCCGCTGCGGCACTGGACGGCGCGGAGTATCTGGAGGTCATGCACGACATTTTCAATATGGACGAGCATAAGCCCTTCCGCTTCAACTGGAAGTGGCTGGCCCCCTCCGGCCTTTCCACCAAGGACTTCATCGCCCCCAGCTCCTTTGAGTTCAAAACCGGGCGGCAGTTTTCCATGGGAAAAAAGACCTGCAAGGTCAGCTTCCTGCAAATCCTGGCCCCGGAGCTGAATGACCGGATGCTGGCGGATTTTCTGGACATGGAAAGCAATCTGGTAGTCAGCCTGCACGTCCAATCCGTGGATCAGACCAAGGCCATCAAGACCATCAAGCGGAAGATCACGGACCTGGACAAGAGCAAGATCGAGGAACAGAAAAAGGCGGTCCGGGCGGGCTACGACATGGATATAATCCCCTCCGACCTCGCCACCTATGGTTCGGAGGCGAAGAAGCTCTTGCAGGACCTCCAGAGCCGGAACGAGCGAATGTTTCTTGTGACCTTCCTCATTCTGAACACGGCCAACGGCCAACGGCAGCTCAATAACAACGTGTTCCAGGCGTCCAGCATTGCCCAGCGCCACAACTGCGCTCTGACAAGGCTGGATTTCCAGCAGGAGGAAGGGTTGTTTAGCTGCATCCCCCTGGGGAACAACCTGGTGGATATTCGCCGGGGGCTGACTACCTCCAGCACGGCCATCTTCGTCCCGTTCACCACGCAGGAACTGTTCCAGACCGGCGCAGAGGCGCTCTACTACGGCATTAACGCTCTGAGCAACAACCTTATCATGGTGGACCGCAAGCTACTGAAGAACCCCAACGGCCTGATCCTTGGCACCCCCGGCTGTTTCACCGGCGATACCCGTATTCGGCTGGCAGAGGGCGGCACGGTTTCTTTTGCCGACCTGGTGGCGCTTCGCCACAATTACGCATTGGTACGGGCCTATGATGAAAACGGAAATCCTGTTGACGCCATCGCCAAGGATATTCGCATTGAAAAATATGCGGATGAAATCTGTCAGATCAGCTTTACAGACGGCACCGCCGTCCGTTGCACTGGGAGCCACCTTATCATGGACAACGCAGGAGAATACGTCGAGGCAAAGGAAATCCATGACGGCCAGCATCTCAGCGGCGGTCTTACGGTTTCCCGTGTTTCTGTTCAGCGTCTGCCGGAGAAGATACCCGTCTATGACATGACCGTACCGTTCTACATGAATTTTGAACTGGAAAACGGTTTAGTCGTTCACAACAGCGGCAAATCCTTTTCGGCCAAGCGTGAGATCAGCAACGCCTTTCTCATCTGCCCGGAGGACGACATTATCATCTGCGACCCGGAGGGCGAGTACGCCCCGCTGGTGGAACGGCTGAACGGTCAGGTCATCAAAATCTCGCCCACCGGCAAGGGCTACGACGGCAAGCCCTGTTACATCAATCCCATGGACCTGAACCTGGACTACTCCGATGATGAAAACCCGCTGTCGCTCAAATCGGACTTCATTCTCTCCCTCTGCGAGCTGATTGTCGGCGGCAAGGACGGACTGGCCCCAGTGGAGAAAACCATCATTGACCGTTGCGTCCGGCTGGTGTACCGGGATTATCTGAGTGATCCCCGCCCGGAGAATATGCCGGTGCTGGAGGACCTGTATAACGCTCTCCGCGCCCAGGAGGAAAAGGAGGCGCAGTACGTCGCCACGGCGCTGGAAATCTACGTCACCGGCTCTCTCAACGTGTTCAACCACCGTACCAACGTGGACATTAACAGCCGGATCGTCTGCTACGACATCAAGGAGCTGGGGAAACAGCTTAAAAAGATCGGGATGCTGATCGTCCAGGATCAGGTGTGGAATCGCGTCACCATCAACCGAGCCGAGCATAAGACCACCCGCTACTATATCGACGAGTTCCATTTGCTCTTAAAAGAGGAACAGACGGCCAGCTACTCCGTGGAAATCTGGAAGCGTTTCAGAAAGTGGGGCGGCATCCCGACTGGCATCACCCAGAATGTGAAGGACCTTCTTTCCTCCCGTGAGGTGGAAAACATCTTTGAAAACAGCGACTTCATCTATATGCTCAACCAGGCGGCTGGAGACAGACAAATCCTCGCCAAACAGCTCAATATCTCTCCGCACCAGCTTTCCTACGTCACCCACTCCGGTGAGGGCGAGGGCCTGCTATTCTACGGGAACACCATCATTCCTTTCGTTGACCACTTCCCGAAGGACACTGAGCTGTATCGTATCATGACCACCAAGCCCCAGGAGGTCGCGCAGTGAAGCGGGAGCCGCGTCTGAAATTCACCCAGGAAGAAATGGACACCCCGGAGCTGGAGAAGCCCATCCGAAAGGTGAAAAAGGCGGCGGCGAAAGCGGACAAGGCCCAGGCCAAAATCCCGAAAAAGACGGTGAAAACCCGAACCGTGGACCCGGCCACCGGCAAGGTCACGACCAAGCTCTCCTTTGAGGATAAGAAGCCGCCCTCCAAGCTGTCCCATGCTGCCAAGGCCGCTCCCGTCAATACCGCGTCCATCGCGGCGCACCGGGAGATCCGGCAGTATGAGGACGAGAACGTGGGACTGGAGGCGGCGCACTTCGTGGAGGGCAACGCGGAATCCGGGGCGCGTCTGACTACATCAGCGATCCGTTCCCAGCGCCTGCGGCCCTACCGCAAGGCGGCGGCAGCGGAAAGCAAACTGGAAAAGGCCAATCTGAACGCCCTCTACAAAAAGGCTGAGCTGGAACAGCCCACCAGCAATCCCGTTTCCAAGTGGCAGCAGCGGCGGGCAATCAGGAAACAGTATGCCGCCGCCAAAGCCGGACGGTCCGCGGAAACCACGAAGCAGGCGGCGGAGGCCACCGGCAAGGCCGCGGAAGCGATCAGGGAGACAGCGAAAAAGACCGCCGATTTTGTCCGGCAGCACAAGAAGGGCTTTCTGATTGTCGGTGCTGTAGGTTTGGCTCTGGCCTTTATGCTGAACGTCTTTTCCTCCTGCACCGTGATGCTGGAGGGCGCGGGATCGGCCATCGCCGCCAGCACCTATCCCTCTGAGGATTCGGATATGCTGGCAGCGGAGGCGGCGTATTGCGGCCTGGAAAATGAGCTGCAAAGCTATCTGGACAGTTACGAAAGCACCCATGATTACGACGAATACCACTACGATTTGGACAGCATTGAGCATGACCCCTATGTGCTGATCTCCATTCTCACCGCCCTGCGCGGCGGCGCGTGGACCATCGACCAGGTGCAGGGCGATCTGCAAATGCTGTTCGACAAGCAGTACATTCTCACCGAGGATGTGACTACGGAAACCCGGTATCGGACGGAAACCCGCACCGGCACCCGGACGGTCACGGACCCGGAAACCGGCGACACCAGCGAGGAAGAATACGAGTACGACGTGCAGGTGGCCTATACCTATTATATCTGCAACGTGAAGCTGGAAAACTTCAACCTTTCCCACGTCCCGGTTTACATCATGGGCGAGGATCAGCTTTCCATGTACGCCACCTATATGGCGACCCTGGGCAACCGGGACGATCTGTTCCCGACCTCCAGCTATGTCAATCTCTATAACGGGGAGATCACCCGGTATGAGATACCCCCGGAGGCGCTGTCCGATGAAAAGTTCGCCGCCATGATCGCGGAGGCCGAGAAGTATTTGGGTTATCCCTATGTTTGGGGCGGCAGCTCGCCCAGCACCTCCTTCGACTGCTCCGGCTTCGTGTCCTGGGTCATCAACCATTGCGGCCAGGGCTGGGACTTCGGCAGGCTGGGCAGCGACGGCCTATACTTCAATGTCTGTACGCCCATCCCGGCATCGGAGGCCAGACCCGGCGACCTGATCTTTTTCCAGGGCACCTACGACACGCCCAACACATCCCATGTGGGCATCTACGTCGGAGACGGGATGATGATCCACTGCGGAAATCCAATCCAGTATGCCAGCATCAATACCAGCTACTGGCAGCAGCACTTTTACGGCTTTGGCCGGTTACCTTAATCAAAACAGGAGGACAGACTTTGAATCCCAAAATCACCAGGCTCCGGGAGGAGCACAACAAGAACAAGGAGAAAATCTCCGAGCTGCAAGCCCGAAACCGCGACCTTGAAAAGCAGATTCGGGAGCTGGAGAACACGGACATTGTAGGGCTCGTCCGCGCCAAGGGGCTGTCGCTGGAGGATTTCGCCGCCCTGCTTCAAACGCTGAATAAGCCCGCGCCCACTACTACATCTACGAAAATGGAGGAATCCGACTATGAAGAAACTTGATCTCCGCGCCCTTGCCTGTCTGCTGGCCGTCATGCTGTGCATGGCGGCTTTTTCCATGACGGCGCTGGCATACGGCGGGGATGAAAGCACAAACGATGAACCGGCTGAAATCCCCATTGTGGAGGTCAGCCCCGCGCCGGTGGAGGACACCGAGGCCAAGGCAGAGGCAGCGCCGGAGCCTGCGCAGGAAACCCCGGCAGTAGCGGAGCCGGAGGAAACCACCGGCGGGCTGGACGATTCATCCCTGGATGATCTGTTCGGTGGGCTGATCTCCGCCTTTACCCCCAGCGGCAACCTGTCCCTGATCGACGATTTCAACTTCACCGGCACGGACGGCGACGGAAACGCCACCAGTAAGCAGTTCATCACCGTCCAGAGCAAGACCGGCAACTACTTTTTCATCATCATTGACCGGGTGGCCGATACGGAAAACGTGTACTTCCTCAACATGGTGGACGAGGCCGATCTGCTGGCGCTGACGGACACCCCGGAGGACGCAACACAGCCTGCCGCGCCGGTGGTCTGCACCTGCGAGGACAAGTGCTATGCCGGTCATGTGGATATGAGCTGCCCGGTTTGCGCCACGGATATGACCAAATGCACCGGGAAAGAGGCCCAGCCGGAGCAGACTGAAACGCCGGACGAACCGGAGCCGGAAACCCCGGAGAAAAAGGGCGGCGGCAATATCGCGCTGGTGATCCTGCTTCTGCTGGCCGGTGGCGGCGGCGTGGCCTACTACTTCTTCAAGGTCAAGGGCAAGGCCAAGCCCAAAACGAAGGGCAACGACGATCTCAATGAATATGAGTACGGCGTCGAGGACGAGGAATACGAATTTGAACCCTATGAGCCGGAGGCGGAGGGCGGCGCTCCCGGCGAAACAGAGGACGAGGACAGTTGACCAATTTCACCGACAATCCCCTGGAAAAACTGATGCGGCAGACCCCAAGAGCGGCACGGGACCGAAAGCCCGTGTCCGCTCCCAAGGGGCATCCCTGTTATGGGTGCGCCCGCTACGGTCACGGCTGCGTGGCCCCGTGCTACCGTGACCTTCTGAAATATCTCGACAAGGAGCGTGACCAAACATGAGCTATAAACTTGTGATCGCAGAGAAGCCCTCCGTTGCCCAAAGCATCGCCGCTGTGCTGGGCGCAAAACAGAGTAACAGCGGCTATCTCTCCGGGAACGGGTATCTGGTTTCCTGGTGCTTCGGCCACCTGGCGGAGCTGTCCGACGCTTCGGCCTATAACGCCGACTACGCCAAGTGGAACATGAAGGATCTGCCCATTATCCCGGTAAACTTTCGCTTTACCATCGCCCCGGATAAGCGGGAGCAGTTCGACGTGCTGCGGGAGCTGATGCGCTCCGAGGATACCACGGAGGTCATCAACGCCTGCGACGCTGGGCGCGAGGGTGAGCTGATCTTCCGCACAGCCTACTGTCTGGCCGGATGCACCAAGCCCATCAAGCGACTGTGGATCTCCAGCATGGAAGATGCTGCAATCCGCGATGGCTTCCAAAACCTGCGTCCCGGCCGTGACTACGACGGCCTGCACCAATCTGCCCTGTGCCGCGCACGGGCGGACTGGCTGGTGGGCATCAACGCTACCCGGTACTTCTCTCTGCTTTATGGCCGGACGCTGAACATCGGGCGGGTCATGTCCCCGACCCTGGCCCTGCTGGTCCAGCGGGAGGCAGAGATCGCCGCCTTTGTGCCGGAACCCTTCTACACCGTTCAGCTTGATTGCGGCTTCACCGCCGCGACGGAACGAATGAAGGACAGAAGCACCGCCGACGCTGTGGTGATCTCCTGTGAAAACAAGGCCACTGTTCAGACGGTGGACCGCAAAGAGAAATCCGAAAAGCCCCCGGCGCTCTATGACCTTACCACCCTCCAGCGGGACGCCAACCGCGACCTGGGTTACACCGCCCAGCAGACGCTGGACTACTTGCAGGCACTCTATGAAAAGAAGCTCTGCACCTATCCCCGGACAGATCGCCGGTATCTCACCGACGATATGGAAAAAAGTGTCCCGGACTATGTTGCCGCCGCTGCCGCCGTTCTCAACACGGATGCGCCCACGGCCATCCATGCTGCCCAGGTCTGCAACAGCAAAAAGGTCAGCGACCACCACGCCGTCATTCCCACCGTCAGCGCCGGGAGCGCCGATCTGGACGCGCTGCCCCTGGGGGAACGGGAGATTCTGAAGCTGGCGGCGCGGGGCCTGCTCCGGGCTGTATCGGAAGCCCACCGCTACGCAGAAACCACCGTGACCCTGGACTGCGGCGGTCAGAGCTTCACCGCCAAGGGCAAAACTGTTATCACTCCTGGATGGAGGGTCTACGATTCCGAGAAAAAGGATAAGGAAAACGCTCTGCCGGAGCTGACCGAGGACCAGACGGTTCCCGTCACCACCGCCACGGTCAAGGAGGGCCAGACCACGCCGCCCAAACACTACACCGAGGATACCATTCTCAGCAGCATGGAAACGGCGGGCGCAAAAGATATGCCGGAGGACACCGAGCGCAAGGGCATCGGCACCCCGGCCACCCGCGCCGCCATTTTGGAAAAGCTGGTTTCCTCCGGCTTCGTGGAGCGCCGAAAGTCCAAAAAGATCACCAACCTGATCCCCTCCAGCATCGGGACGGCCCTCATCACCGTGCTGCCGGAATCTCTGCAATCGCCGCTTCTCACTGCGGAATGGGAACACCGTCTGAAAGAAATCGAGCGCGGCGAGCTGGCCCCGGAGGACTTCATGGAGGGCATCACCGCCATGCTCCGGGAGCTGATCCAAACCTACAAGGCTGTCCCCGGCACCGAGGCGCTGTTCCCGCCTGACCGGGAGATCATCGGCAAATGCCCCCGCTGCGGCAAAAACGTGACGGAGAGCAAAAAGGGCTTTTTCTGCGAGGATCGCGGCTGCGGTTTCGCCCTGTGGAAAAACAGCAAGTTCTTCTCCGCAAAGAAAAAGCAGCTCACCAAGAGCGTTGCCGCTGCTCTGATAAAAGACGGACGGGTGAAGCTCACCGGCTGCTGGTCGGAGAAAACCGGCAAGACCTATGACGCCACCGTTCTGCTGGACGATGACGGCCAAAGGGTCAACTTCAGGCTGGAATTTGAAAAGAGGCCGTCAAAATGAGCCTGTCCAAGCTGGAACGGGAAACGATCATCCTGTTTAACGAAGAAGAAACGACAGCCTCTGTCTACACCCACAATCAGAAGCTCACCGCCAAGCTACGGCGCATGGCAGAAAAGTTTCCCGGCAAGGTGTACCCGGAACGGCGTGAGCATCCCGGCGCGGTCAGCTACATCGTCCCCAAGAGCTGCATCAGCGTCCGGGAGCCTTACAGCGAGGCGCGGCGCACGGCACAAAGCAAGCAGGCAAAGGCGGCGGGCGTCCGGCCCCCGCGCAGGGGCGGCAACTAAATATCGCGGCGCTCCTGCATGGGTAGTTTCACCTGTGCGGGAGCGCCTTTTTGCATTTCAAGGAAAGGAGCATCACTATCATGGCTGAAAACAGCGAAAGGCAAACCAACAAGGAACGGCTGAAGGAGATCACGGACGGCATTGAACAGGGCATCAAGGAGCTGTTTGAAAGTGACCGTTACCGGCAGTATCTCTCTGTTATGAGCCGTTTCCACCGATACAGCGTCAACAATACTATGCTGATCTATATGCAGCGCCCGGACGCCTCCCTGGTGGCGGGCTTCCAGAAGTGGAAGAACCAATTC
>Ga0208297_1000972_pt1 | contig 37138 bp, 36 predicted proteins | sample LMS_cellobiose_e_FD_187367 | JGI IMG/M metagenome (GOLD analysis project Ga0208297, IMG submission 187367) | Rumen-fistulated moose microbial communities from Alaska, USA - LMS_cellobiose_enrichment (SPAdes) (version 2) | ecosystem: Host-associated > Mammals > Digestive system > Stomach > Rumen... | reverse complement strand
ATCGTTGTTGGGTAGCTGTTAGTAGCTCGCTTCGCTCGATGCTTGAAGCTAAAGCTTTTTTACGGGATACCTCCACCGGCATAGCCGGTGGTTTCCCTACCCAATAAAATAAGCGGAGGAGCGGTGGCTCCTCCGCTTATTTCATTTACTGAAAGGCCGGCATCAGGTAGGCGTATTTCTCCACCGGGGCGGCGCCGTGCCAGGTCATGTAGCCGCCGGTGCAGCCGGCGTCGGTCAACGCCCGGATCTCCGCGGCCACCTCGTCGGGACCGTAGGGGGTGTAGGGCTCCCGGATGGCGTTATAGGCCTGAATCCAGGTGCGGACCCGGGCGGGGGTGCCCGGCGTTTCGCCCTGGCGGGCCATGGCCGCCGCGCCGAAGGTATACAGGGTGTCGTAGGGATGCTCCCAGGGCAGGTAGTCGCCCATGGCGCCGTAGTGGTCGGGATATGGCATGGCGGAGATCACATCCGCCACGGCGCTGATGGCGGGCCAGTACTGGCCGTAAGCGGTGACATAGTCCATGGCGCACTCGCCGAACACGTCGCAGGCGGCGTAGACGCCCTTGTCGTGGAGCCGCCGGGCGGCGTAGGCCAGGAAGCGCTGGACCGCCTGGGCCTTGCTCTCGCCGTAGGCGTTGTGGTAGTCGATGACGCCGGCGTCCTCATAGCGCCAGGCGCCGTCGGGGAAGCGGACATAGTCGAACTGGATCTCGTGGAAGCCCATCAGCTCCGCCGCCTCCACCGCCAGGTCCACCTTGTACTGCCAGACCCGGCGGTTGTAGACGCTGGGCCAGTACATGCCGCCGATCATCAGCGGGGCGCCGTCCGTATCGGTGATGAGACACTCCGGGTGGTCCTCCGGCAGGTAGGGGTCGTTGAAGGCGGTGATGCGGCCGATGACGTAGTAGCCGGCCTCCTTCAGCCGGGCCACCGCCGCGCGGTAGTCCTCCAGGGTGTTGTAGGCGGCCGCGCGGGCCGTGGGGCAGAAGGCCGCCATCACAGGGGACTCGTAGCCCACGGCGCCGCCGTCCAGCACGTCCACCACGAAGGCGTTGATGCCGCAGCCGTCGGCAATGGCGATATAGTCCTCCACATGCCAGATGGACTCCACGTTCAGGTACAGGGCTTTCACCGTCTCCGGCATGGGATTGTCCGGGAAAGCGGGCTTGTCCCAGGGCTCGTAGTCCAGGCCGCCGGCGTCGCCGCCGCCATAGGCGTCGCCCCGGGCGGTGTGGAAGGCCGCCAGCTCGGGGTCCGTCACGGCGGAGGCCTCCTGGGCGGTCAGGGCGATCAGATCGGCGCCGATATAGCCGCCGGGCACCTGATAGGCGTCCACGGAGCCGTCGGTGCGCAAGCCGGCATAGCCGGTGACGGGCAGCTCCTGGCCCCGCGCCACCAGGTCGCCGGGCACCGCGCCGGTCTCGTCCAGCAGGTTCACCGTGCGGCGGGCGTAGACGGCGGGGGTGGTCACCACGGCGGACAACTCGGCGGTCAGGTTCTCCTCGGGGATGTAAGCGAAGGTCTCCGCCGCCTCGTCCAGCAGAATCCGGGGCATGAGGGGCCGGTCCGGCTCCTCCCCCTCCTCCGGCGGGACAAGCTCCTCCACCACCCGCTGCACCGGCGTGCCGCGGATGAGGATCAGCTCCGATGGCTGGCCCTCCTCATCGTACATGGTGGCGGAAGCCCTCTCCCCGGGGGAGGCCACGTACATGGTTTCCAGCTGCAGGGGCTCCGGTTCGGGCTCCGGCTCCGGTTCCGGCTTGCGGAGAAAATGCAGGGCGATCGCCGTGCCCACCGCCAGCAGGATGAAGACCAGCAGCAGGGGCACCACGGGGGAGCGCTTCTTTTTCTTTTCGCTGACGCGCCCCTCCGGGCGGGCTTCCGTGGTTGACATAACAAAAGTATCCTTTCGGCCTCTTTCGCGGTTTTTCCCTATTATACGGGATCGGCCGGGAAAAATCCACCTAAATCTTGTATGGGGCTCGACGGATTGACCATATTTTTTGTGTTTTTCCCCTTTTTTTCGGTGGACATCCGGGAGCGCGCATGCTATACTGATAATATCTATAATTATGTAAATTACTTTTCCCGTGCCGCTTACCACGCGGTCTGACAGGTGATACTATGAAGCAGTCCCGTAAAATTACATCCATCGCCCTGTGCGCCTGCATCGTGCTGGCTATACTGCCCACGGTGCTGCTGCCCTTTGCCGGGGCCACGGCGGCGGACGATCTGGAGGACAGCATGCTGGGTAAGCTCAGCGCCCAATATGAGTCCAACGGTCAGCCCGGGCTCATCGCCGAGACGGCGGGCGATCCCGGCGGCAAGTCCTACGGTCTCTATATGTTCGCCAGCAACGCCGGGACCCCCAAGGCCTTCTTCGAGTGGTGCCAGGAATCCTCCAACGCCTACTACCGGGGCATCGGCAACACCCTCAGCGAGGCCTATTACTACATATCCCCCGGCTACGGCAGCGGCTTCGATGCCGCCTGGACCAAGCTGGCCGACGAGAACGCCGACGGCTTCGGCCGATGCCAGCGGGATTTCGTCCGCTCCCAGTTCTACGATCTGACCCTGGCGGCGCTGGCTGAGAAGGTGCCCTCCTTCGACGCCTCCAATTACAGCATCGCCCTGCGGAACGTGATCTGGTCCCGGTCCATCCAGCACGGCGCCTACAGCGCCGCCACGGTGTGTCAGCGGGCTTTCGACGCCATCGGGGGCTTTTCGAACCAGCCGGAGAGCGAGCTGATCAACGCCATCTACGCCGAGAGCGGACGGCTCACCACCGACGCCTCCACCACCATGACCGGCGCCCAGGCGCGCAGCTACGGCGTGGAGGGTTACGCCCTGGCCTACTACACCGGCTGCTCGGCGGACGTGCAGCTGGGCGTCTATATCCGGCTGCGGGTCAACGAGCCCGCCAAGGCCCAGGTCATGCTGGCCGAGTACGGCTACAGCGACGCCGCCCTGGGCGAGGGCAGCTATCTGATCTGCCCCACCTCCAACACCAATCTGGCCGTCTCCGCTGACGGCGCCTCCATGACCATCAACGAGCGCAAGGGCGGCGGGAACCAGCAGTTCCGGCTGGTCTACTACGCCAGCGGCTACTACACCATCACCAACGGCGACAGCGCCCTGCGCCTGACGGCGGGCAGCGGCTCCGTCTCCCTGGCTCAGCCCTCGGCCCAGAGCAATCAGCTGTGGGCCCTGGTCCGGGACGGCAGCACCTTCGCCCTGAAGAACCGGGGCACCGGTCAGTACCTCTCCGCCAGCAGCTTCGCCGCCGGCGGCAAGGTCACCGCCGGGGACGAGGCAGTTCAGTGGCAGCTGCTCCCGGGCGCCGCCAACTGGACCCTCACCGGCGCCTCCTATCCCACCTACGCCAACGGCCTGCAGGCGGGCTCCTCCAGTTACCCCTTCCGGGGCACGCTGCGCAGCACCTACGCTATCACCGCCGTCCGGGCGGAGATCCGGGACAGCGCCGACAAGGTCCTGTACTCCTCCTCCGCCACCCCCGGCATGACCTACTACGACCTGTCCGAGATGGACAATGACATGGCCTTCAGCAAGCTGGGCGTGGGCTATTACTCCCTGGTGATCACCGCGGATGACGCCTCCGGCAGTCACTATGAGCTCATTTCCCCCTTCTACGTGTCCGACGGCGCCACCTACGTGGTCACCTTCGACCCGGCGGGCGGCACCTGCTCCGTCACCAGCCGGCCCTTTACCCCCGGTCAGATGTTCGGCGATCTGCCGGTGCCCACCCTGTCCGGCTACCAGTTCGTTGGCTGGTACACCGACGACGGCACCAAGATCACCGCCTCCAGCATCACCCCCGCCCACAGCCTGACGCTGACAGCCCGGTACAGCCGGGAGTACAGCTACACCTTCTACGATTACGACGGGAAGACCGTCCTGGCCGCCGGCAAGCTGACCGAGGGCCAGCCGATCCCCAGGCCGGCTGATCCCTCCCGGGCCTCCACCGCCACCGCCTACTACACCTTCAACAGCTGGAAGGGCTACACCCCCGGCATGACCATGGGTACCGCGGACGTCGCCTTTACCGCCGTATACGACGAGCACCCCATCACCGAACTGAAGGAGATGACCGCCACCGGCAGCTACCGTCTGGTGGACGGCTATCTGCGGGTGATCCCCGCCGGGACCACCGCCGAGGAGATCCTGGCGACCCTGGTGCCCAGGGATTATATCGCCATCCACAGCGGCGGCAAGGCCGTCACCGGGGCGGTGGGCACCGGCATGACCGTGGACTTCGCGCCGGACGGCACGGTGAAGCAGACCGCCGTTATCGTGGTCACCGGCGACGTCAACGGCGACGGGAAGATCACCCTGACCGACATGGTCCAGATCCGGGCCCATCTGCTGGGACGCAGCACGCTGACAGGAGCCAGTCTGGAGGCTGCGGATCTGGACGGAAACGGCCAGATCACACTGACCGACTTCGTCCAGTGCCTGTCCGCGGTACTGGGCCGCAGCACCGTCAAGCCCAACTGATTAGAGGAGGAGCCTCCCGATGAAAAAATGGATTTCCCGTCTTCTGACGCTCTGCCTGGCGGCCGTTCTGGCTTTGTCCCTTCTCCCCCTTCGTGCGGAGGCGGCCGGTGCCAGCTTCTCCGGCAGCTCTTCCCTCCGTGCCGGAGACTCCGTCACCGTGACCTTCTCCGTCAGCGGAAGCGGCATCGTGGCCATCCAGGGCACACTGTCCTACGACAGCAGCGTACTGGAGCTGCGGGATACCTCCTGTCTGCTGGGCGGCGGATGGACCATGGATATGAATGGCAACACCGTGGTGCTGTATGACAGCTCCCTGTCCAGCCCCATCAGCAGCTCCTCCGTGTTCTCCGTCACCTTCCGGGTCAAGGACAGCGTGTCCTCCGGCACCACGGTATCCGCCAGTGTCGGCGGCATCAGCGTGTCCGACGGCAACAGCGATACCAGTTTGGGCAGCGCCTCCTGGTCCGCCACCATCGCCGCGCCGCTGAGCGGCAACGCCAACCTGGCCAGCCTCACCTGCGGCAACGCCACGCTGTCCCCCGCCTTCTCCGCCGGCACCACCAGTTATTCCTGCACCGTTCCCTACAGCGTGACGTGGCTGGACCTGCACTACTCCGTGGCCGACAGCGGCGCATCCGCCTGGGTGTCCGGCAACGATCTGAGCGTGGGCGAGAACACCGTGTCGGTGGGCGTCGAGGCGGCCAACGGCAGCGTCAAATACTACAATATCTACGTAACGAGACAGCAGGACCCCAACTACAAGCCCAGCACCAACGCCAAGCTGGAGTCCCTTTCCCCCAGCACAGGGCGCCTGAGCCCGGCCTTCCGTCCGGACGTGATGGATTACGTGATCTATCTTCCCTTTGAGGCGGACAGCATCTCCCTCAGCGGCGTGGCACAGGACGGGAAGGCCCTGTCCGTCACCGACGCCTCTGCCCAGCTGGAGCCCGGCGATAACCAGTTGACCGTGGTCTGCACCGCCGAGGACGGCAAGACTACGGAGACCTATACGGTCCACGTGTACCGCATGCCCGCCTACGCCGGCGTGCTGCCGGAGATCATCAGCCCGGACGGCGCCGATTACAGCGCCGTGGACCAGGCGCTGGAAAAGGTGCCGCTGGATCTGAGCGACTATACCGCTGAGAGCGTCACCGCTCTGAAAACCGCCATCGGCGCCGTCGTCCGCAACCTGCCCAAGGAGGAGCAGGGCAAGGTGGACGCCATGGCCAAGGCCATCCAGGACGCCCTGGACGCCCTGGAGGAGAAGCCCGCCCCGGTGGTGCTGACCCCCTGGGAAAAGCTGGTGGAGACCCTGGGTGAGGAGGTCAACATCCCGCTCCTGGGCAAGCTGACCGGCCCGCTGCCGCTGAAGTATCTGGCGCTGGCGGCGCTGATCCTGCTGGCTCTGCTGATCTATCTCATCGGCACGCTGGTGGGCCGTCATGCCGGCAAGCGGAAGGCCCTGCGGGCCCTGGCCGCCGCCTCGGAGGACGGCGGCGGACCGGACGATGACGGTCCCGATGGCGGCGGTCCCGATGGTGACGGTCCCGATGGCGGCGAGCCGCCGACGGAGGAGCCGCCGGTCGTTGCCGCGCCGGTGGAGGAGCCTCCGATTGCGGAGGAGCCCGGGACCGTTGCGGAGCCGCCGGTTGTCGAGGAGCCGCCGGTCCTTGAGGAATCTCCTGTTATTGAGGAAGCGCCGGTCATTGAGGAATCTCCTGTTATTGAGGAACCGTCGGTCGTCGAGGAGCCGCCCGTGGTGTTCGCGGCGGAGGAGCCGCCCGCGGAAGAGGTGACGCGGGATTTGCCGGAGGAGCCTGATGAGGCCCCGGAGATCCCGGCGGGGGAGTCCGCGAGGCGTGCGGATGATATCCTCGGCCGGATGACCCTGGACGAGCTGCTGGAGGATATCAGGAATATGTGAAAAAAGGCTGCTGCCCGATCAGGCAGCAGCCTTTTTTTGTTTCAGTAATCCACCTTCATCAGGCACAGGCCCTCCGGTGGCGCCGTGGGGCCGGCTTGCTTCCGGTCTCGGGCCGCCAGGATCTCCAAGACGTGCTCCGGCTCCCAGCAGCCCCGGCCCACCTCCAGCAGCGTGCCCACCAGGATGCGCACCATGTTTTGGAGGAAGCCGCTGCCGTGGAAGGTGAAGATCACCCGGTCCTTCCGGCGCTCGATCCCGATGGAATCCACCGTGCGGACGGTGGATTTTTTCATGTAAGGATTGCCGCAGAAGCTGGCGAAGTCGTGCTCCCCCACCAGGTACGCCGCCGCCCGGCGCATCCGCTCCACGTCCGGCGTGTAGTCCAGCATGGTCACGTAGCGGCGGTCAAACACCGGCTTGACGGGACCGTCGAAGCAGGTGTAGCGGTAGGTCTTGCCCAGGGCGTTGTACCGGGCGTGGAACCGCTGGGCGCAGGGCTTTACCTCCCGGACGGCGATGGCGTCGGGCAGGTAGCGGTTCAGATAGTCCCGGATCTCGTCGGGGGTCTTGTCGGTGTCCAGCACCACGCTGGCGGTCATGGCCCGGGCGTGGACGCCGGCGTCGGTCCGGCCGGCGCCGATCACGTCCGCCGGCTTGCCGGTCAGCGCCGAGAGGACGCTCTCCAGTTTGCCCTGGACGGTATCGCGGCCCGGCTGGCGCTCCCAGCCGTAGAAGCGGGTGCCGTCGTAGGCCACGGTGAGCTTGTAGTTCTGTTCCATGGGGTCCTCCCTCACAGCCAGCCCATCAGCTGGGCGAAATTGTACAGGAGCTTGCAGCCGTAGAAGATGATCACCACGCCGCAGACCTTGTTGATGACGGTCAGCACCTTCTCGTTGATGCGGCTGCCCACCAGGGAGACCACCGTGGCCAGGGTGGTGAACCACAGCACCGAGGCCGAGGCGAAGCCGCCGATGAAGAAGGCGTCCGTCCCCTCCGGCAGCGTGGCTTTGCAGGCGCCCAGCATCATGGTGCCGTCGATGAGGGCCTGGGGGTTGAACCAGGTGACCACGCAGGCGGTGGCCGCCGCCTTCCAGAGAGGTACGTCCACGTCCCGGCCGCCCTCCAGGCTGGCCTTGGAGCGGACCAGGCCCACGCCGATGTAGATGACCAGCAGGCTGCCCACGGCCAGGATCACCTTTTGCAGCCAGGGCAGGGCCTCCATCAGCGCGCCGGCGCCCAGGAAGCAGGCCAGACCCAGCGTCACGTCGAAGAAGATGACGATCAGCACCGTGAGATACAGCTTTTTTCGCCGCTGGGTCAGAGCGGTGTCGATGACAAAGAGGTTCTGCATGCCGATGGGCGCGCAGTAGGACAGGCCCAACAGCAGGCCCTGGAGGTAGATGTTCATAGGCTCGGCTCCTTTATCCGTCTGGTAACATCATAACAGAATCGGCGGGGATTGCAAGATAAGAAAACGGACAGGCGTTTGGCCTGTCCGTTTTGTTGTGGGTACGTCTCACTCCGCGATGCGCTTGACAAAGCAGCGGCGGCGCTTGTGCTGCTCCAGGGGGACGTCCTTCCACTGCTCCTGGACCTTCTCGTTGGTCTCCAGCATGGGGCCGGTCTCGGCGTGGGTGATGCCCATCTCCACGCAGCCCCGGAGCACCTTGTTGATGGCGGCGGCGTTGACGCCCTTGCCCTGGTACTTGGGGTCCACGGCGATCAGCAGCAGGTCGATGGTGTCGTTCTTCACGAAGGACTTCAGCAGATGCACCCAGCCGAAGGGCAGGTAGCGGCCGCGGCTCTTCTGGAGGGCGGAGGCGATGGACGGGGCGCCCACGCCCAGGGCCACCATCTCGTCGTTTTCATCCAGAACGAAGCAGGCCAGCTTGGGGTTGACCAGCGGGGCGAACTTGCCGGAATAGCGCTTGATCTGCTCCGGGGACAGCTCCACCGTGCCGTACAGAGGGGCGTAAGCCTTGTTGACCAGCTTGAAGAACTTGCCGAACAGGGGGATGAAGTCCAGGCGGGTCCGGGCCTGGTAGATGTGGAGATGGTAGCGCTTGAGGACGAAGTCGCTGAGCCTTTGCCAGCGCGTCAGAGTCTTCTCGTCGTAGGGGACGGTGATATAATTCTCCACCCAGTCCACATCCTTGCCGTAGCCCAGGGCGGTCAGGTGGTCGATGTAATAGGGGTGGTTATAATAGGTGAAGAAGCAGCTGCGGCGGTCAAAGCCCTCCACCAGCATGCCCTCCCGGTCCAGATCCGTGAAGCCCAGGGGTCCGTGGACCTCGTTGCAGCCCTTCTCCAGGGCCCAGCTCTCCACCGTGTCGAAGAGGGCCTTTGACACCTCCGGATCGTCGATGAAGTCCACCTGGGTGAAGCGCATCCGTTTGGTGCCCCACTTCTCGTTGGCCCTGCGGCTGAGGATGGCGCCGATGCGGCCCACGATCTCGCCGTCCCGGTACGCCAGGAAGCAGCGGGCGTCACAGTAGGCGAAGGCGGGGTTCTTCTTGGGGTCCCAGTCGGACATGTCGTCGTCGTAGGTGGCGGGGACGAACTGGGGCACGTCTTTATAGAGCTGGTTGGGATAATCCACAAACTTGCGCAGCTGGGCCTTCGTGGTCACTTCGACAATAGAAACCATGGTTCTCTCCTCCTCCGCATAACACGATTTAGTGTAGCTCTTTTTGCGACAAAATGCAAGTCCTCCGCCATTTTATGCCGCAATTCTGAAAAATTGCTGTAGCCGCAGGCGGCAAGGTGTGCTATACTATATAATAGCTTGATATGCCGGGAGGACAGAGGAGCATGGATCTGCGGTGGTACGACATTTTACAGGAGGACGGGCTGCCCTCAGCCGATTATCTCAGCGAGGAGCGCCGGCAGCGGGCCGCCGCCATGCGCTTCGAGGCGGACCGGCTGCGCACCGTGGCCGGGGAGAGCCTGGCCCGGCAGATGCTCTCGGAGCGTCTGGGCTGCACGCCGGAGGAGGTACCCCTCCAGTACGACGAGGACGGCAAGCCCGCCGTGCCCGGCACGGGGCTGTACGTCAGCGTCAGCCATTCCGGGGCCTACGTGGTCTGCGCCGTGGACGACGCGCCGGTGGGCGTGGACGTGGAGACGGTGCGGGACGTGGACGGGAAGTTCATGCGCCGGGTATGCAGCGAGGCCGAGCTTGCCTACGCCCTCCGGGGCGGCGACACGGAGCGCCGGTTCTGGGAGCTGTGGACCGCCAAGGAGGCCATCTTCAAGCTGACCGGGCACGGGCCGCTGCTGAAGCTCAGCAAGCTGGCCCTGCCGGAGGACGTCACCGTTTGTTACATGGAGCGGTACGGCTGCGCTCTCACCGTGGCGTGGGGCGGGACCGACCGCCGGGGGGAGGTTTGAGATATGATCAGAATCGGAATCATCGGTTGCGGCAAGATTGCCCAGGTGCGCCACCTGCCGGAATACGCCACCAATCCCGACGCGAAGCTGGTGGGCTACTACGACAAGAACGCCGACCGGGCCAAGGCGGTGGCCGCCCAGTACGGCGGCACGGTATACAACAGCTATTTCGAGCTGCTGAACAACCCCGACATCGACGCGGTGTCCATCTGCGTGGAAAACCGGGCCCACGCCGAGATCGCCACGGCGGCCCTGTACGCCGGCAAGCACGTCCTGTGCGAGAAGCCCATGGCCGTCTCCCTGGGCGAGTGCGAGTCCATGGTGGCCGCCGCCGAGCGCAACGACCGGCACCTGATGGTGGACCACAATATGCGCTTTGACCGGGTCTACCGCCGGGCCAAGGAGATGCTGGAGGGCGGCATCATCGGCGACATCATCACCTTCCGCACCGTGATCGGCAACCCCGGCCCTGAGGGCTGGTCCCTGGACAGCAACCGGGAAAACACCTGGTATTTCGACAAGAACAAGGCCGCCATGGGCGTGCTGTCCGACCTGGGCATCCACAAGATCGACCTGATGCACTATCTGACCGGGCAGAAGGTCATCGAGACCACCGCCAAGGTGGTGACGCTGCAGAAGAAGAACGACGCCGGCGAGCCCATCAACGTGGACGACAACGCCCTGTGCATCCTGCGGATGTCCGGCGGCGCCATGGGCACCATGGCCGCCAGCTGGACCATCTACGGCCACCACTGCAACTCCACCTGCTTCTACGGCACCAAGGGGAACCTGCTCCTCTATCACGACGACGAGTATCCCCTCATCGTCCGGGGTCTGGACGGCAACTCCACCTCCTACACCATCAACCCGGATACCAACCGCTCCGGCGTCATCGACGAGTTCGTGGACGCCCTGGTCCACGACCGGGAACCGGAGGTGTCCGGCCAGGACGCCCTGGCCACCATGCGCACCATCTTCGCATGCATCGAGTCCTCGGAGACGGGGCGGACCGTGGGCGTGAACCCCTCCTTCGTCAGCCATCTGTGATTTGAGAGGAAGGAGCGTCATGCCTATGTATCGCATCGGCATCGATCTGGGCGGCACCAACATCGCCGTGGGCGTCGTCAACGGGCAATACGAGATCGTCTCCCGCGCCAGCGTGCCCACCCTGGCCCGCCGGAGCCCGGAGGCGGTCATCGCCGACATGGGTGACGCCGTCCAGGCGGCGCTGGACCAGGCCGGTCTCACGGCGGCGGACTGCGCCTCCATCGGCGTGGGCTCCCCCGGCACCTGCGACTCGGAGCGGGGCGTGGTGGTCCGGGCCTACAACCTGGGCTGGCACGAGGTGCCCGTGTGCGCCATGCTCACGGAGCGCTTCGGCATCCCCGCCCGGCTCAGCAACGACGCCAACTGCGCCGCTCTGGCCGAGTACGTGGCCGGAGCCGGCGTGGGCTGCCGGAACATGGTGCTCATCACCCTGGGCACCGGCGTGGGCGGCGGCATCATCATCGACGGAAAGATCTACGCCGGCATGCGCAGCGCCGGGGCCGAGCTGGGCCACACGGTGCTGGTGCTGGACGGGGAGCCCTGCTCCTGCGGACGCCGGGGCTGCTGGGAAGCTTACGCCTCCGCCACGGCGCTGATCCGCCAGACGGGGCAGGCCGCCATAAACCACCCGGAGTCCCTTCTGGCCGCCGTGCCCGCCGAGGAGATCACCGGGCGGACGGTGTTCGACGCCGCCGACCGGGGCGACGATGCGGCACAGGCCGTCATCGACCGGTACGGCGAATACGTGGCGGCGGGCTTCACCGATCTGGTGAACGCGCTGGCGCCGGAGCGGATTTTGCTGGGCGGCGGCATCAGCCGCCAGGGGGAGCGGCTCCTGGGGCCCATCCGGGAGTACGTGGCCACCCACTGCTTCGGCCAGCGTCAGGGCGCCATCCCCGTTATCGCCGCGGCCAAGCTGGGCAACGAGGCCGGCATCATCGGTGCGGCGGCGCTGTAAGCGAGGAAAACAGAAACGGACGGACCGTCTGGTCCGTCCGTTTTTATATTTCACGCTCTGCAAAGGCCCGTTGGATGGCCGCCAGCTCTTCCCGGGTGGGCTCCCAGCCGCTTTTGGCCAAGTCCACCCGGTCATGGGGCAGCAGGGACACGCCGTCGGCGCGGAGCAGTTCCGCCTGGAGGCCCGGCACCAGGAAGGCCGCGGCCCCGGTGAGCCGTCCGCCGGCGCCCACCACCTTGTAGGCGTAGGGGGACACCCCCTGGCCCACCACATGGCCCGCCAGGCGGGCGCAGAAGGGCTTGCCGCACAGGGCGGCCAGCTGGCCGTAGGTAATTGCCTTGCCCGGGGGGACCATGGACAGCACGCAGGCTGTCCGGGCGGCAAAATCCATCATGGGTGGGCCTGCCTTCCCGCGGCGAAGGCCTCCCGCTCCCGGCACAGCTCGGCATAGAGCTCCTGCACCGTCCAGCCGACGTTGGTGGGCGTCACCACCGCCTTCAGGGCCACGCCGACCTTCTGGCGGCGCAGGCCGGCCAGCAGAGCGTCCAACTGGCGGTCGCTGAGGCCGGACATCACCAGCAGCTCCTCGGTGAAGGGCTCCGCCGCCCCGCCGGAGGGCGCCGCGCCGGAGAGGATATCCGCCAGCGTGTCGCCGAAGCGGTCCGGCGGCACCGCCTGCACCCGGCAGGCGCACCGCAGGGCCAGGACCTGGAGCTTGGCGCGCTTGTGGGGCGGGATATTGCACAGCAGCAGCGTGGGCATGCTGGTCACCTCCTTTTCCGCTTTATCCTACCACAGGACGGAAAAAAGCACAAGATTTTCCGCAGTTCCCATTTTTTTCTTCCCTTTTGCGGCCGGTATTGATATACTGAATGGATAGAATGATGCGTATAAGGGGGATCCCCATGAAGAAATATCTGCACCTGATTTGGCTCCTTCTGCTGTCGGTGGCGCTGCTGTGCGGCTGCGGCAAGAAGAGCGGAGCGCCCGCGGCGACGGATGAGCCGGAGCCCACCGTTACCGCTGAGGAGTCCACCTCCGTCGTCTGCAGCGACGGCTCCCGTACCCTCCGCTTCCGGCGAAACAGCGACGATCAGTGGGAATGGGTGGATGACGTATCCTTCCCCCTGGACGAAGCGTGCGTGGCGGAGCTGATCGCCGCCGCCCAGGAGTTGGAGACTCTGCCCCCCATCACTCTGCCGGAGGCGCCGGAGTTCTACGGTCTGGTAGGGTCCAAGAGCTACCTGCACATCACCCGCAGCGACGGCTCGGAGGTGACCTATCGGCTGGGCAAGCAGAGCGACGACGGCGGCTACTACTGCTGTTCCAGCGAAAACGACAAGCAGGTCTGCGTGGCGCCAGAGGGCATCATGGCCGTACTGGGCCGGAACATTTACGACATGGCCCGGCTGCCCGAATTGCCGGACCTCTCCCCCGGTAAGATCCGATCCGCCGCCATCACCCAGGGCGACGCCACCGACCATCTGGCGGTGTCCCGGGGAACGTGGAGCCGGGGCGGCCAGGACGTCACCGGGGAGGACCAGATCCAACTGCTGACGGCCGGGTTGGAGACGCTGACCGTGCTGAAATGCGTGGATTATGCCCCCGCCGCCGGCGCGGCGGCGGTCTGCGGGCTGGAGCCGCCGGCGGCTACGCTGGTCCTGGAGCTGGACAAGTCGGAATTCACCCTGCACATCGGTGAATACAGCGCCGCCGAAGGCGGTTACTTCGTTACAATTGACGACGACACCACCATCTATCTCATGGACGGCCAGGTCCCCGCCCTGCTGACGGGCTGGAGCGTCGGCGGATAAGGAGGCAATGTATGCGGATTCTCATCGTGGAGGACGAGGTCCGGCTGGCCCAGACGCTGGCCGACCTGCTGAAGCGGCAGGGCTACACGGCGGACGTGTGCCACGACGGCGTGTCCGGGCTGGACAACGCCTCCTCCGGCATCTACGACCTGGTGCTGCTGGACGCCATGCTGCCGGGGATGGACGGCTTTTCCCTGCTGCGGGAGCTGCGCCGCGGCGGACACAGCCTGCCCGTGCTGATGCTGACCGCCCGCAGCGACGTGACCGACAAGGTCCACGGGCTGGACAGCGGCGCCGATTACTATCTCACCAAGCCCTTTGAGCCCCAGGAGCTGCTGGCCTGCATCCGGCTGCTGCTGCGCCGGGGAAACAGCGACGTCCGTCTGGACGACGCCCTGTCCTGCGGCGATCTGCGGCTGGAAAACGGCACCTTTACCCTCAACTGCCAGGAGCGGTCCGTGCATCTGAGCCGCCGGGAATACGATCTGATGGAGCTGCTGATGCGCAACGGGGCACAGATCGTCACCAAGGAGCAGCTCCTGCTGAAGGTCTGGGGCTATGACTCCGATGCCGAGGACAACAACGTGGAGGTCTACATCTCCTTCCTGCGGCGGAAGCTGACCCACCTGCACTCCGCCGTGCGCATCAAGACCATCCGCATGGTGGGCTACTGTCTGGAGGTGGAGGCATGATCCGCAAGCTGCGCTGGAAGGTGGTGGCCCTCACCATGGGCACCGTGGCGGCGGTGCTGGTGCTGGCGCTGGTGGCGGTGTTTTTCTCCTCCCGGACCTCTCTGGAGAGCCGGTCCCGGGAGCTTCTGCAGCAGGCGCTGCAGGAGGTGCCGGACAGCGGCCGTACAGGACAGCAGCTCAATTCCTATCTGACGGTGGAGATCTACCCCACCGGGACGGCCGTGGTGCGGGATCGCCGCAACTTCGATCTGAGCCGCTATCTGGACGACGAGGACGGCGACGACGAGGCGGATCAGGACGAGTCCGAGATCCTGGCGGAGATTTTGGAGGAGTGTCTGGAGCGGCGGGAGGACGCCGGCGAGCTGGACGACTACCATCTCCTCTACCTGCGGGAGCGGACCCCCTTCGGCATGCGCATCGCCTTTACCGACAGTTCTCTGGACCGAAGCACCCTGCAGGCCATGACCCGCAGCATCGCGCTGATCGGTCTGGCCGCCTTCGCGGTGCTGTTCGGCTTCAGCTATCTCCTGTCCGGCCTTATCACCCGGCCGGTGGAGAGGGCCTGGCAGGAGCAGCAGCGGTTCCTCTCCGACGCCTCCCACGAGCTGAAGACGCCCCTGACGGTGATCATGTCCTCCGCCGATCTGCTGGCCCAGAACACCGGCGAAGAGGGACAGGGCTACGTGGACAACATCCGCAGCGAGTCCCGCCGGATGAAGAAGCTGGTGGAGAGCATGCTGACCCTGGCCCGGGCCGACGACGGCGGGCACAAGCTGGTCTTCGCCCCCCTGGACTGGAGCGACGTGGTCACCGACACGGCGCTGCTCTTTGAGCCGGTGGCCTTCGAGGCCGGACGGCAGCTGCTGTACAACATCGACGAGGACCTCCGGGTCAGCGGCGACGGCGACAAGCTGCGGCAGCTGGTGAGCGTCCTGCTGGACAACGCCATCAAATACGCCCCGGAGGGCACTCCCATCCGCCTGACGCTGGCTGCCGAGGAGAAAAACAGCCGTCTCACCGTGGAAAACGGCGGGGAGCCCATGGCACCGGAGGTGGTGGCCCACCTGTTCGACCGGTTCTACCGGGCTGACAGCTCCCGCTCCGGCACGGAGGGCTTCGGACTGGGCCTCTCCATCGCCCAATCCATCGTAAAGGAGCACCGGGGGACCATCCGCTGCGAGAGCGACAGCCGCTCCACCCGGTTCATCGTGACGCTGCCGCTGCTGAAGGGATGAACACAAAAAGGACAGGTATCGACCTGTCCTTTTTGCTGCGGTGTCCGGGGGAAAGGCGCATCGAGCCAGAGCATGGAGCCGTCTCCAACCGGGCGGGCAGAGACGCCCGCCCTTACGGATACGTTTCGCTCCGTGGACGGCTTTGGGAAACACGTCGCCGCAGCCGATGGCGACTCCCCCACTTCGTCCAGGCAACCTCCCCGCCGACCCTGCATAGAATGGACGGTACAGGCAGAAGGAGGGAATCCCTATGGGCCGGGAGCAGCTGCCCGACATCGACGATCTGATCTTCGGAGATGAGCGGCATGTCAGCCAGCGATGAAAACGCCCGCACCGTTCCCGGTGCGGGTGTTCTGCTGTCCTACTCAATGGTGCCGCCGCCCAGGACCGCGTCGCCGTCGTAGAGCACCACCGCCTGACCGGCGGTAATGGCCCGCTGGGGCTCGTCAAAGACGACACGCAGTCTCTCCCCCGGCAGGGGCTCCGCCAGGGCGGGCGATTCGGTCTGGCTGTATCGGGTCTTGGCCGTGCAGCGGATGGGCCCCGCGGGGGTCTCGCCGGCGATCCAGTTGACACGGCAGGCGGTCAGCGCGGAGGAATAGAGCTCGGCGTCGTCCCCCAGGGTGACGGTGTTGGCCGCCGGGTCCTTGCCCAACACGTAAACATGGCGGCCCAGGCTGACCCCCAGGCCCTTGCCCTGGCCGGTGGTGTAGCGGGGCAGGCCACGGTGGCGGCCCAGCACGTTGCCGGCGCCGTCCACGAAATCGCCGGGGATCAGCTCCACGCCGCTGCGCTCCAGAAAGCCCGCATAATCCCCGTCCGGCACGAAGCAGATGTCCTGGCTGTCCGCCCGGTCGGCGTTCAGCAGATCCGCCCGGCGGGCCAGCTCCCGAACGGCCGGCTTGTCGTATTCCCCCACCGGCAGCAGCAGATGGGCCAGCTGGCGCTGGGTCAGTTGGTAGAGCACGTAGCTCTGATCCTTCCGGCGGTCCCTGCCCCGCAGCAGGCGGTAGCGGCCGGAGGGCTCGTCATAGTCCACCCGGGCATAGTGGCCGGTGGCCAGATAGTCGTAGCCCAGCACCAGGGCCCGGTCCAGCAGGGCCCCGAACTTCAGGCAGCGGTTGCAGTCGATGCAGGGGTTGGGAGTGCGGCCGGCGCAGTACTCGCTGATGAACCGGTCCACCACCTCCCGGCGGAACCGCTCCGTCTCGTTGAACACGTAGAAGTTCATGCCCAGCCGGAGAGCCGCAGCCCGGGCCGCCTCCGCGTCCTCCGCGCTGCAGCACTTGCTGTCATCACCGGGCAGCAGCTTCAGCATGGCGCCGTCGCAGGCATAGCCCTGCCGCTGCAGCAGCGCCGCGGCGGCGGAGCTGTCCACCCCGCCGGACATGGCCACCAGTACCTTTTTTTCGCTCATTCTCTCGTCCTCATGCATGTTTTCCCAAAAAATGGAGAAGCTATCTGTGCCGCGACCCCGGCAAGCTGCCGGGGTCGGCTGTCAATCATCCAGATTTCTCCGGGTAAACACCCGGTACGACAGGGCGTCGCTGAGCTCCACCATGGCATTCTGGAAGCCGCCGGTGTAGTCAAACAGCGGCCCCTTGACGGCGTCGCTCTCCAGCCGCTCATCCGGCAGGGAGACCGTCGCCGCGGTGCCCCCGCCCTCCCGGGAGGTCAGCAGGAACCGGCCGCCGTGGCGCTCGGCGATCTTCCGGCACAGGGGCAGGCCCAGACCCAGCCCATGGGGCAGGGGGTCGGTCCGCTCCGGGTGCAGATATCGCTCGTAGACGAGGCCCATCATCTCCTCCGGGATGCCGCAGCCGGTGTCCGACACCGTCAGCAGCGCCTGTCCGCCCCGAAAATCCAGCGTCACGTCGATCCGGCCGCCGGAGGGGGTAAACTTGATGGCGTTGGACAGCAGATTCCACACCAACCGCTCCAGATACCCGGCGTGGATCGCCACCCAGCGGCGGGGCTGCTCGCAGCGGAAGGTCAGCGTCACGCCCATCTCCTCCGCCAGAGGCTGCGCCTGACTGCACAGGTCGCCCAGCCAGGACACCAGCTCCTCGTCGCCCCGGGGAAACGGGGTATCCTCCGCCAGGATCGGCGCCACAGAGAGGTTCCGGATCACTCGCAGCAGGCGATAATAGCTCTGGCTCAAAATCGCCGCGCTCTGTGTGTCCGCGCCTGTCCGCTCCGTTTCGTCTGCCGGCAGAAGACGGTCAAGCGCCGTATGAATGTTGCCCAGTGAGCCGCTCATCTGCTGGGCCACACTGCCCAGGACTTTGCACAGCAGCTCCAGGCCCTGTTCTTCGTTCATGGCGCGCCTCCTTCCCCGTTAACTTGGCGGCCCGGGTAATGATTATCCCCGGCAAATCCCGCCAGTATGTTATCGCTGTATCCCACTATAACAGAGCCGACACGAAAAGACAAGGGCCATGTCGTATTTTGAGGAAAAGGAAAATTTTTTCAAAAAAGGGTTGCTTTTTCTCCAATTTTGCATATAATACTAAACGTACCATACATTTGATATATTCCATCAGAGAGGTGTATTTATGAGCATTAGAGTTGGTATCAATGGCTTCGGCCGTATCGGCCGTATGGTCCTGCGTCAGAGCCTGCATCATCCCGAGATCGAGATCGTGGGCATCAACGATCTGTGCCCGGCCGACTATCTGGCCTACATGCTGAAGTACGATACGATGCACGGCAAGTTCGAGGGCACCGTGGATTGCACCGAGACCACCATCATCGTCAACGGCAAGAGCATCCCTGTGTATGCCGAGCGCGACCCCGCCAACCTGCCCTGGGGCAAGACCGACGTGGAGTACGTCATCGAGTCCACCGGCCTGTTCCTGACCAAGGAGAAGGCCGCCGGTCATATCAGCGCCGGCGCCAAGCACGTGGTCATGTCCGCCCCCTCCAAGGACGACACTCCCATGTTCGTGGTGGGCGTGAACCAGGACAAGTACACCTCCGATATGACCTTCGTTTCCAACGCCAGCTGCACCACCAACTGCCTGGCCCCCATCGCCAAGGTCCTGCACGACAACTTCGGCATTACCGACGGCCTGATGGCCACCGTCCACGCCACCACCGCCACCCAGAAGACCGTGGACGGCGTGTCCCTGAAGGATTGGCGCGGCGGCCGCGCCGCTGCCGGCAACATCATCCCCTCCTCCACCGGCGCCGCCAAGGCCGTGGGCAAGGTCATCCCCGCGCTGAACGGCAAGCTGACCGGTATGTCCTACCGCGTGCCCACCCTGGACGTGTCCGTGGTGGATCTGACCGTGAACCTGGCCAAGCCTGCCACCTATGACGAGATCTGCCAGGCCATGAAGGCCGCCTCCGAGGGCGAGCTGAAGGGCATCCTGGGCTACACCGATGAGCCGCTGGTGTCCTCCGACTTCCTGGGCGATCCCCGTACCTCCATCTTCGACGCCAAGGCCGGTATCGCCCTGACCGATACCTTTGTCAAGGTCGTCTCCTGGTACGACAACGAGATCGGCTACTCCGACAAGATCCTGTGCCTTATCGAGCACATGTACTCTGTCGACCACAAGTAATTTACCCATTCTTTTCCTGTTTTCCTTCTTTTTTGTTCCGGAAATGACGCCGCCCTGTCCGGGGCGGCGCTATTTCCATCCTCCCGCCGCCAGCCTGCGGCAGAAAGGAATCCGCTATCATGTCTGAACAACATATCCTGGACAGCAAGCTCAGTCTGGACAGCGATATCCCCCTGTATACCCAACTGGTAGGTATTATCAAGCACCACATCTCCTCCGGAAGTCTGCAGGTGGGCGAGCTGCTGCCCTCCGAGTCGGAGCTGTGCCGCGCCCTGGACATCAGCCGCAACACGGTGCGCCAGGCCATCGGCGAGCTGGAGGACGAGGGGCTGGTGGTCCGCAAGCGGGGAAAGGGAACGTTTGTAGCCGATCCCCGGCTCACCCACCGGGGCGTCCGCTACTCCTTTACCACGGAGGTGTCCTCCCTGGGCAAGTATCCCTCCTCCACCCTGGTGGACTTTGCCATCATCCGGCCCGAGCCGGATATCTGCCGGAAGATGGACCTTCAGGATGGTACCAGCGTCTATTGCTTCACCCGCGTCCGCAACGTGGACGGCAAGCCGCTGATCCTGGAGACCAGCTACTACCCCCAGTACATCTATCCCAATCTGACCCGCGAGATGGTGCAGACCCACAGCTTCTACAGCCTGCTCTACCACGTGGGCATCATCCCCGCCTCCGCCGAGGAGTCCTATGAGGCGGTGGTACTGGACGCGCCCCGGGCCCATCTGCTGGGCACCCGGGAGGGCACCTGCGCCTTCTTCCACCAGCGCCGCACCCGGACCGACGACGGCCGCATCTATGAGTACACCTGCAGCTACATCCGGGGCGACCGGGTCAAGCTGGACGTGCACCTGCAGAAGAGCGGCGTCAGCTTCAACCGTTCCATCGACTGACCGCACAAGTAAAACAGGGCCTCCCGCCTTTGGCGGGAGGCCCTGTTTTACTTGTCGGATTGGTCTCAAATGTACGGAATGTTTGGGGAATATTTTGTGCAAAACTGTCAGAAATGTGGATTTGTAACAGGAAAGTTTTGAGTTTTTTGTATAAAATTTTCCGAAATTGGGGAAGACAGAATTTTTATTCATGCTATAATGAAGATGGAACAAAAAGCCGCCCAAAAGGCGGAGCAAAAGGAAGGGGAGCATCTCATGGCAATCAAAATCGGCATCAATGGTTTCGGCCGCATCGGCCGCGTCATCCTTCGCATCCTGTCGGAGCAGCCGGACAAATACGAGGTCTGCGGCATCAACCTGCGGAAGGCGGATCTGCCCTACATGGTCTATCTGATCAAATATGACTCTGTTTTCCGCAATTTCAACGGCACCGTGGAGCACCAGGACGGCTATCTGGTCATCAACGGCCGCCCCATCAAGGTCTTCAGCGAGAGCGACGCCGTTATGATCCCCTGGCACACCTGCGGCGCGGAGTACATCATCGAGTCCACCGGCGCCTTCAACACCATGGAGAAGGCCATGCGCCACTTCAAGGGCGGCGCCAAGAAGGTCATCATCACCGCCCCCGCCAAGGACGAGGTGACGCCCACCTTTGTCTACGGCGTCAACCACGAGGGCTACCAGCCCGACATGGACGTGGTCTCCAACGCCAGCTGCACCACCAACTGTCTGGCCCCCCTGGCCAAGGTGATCCACGACGAGTTCGGCATCGAGCAGTCCCTCATGTCCACCATCCACGCCTCCACCGCCAAGCAGAAGGCCGTGGACTCCCGCGGCGGCAGCGACTGGCGCACCGGCCGGTCCATCCTCAACAACATCATTCCCTCCTCTACCGGCGCGGCCAAGGCCGTGGGCCGGGTCATCCCCTCCCTGAAGGGCAAGATGACCGGCATGTCCTTCCGGGTGCCCACGGCGGACGTGTCCGTGGTGGATCTGACCGCCCGGCTCAGCCGCACCACCACCTACGCCGAGATCTGCTACGCCATCCGCCACGCCTCGGAGACCGACATGAAGGGCATCATCGGCTACACCGCCGACCAGGTGGTGTCCACCGATCTGATCGGCAACAACTGCCCCTGCATCTTCGACGAGACCGCCGGCATCATGCTGGATCACGACTTCGTGAAGCTGATCGCCTGGTACGACAACGAGTGGGGCTACAGCAACATGGTGGTCCGCATGCTGACCCACATGTACGGCGTGGACCATCCGGAGGAAGAAAAGTAACTTTTCCCCTGCTTCACCGGCCGCCCGGTTTGGGCGGCCGGTATTTTTTATAACGTTTTCGTAAACTTTTCCCCGGTTGGCTTGTTTTCGGCACGCCGGCGTGGTACACTCTAACATCATTATTGTGGATGATTGCGGCCTTTGCCGCATTTTATCGAAAAAAAGGAGCGTACCCTATGCCGAGCTTCAGCGTCAAAAAACCGCTGACCATCTTTGTCGCCGTGCTGGCCATTCTGGTGCTGGGCGTGGTGGCCTATCTGAAGATGACGCCGGATCTGATCCCCAACATGGACTTCCCCTACGTCATCATCGTCACCGCCGATCCGGGCGCCAGCCCGGAGTCTGTGGAGGTCACGATCACCCGGCCCATGGAGCAGACCATGGCCACCCTGGACCGGATCAAGTCCGTCACCTCCTCCAGCCAGAACAGCGTATCCATGGTGGTGCTGGAATTTGAAAACGGGATCAATATGGACACCGTCAGCGTGGACATCCAACAGAAGATCGAGCAGCTGCGGGGACAGTGGGACGACTCCGTGTCCGCCCCTTACGTGCTGAAGATCAACCCCTCCATGCTGCCGGTGGAGGTGGCCGCCGTGTCCTATGACGGACGGGATATCCGCGAGCTCAGCGAGTTCGTCACCGATACGCTGACCGGCAAGCTGGAGGGCATCTCCGGCGTGGCCAGAGTGGAGGTCAGCGGCACCGTCACCACCCAGGCCCATGTGGTGCTGAGCCAGAAGAAGCTGGATCTCCTCAGCGCCACGCTGGCCGAGGCCATCAACAAGCAGCTGGACGACGCGGAGGGGCAGCTGAAGGAGGCCCGGGCCCAGGTGGAGGCCGCCCAGGCCGCCATCGCCAGCGCCCAGCAGTCCGCCATCGGCGGCGCCGTGGAGAGCGCCCTGGGCACCGTGCAGCAGGGGCTCATCACCCTGCAGCAGCAGCGCGCGGAGCTGACCGCGCGCCGGGAGAAGCTTCAGGCCCTGTCGGCGGAGCTGACACGGGTGGACGGCCAACTGGCGGAGCTCCGGGCCCGGATCGCCGTGCTGGAGGCTCTGCCGGAGCGCACCGAGGAGCAGGAGGCGGAGCTGGCGGAGCTGCGGCGGCAGGAGACGGAGCTGAATGCCCAGCGCCAGACCGTGGAGGCTCAATTGGGCGCCATGGGGGCGACAGCCGATGACGTGGAGCAGCAGATCGACGAGCTGCAGCAGTCCATCGACCGGGTGGACGCGTCCATCCAGAGTCTGACGGAGGACTCCACCATCGCCCACCTCTCCCAACAGGTCACCGGCGGCGTTATCTCCGGGCTGGACGCCCTGACCCAGATGACCGCCGGCACCGTGCAGATCTCCCAGGCCCTGGCGCAGATCGAGCAGGGGCTGGCCAGCGTGGAAGCGTACCGGGACAAGGTGGCCCAGCAGTCCGATCTCAGCGGCGTGCTGGGGATCAACACCGTGTCCGCCATCCTCACCGCCCAGAACTTCTCCATGCCCGCCGGCTACATCCGGGACGACGAGGGCGTGCAGTACATGGTCTCCGTGGGCGACGAGTTCGAGACCCGGGACCAGCTGGAAAACCTGCTGCTGTTCGACCTGAACGTGGAGGGTATGGAGCCCATCTATCTGCGGGACGTGGCGGACGTGTTCATCCTGGACGACTCCGACCAGATCTACACCAAGGTCAACGGGGAGCACGGCGTCATCGCCACCTTTACCAAGCAGTCCAACTTCGCCACCGCCCAGGTGTCCGACAACATCGCGGCCCGTTTTGTCCAGCTGGAGGCGGACTATCCCGGCCTCCGGTTCCAGCCGCTGATGGACCAGGGCGAATACATCCATCTGATCGTCCGCACCATTCTCTCGTCCCTGCTGTGGGGCGCCCTGTTCTCCGTGGTGGTGCTGTTCCTGTTCCTGCGGGATTGGCGGCCCACCCTCATCACCCTGTTGAGCATCCCCACCAGCGTGGTCTTCGCGGTGGTGCTCATGTACTTCACCGGCGTCACCATTAATATGATCTCCCTCAGCGGCCTGGCCGTGTCGGTGGGCATGCTGGTGGACAACTCGGTGGTGGTCATCGAAAATATCTACCGGCTGCGGGCCAAGGGCGCCACCGTGGTCCAGGCCGCCGTGTCCGGCGCCAACCAGGTGCTGGGCGCCATCGTGGCCTCCACGCTGACCACCGTGTGCGTGTTTTTGCCCATCGTCTTCGTGGAGGGCATCACCAAGCAGCTGTTTACCGATCTGGCGCTGACCATGGGCTACTCCCTGATGGCCAGCCTCCTGGTGGCGCTGACGCTGGTGCCGGCCATGGCCTCCGGCCTGCTGCGGCAGGAAAAGCCGGCGCGCAGCGATCTCATGGGCCGGATCTATCCCCTCTACCGCAAGGCCGCGGCCTGGTCCCTGGACCACAAGGCCGTGGTGCTGGGGCTGGCGCTGCTGCTTCTGGTGGGCTCCGCCTGGGGCGCCCTGCGCCGGGGCTACACCTTCATGCCTCAGGTGGACATGAACAACCTGAACGTCACGGTCACCATGCCGGAGAACGCCTCACGGGAGGAAGCCGTGGAGCTGGCCGATGAGGTGGCCCGCCGGGCCATGACGGTGGATACCGTCGACACCGTGGGCGCGATGATGACAAACGCGGACAGCGCCCTGACGCTGCTGCAGGAGCAGGGCGGCGAGAACGACGTGACGCTGTACATCACGCTGCCGGAGGGCGAGTTCGGTATGGAGGCCGGACGGCAGATCGAAAAGCTGTGCGCCGATCTCCCCTGCCAGGTCACCGCCTCCACGGTGATGAGCATGGATATGCTCACCGGCTCCGGCATCTCCATCAAGGTCTACGGCGACGACATGGAGGACCTCCAGTCCGCGGCCAAGGCCCTGGCCGCGCGGATGGCGTCCGTCCCCGGCACGGTATCCGTCTCCGACGGTCTGGAGGAGGCGGCTCCCGCCCTCCACGTGTCCATCGACCGCACCGAGGCCATGAAAAAGGGCATGACCGTGGCCCAGATCTACCTGCAGATCGCCGCCGCCCTGACCGATACCGCCACCAACGCCGGCATGACCCTGGATGACACCAGTATGGACGTGGTCATCGAGAGCGCCGAGGGGAACCGGCTGACCCGGGAGAAGCTCCTGGATCTCATCATCGATCCCGACAGCACCCTGGCCTCCATGTCCGGCTTGTCCATGAGCGGCGTGGGCTCCTCCATGGGCGGCATGTCCTCCATGATGGGCGGCATGGACAGCTCCATGATGTCCGGCGCCTCCACCGGGGAGGGGCTGTCCTCCATGCCCGGTCTCACGGCTGAGGGCGGCGAGACGGCCGACCGCAGCTTCCGGCTGGGCGAGGTGGCCACGGTGGAGGAGACCGTCAGCCTCAACACCATCCAGCGGGATCAGCAGCGGCGGTACGTGGCCGTCACCGCCGCCGTGGACGAGGGCTACAACATCACCCGCGTCACCGCCGCCGTGCAGCAGGCGGTGGCCGACCTGGAGCTGCCTGCGGGCGTCACCGTGTCCTTTGACGGCGAGAACGAGGCCATCCTGGAGGCCATGCGGCAACTGCTGCTGATGCTGCTGCTGGGCGTACTGCTGGTGTACTTCATCATGGTGGCCCAGTTCCAGTCCCTGAAATCGCCCTTCATCGTCATGTTCACCATCCCCCTGGCCTTCACCGGCGGCTTCCTGGCGCTGCTGATCGCCGGCATCGAGGTCAGCGTCATCTCTTTGATCGGCTTCGTGATGCTGGTGGGCATCATCGTCAACAACGGCATCGTGCTGGTGGACTACATCAACCAGCAGCGCCTGGCCGGCATGGAGCGGCGGGAGGCCATCATCGACGCCGGCGTGACCCGTATGCGGCCTATCCTGATGACGTCCCTGACCACCATCCTGGGCCTCATCGTCATGGCCCTGGCCCGGAACGCCGGCACCGCCCTGATGCAGCCGGTGGCGCTGGTGTGTATCGGCGGACTGCTGTACGCCACGCTGATGACCCTTTTTGTGGTGCCGTGCATGTACGACATGATGAACAAGCGGGAGCTGCGGAAGGTGGAGGAGTCCGAGCTGGAAACCGTGGACCTGTGAGCGCTGCCAATTTGGGAAAGAAGGTATTTGCCGTGAAAAAGAAAACCGCGTTGATCCTGGGAGCCGGGGCTGTCCTGTCCCTGACCGCTGTGGCCCTGCAGAAAAAGCGGGCGAAGCCGGCACCCCTCCGCCTCGCCAACCCCTTTGTGGAGCACGACTCCCTGGAGAGCGCCGCCCTGACGGCGGGGTTCCCGCTGACGGTGCCGGAGGCGCCGGAGGGCTACGGAGAACGGCTCATTCAGGTGATGGGTGAGTCCATGATCCAGGTGATCTTCCGCAGCGGCGAGGACCGGCTCATCATCCGCAAGGCCACCGGCGACGGGGATATCAGCGGCGACTACAACGAGTACGACGAGAGCTGGACCGTCACCGTGGGCGGCGCCGCCGTCAAGCTCCGGGGCAGCGGCGGCATGGTCAGCGTGGCCACCTGGGAGCGGGACGGCTTCGCCTACGCGGTGGATCTGGACCGGCCCATGGCGGAGGATGCGCTGACAGCCCTCATCCGGCAGATCTCGTGATAGAACGCAAACGGGCCGCCGGCGCAGATTGCGCCGGCGGCCCTCTTCTATCCGCCCAAAGCCAACAGGACGAGCCCGTAAACCACGCTGGCCGCCGTGCCGAACACGATGACCGGTCCGGCGATGGTGAACATCTTGACAGCCGTGCCGGTGATGACCCCTTCGGCCCGGTAGTCGATGGCCGGCGACACCACGGAGTTGGCAAAACCGGTGATGGGCACCAGGGTCCCGGCGCCGGCAAACCGGGCCAGCCGGTGGTAGAGGCCCAGGGCCGTCAGCACCGCCGAGAGGAACACCAGCGATATGGACGTGGCGGCGCCGGCGTCCTCGGTGTCCAGGCCCAGACTCTTAAAGCCGTTGGTCAAAAGCTGACCCAGGACGCAGATGGCGCCGCCCACCACAAAGGCGACGGTCACGTTCTTGAGGAGGGGCGAGGGGTCCTGCTTCCTTTTGATATACGCCTGATACTCCTGGGGCGTCATATCCATGGGATCACATCCTTTCTCCCGGATAGTCTTTCCCGGAAGCGGAAAAACCATGCGCCGCCTTGCCAAACGGCGGCAAAAAAGCTATACTATTTGGTAAGTTGAAGAAAGGGGCGATCCCATGTCCGATTCCGCCCATCCCTTCGGCCGGAAGGCCCGGGCGCTGGCCGTTATCGATCCGGTGAGCTGCACCGGCTGCGGCCTGTGCGCCATGTTCTGCATCATGCACTGCATCCCCCAGCGTGAGGACGGCTTCTATGAGGTGGACCCGGAGCTGTGCATCGGGTGCCGGTCCTGCAAGGTCAACTGCCCCTACGACGCGGTGACCATGCTGCCGCCGAAGCAGGAGGTCTGATATGCCCGGAAAGAAAACCGCTCTGCCCCTGGGGCTCTATCTCCACATCCCCTTCTGCGCCGCCAAGTGCGCCTACTGCGACTTCTACTCCCTGCCCCACAGCGAGGAGAAGATGGACGGTTACACCGCCGCCCTCCGCCGCCATCTGGAGGAGGTGGCCCCTCAAGCCGCCCGCCACCGGGTGGAGACCGTCTATTTCGGCGGCGGCACCCCCAGCTACCTGGGGGCGGCCCGGCTGGTAAAGCTGCTGAAGGCCGTCAAAAAGCGCTACCACCTGGCGCCGGACGCGGAAATCACGCTGGAGGCCAACCCGGACAGCGCCGGCGACTGGCGGACCCTCCGCGCCTTGCGCCGGGCCGGCTTCAACCGGCTATCCCTGGGGGTCCAGTCCTCAGACGACGCCGTTTTGCGGCGGATCGGCCGCATCCACACCTGGGAGCAGGCAAAGCAGGCGGCCGAGGCCGCCCGCCGGGCGGGGTTTGAAAACCTGAGCCTGGACCTGATCTACGGTCTACCGGACCAGACCATGGACATCTGGCAGCAGACGTTGCGGGACGCCGTGGCCCTGGCCCCGGAGCACGTCAGCGCCTACGGCCTCAAGCTGGAGCCGGGCACGCCCCTCTATCAGCAGCGGGAGAGCCTCTCCCTGCCGGATGACGATCTCCAGGCGGACATGTACCTCTACGCCGTGGATTTTCTGTCGGAGAACGGCTATGGGCAGTACGAGATCTCCAATTTCGCCAGACCGGGCCGGGCCTCCCGCCACAACCTCAAGTACTGGCGCATGGAGGAATACGCCGGGTTCGGGCCCGGGGCTCACTCCGACTGGGGCGGCGTCCGGTACGCCTACAACCGGGATCTGGACGGCTACATGGCCGGGGAACTGCGGCTGTCGGAGTCCTCGGAGATCCCGCCCCGGGAGCGGGAGCAGGAGTACATCATGCTGTCCCTGCGGACGGTGGAGGGCATCAGCCGCCGGGAGGTGGAGTACGGCTACCGCCGCCCCTTCGCCCCCATGGAGGCGCTGTTTCAAACCTATGCCGCTCACGGTCTGGCAGAGACCACCGAGGCCGGCTGGCGTCTGACGCCACGGGGCTTCCTGGTGTCCAATCAGATCATCGGCGCGCTGCTGGAGGCCATGGGCACCGACGAGGCCATGCGCCTGGATAGGGCCGCCCGGGGGGATTTCCGGGTGGTGTGAGCGTTCCCCGGATCAGGAGGGATTTTCATGAGGCTGTATCGCGATCTGCACGTCGTCTACTATATCGTGGCGCTGGGCGGGGCGTTCGCCCTGCTGCTGCCGCCGGTTTTTCAAGACAGGAACATCCTGCTGCCTGCTCTGCTGGCTTTTTTGTGGATCATCCTGTCCGCGCTGGTCTTTCAGCGGCTGGCCATCAAGCGGCTCAACAAGCTGATGACCCTGCTGGAGGAGTGCCGGATCAAGGAGTACATCGAGGGGTACGAGAAGCTGCTGCCCCGGGCCGGGCGCAAGAGCTCGGCCGCGCTGAAGCTGAACCTGTCCGCCGGATATATCGAGCTGGGGCACCCCAAGCGAGCGCTGGAGCTGCTGGAGAGCCTGCCGGCCTTTCCCGAGAGCCGGTCCGGCGCCGCCTCCCGCCTGTGCCGGGACAACAATCTGGCGGTGTGCCACCGGATGCTGGGGGACCTGGACGCGGCGGAGCGGCTGATGGAGCTGTTCCGGGCGGAGCTGGCCGACGCGCCGGCGAAAACGCCCCAGCGCTCGCAGTTCGCCGCCATCGGCGACACCCAGGCCGTACTGCTGAGCATGGCGCGGGGGAACTTCGACGGGGCCGCCGCCTTCTTCGAAAAGAAGCTGCCGGAGGACGCCACCCTCCGCAGCCGGGTGGCCGACCACTACGCCCTGGCCTGGGCCAGCACCCAGGCGGGGGAGCCGGAGCAGGCGAAGAGGCATCTGGAGTATGTGCTGGCCCACGGCGGCGACACCTGGTATGTGTCCGCCGCACGGGAACGGCTGCGGCGCCTGCGGGTAAAGTGAGCAAGCAAAAAAGAGAGACGCCCCAGGGGGCGGCTCTCTTTTTGTCGGGTAAGGGCTTGGGCGGGCGCGGAGGCCCGCCCCTACGGGGCGCAAGACACCACGGCTCACTGTGGGGCCCTTATCGGGCGGCTATGATCCGCAGGTACTCCTCAAAGGTGACGTCCAGATCCTCGATCTCCTTTGCGGCGTCCAGCCCCACGTAGCGGATGTGCCACGGCTCATAGGCGTATCCGTTGTTGCCGGGATAGCGCAGGATGAAGCCGTGGTCGGGCAGCCTGGCGTGGATCGCCGCCCAGATCTCCGGATACTGCATCAGATCCTCGTTTTCGTAGACGATTTGCCCGTCCACGATGAAAAACAGGTCCAGGGCGAGGCCGGTGTGGTGCTCAGAGGTCCCCGGCGCGGCGGCGTAGGTGCTGGCATACGCCGCGCCGTATTTCTCGGTAAATTCGTCCACGATCTGCTGCTGCTCCGCCACACTCCGGTAGGCGGAGTCCAGATCCACGTACACGCCCTCCCTCTCGAGGTCCTCTTTCAGCGCGATGTAGGCGTCGTAAGCCGTCCTCTCAACCCAGACCTCGTCCCCGACGGCGTTGGTCAGATGCTCCAGCTGCAGCGCAGCTTCCCAGCCCGCCGGCAGCGGATGGCTGGCGTCCACCAGAACCAGATAGTCCATGCCCTGCTCTGGCGCCGGTTCCGGGGCAGGCGTCGGCTCAGGCTCCGGCTCGGGCTCAGGTTCCGGCTCGGGCTCGGGCTGATCCGTGACGATCTCGCCCGGCCAGGTGTTGATGCCGCCGAACTCATATATATTGGTATACCCCATGTCCGCCAGCTTCTGGGCGGCCTGCTTGCTGCGGTTGCCGCTGCGGCAGTAGATGAGCAGGACCTGGTCCTTGTCCGGCAGGGCCTCCGGCGCCTCGTCCCCGATGTCCTCATTGGGGACGTTGACCGCCCCGGCGATATGCCCCTGGGCAAACTCGTCCGGCCGCCGGACGTCCACGATGAGACAGTCCGGCTGCTCCTCCATCATCTGCAGCGCCTCGTCCTGGGAGATCTGCCGATATCCGCCGGAGTCGCCCCGAGGGCCGCAGGCGCACAGCAGAAGCAGCGCCGCCGCGATCTGGATCAGCAGGAGCTGCACCGCCGAAAGATGTCGTTGCCTTGTTTTCTGTCCGGATCTCTTCATTTCCGTCTATGCCCCCATGCGCTCCCTGTCATATCAAAAGAAGAGAGGATATCTCGGGGATATCCTCTCTTTTCGCTTGTTGTGCCGGGATCAGCTGTCGGTGCGGTTGCGCCAGGCGATCTCCTGCTCCAGGTCGAAGCGGAGCTTCTTGTTCTCCGCCACCAGATCGTCGTAGTGGACGCTCTGGACATAGTACTTGACGAAGGTGAAGGTGGCCTCGTCCAACTCCTCCTCGGAGTACTCGGGCAGGAGGGAGCCGTCCTTGCGGCGCAGACCGGCCACGTTCACCACCACCAGGCGGCGGTGCTGCTCGCTCAGCTGGAACAGAGACAGCTTTTCGGGGATCTCCAGCCCCAGATCATAGGTGTCGTTGACACGCTGCAGCAGGGCCCTCTGGCTGGGCTTGGCGGAGACGATGACGCCGTACTCGCTGAAAAGGCGCTTCAGATAGTCCACGGACACGTTCTCACGGGTCACGGTGCCCTTGCCGATACCCGTCAGCATGGTGTTGGAAAGGTTCAGGCTCACATAGACCTCATTGCCGGTCTTGGGATAGCTCATGGTCAATTCCTCCTTGATTATACGTGTTGGGCGCCGAAGCGCATTTTCCTGTATCATTACACTACCACATTTCAGTGGGAAAAGCAACGGAAAAACGCAAGTTTCTTCCGGCAAGGGCTGTAAAATTACACCAGTTTCGCAACGGTTTTCCCCGTTTTTCTCCGGTCAGACCCCCGTCAGGTCGAAGGGCGGGGTGTATTCCGCCCGGGCGGAGGTCCGCTCCTGGCAGAAGCCGTCGGTGACGCCGCAGTTGCGCATATACTCCACGGCGGCGCGGTACTCGCCGGCTGTCACATGCCGCGCCAGCAGGCCCGCGGCTCCGGGCTGGGGCGTGTACTGGCTCATGAGAGAGAAGAGCACCTCCCCGGGCCGGAAGGTCCGGGCCACCCAGTCGATGCAGCGGCGGGTATTCTCCAGACGACCCGGCAGCACCAGGTGGCGGATCACCACACCCCGGCGCAGGAGGCCGTCCTCCATGACGCAGGGGCCGGTCTGGCGGAACATCTCCTCTATGGCGGCGGTGGCCACGTCGAAATAGTCCGCCGCAGCGGACAGCTCGCTGCTCAAGGCGCTGCCTGAGTACTTCAGATCCGGCAGATAGATATCCACCTTGCCCGCCAGCGAGCGCAGGGTCTCCACGCGCTCATAGCCGCCGCTGTTCCACACCACCGGCACGCCCGGGTTCTCCTCCAGCGCCTCCCGGATCCAGGGGGTGAAGTGGGTGGGGGTCACCAGGTTGATGTTGTGGGCGCCCTGGGCCGCCAGCTCCCGGAAAATATCCCGCAGCCGCTCCACGGTGACGGGCTTTCCGAAGCCGCCGGCGGAGATTTCGCGGTTCTGGCAGAAGGAGCACCGGAGGCTGCAGCCGGAGAAGAACACGGCGCCGCTGCCCCGGGTGCCGGAGATCACCGGCTCCTCCCAGCGGTGTAGGGCCGCCCGGGCCACCACCGGCACCGCCGGCATGCCGCAGAAGCCGCCACCTGCATTTTCCATCCGCTCCGCGCCGCAGCGCCGGGGACACAGCTCACAGATCATACCTTGTTGATATCGAAATCCGGGCCCAGGTCGCCCCGCATCCAGTGGCGGCGGCACAGGCCGATATACTTGTCGTTGGCGCCGATGACCACCTGAGCGCCCTCCTTCACCACCCGGCCGTGCTCGTCAAAGCGGGCGTTGAAGGCCGCCTTCTTGCCGCACCAGCAGATGGTCTTGACCTCCTCCAGCTTGTCCGCCAGCACCAGCAGGTGGTAGCTGCCGGGGAACAGCTCGCCCCGGAAGTCCGCCCGAAGGCCGTAGCAGATCACGGGGATATCGCAGTCATCCACCAGGTGGACCAGATAGTAGATCTCCTCCTTGGTGAGAAACTGTGCCTCGTCCACAATGATGCAGGCGTACTTCTGCAGCTCCTCGTCGGCCATGGCCTGCATCTCGTGGAAGTAGATGCAGGGGTGGGTCAGGCCGATCCGGGAGCGGACCATGTGGTCCCCGTCCCGGGTGTCCATCTGGGGCTTTACCAACAGGGTGTCCTGCCCCCGCTCCTCGTAGTTGAACCGGGCCATCAGGGCGTTGGCCGTCTTGCTGGAGCCCATGGCCCCGTATTTGAAATAAAGCTGTGCCATCTATTTCTCCTCCTCGGTGATCTCTCTCGTAAAGCGCTCAAAGGCGGATGGGACCGCCCGCTTTTGCCGTTCCTCCCCGTCGGCCCACAGCCATCCGGTGGGGCCGGAGCCCCGGACCTCCAGGACGTATCCGGTCATTTCCCAGCGGATGTGGGTGAACTCATGCCTGGCGGTCAGCTTTTTGACCCAGCGGTGGGGCGTAAGCCCCCATTCCGCCAGCTGGCGGGCCGCGGCGGGCTCATCCAGAACACCGGGTACGTGGGGGTATTCCCAGAGGGCCGCCAAAAGGCCCTCGCCGGGCCGCTGCCGCAGAGCAATCTGCCCGTCCCGCACCAGGACGAACACCGTCAGATGCTCCACCCGCCTCTCTCTTTTCGGGGCTCGGACAGGGAGCTCGCTTTGGGTGCCCTCCCGGTTGGCGATACAGAAATCCCGGGCGGGGCATTGCTCACACAGGGGTTCCCCGTGGGGCAGGCACACCGTAGCCCCCAGGTCCATCAAGGCCTGATTGTATTCTCCCGGCCTGTCCTGGGGCATGGCCTCCGCCATCCAGGCCCGGAACTGCTTCCTGTTTTTTCCGTCCAGCACGTCCAGGCGGCTGCCGGTGATCCGGGCGGCCAGGCGGAGCACGTTGCCGTCCACCGCCGGGACACGCTGGCCGAAGGCGATGGACGCTATCGCCCCCGCCGTATAGTCGCCGACGCCGGGCAGGGCGACGAGCCCCTCATAGGTGTCGGGGAACCGTCCGCCGTACCGCTCCGTCACGATTTGGGCGGCCCTTTGCAGGTTCCGGGCCCGGCTGTAATAGCCCAGGCCCTCCCACAGCTTCATGAGCTGCTCCGTGTCGGCTGCCGCCAGGGCCTCCACCGTGGGGAAGGCGGCCATGAAACGCGCAAAGTAGGGCAGCACGGCGGCGACCCGGGTCTGCTGCAGCATGATTTCCGAGACCCAGGTGCGGTAGGGGGATATTTCCTCCCGCCAGGGCAGGATACGGCGGTTATCGTCGTACCAGGCCAGCAGAGGGAAGGCCAGTCGTTTCAGTTGTCGGATCTGCTCATCCATCGATCAGGAATTCCTCCACGGCCCGGTAGGGCTCGTCGGCGAAGTCCGCGCCGGCAAACCAGTCGAACTTCCACCACACGCTCTGCCCTCCGCCGCCGGCCACCACGTGGACCCGTGTCCGGCCGGTGAGATCGTCCAGGGTGACCGTCAGCACCAGGCGGTTGCCCACCCGATAAAACCACTTCTCGAAGGTCAGGATCTGCACGGCGCCGTCCTGGCAGGAGACCGTGTAATCGTCCAGCAGCTCGCCGGTAAAGCTGCCCTCCTCGACCCGTCTGCAAATCATCTCCGCCGCCTCCGGCAGGGACAGCGACACGAAAAAGGTCCGGTACTTCTCCGGCCGTTCCACGCGGTTGTTCTCATCCATGATGTGTCCTCCTATCTGTTAAACCTGGTGGCGTAGCCGCAGCGGCGGCACAGGTCCTCGCTGGGCTGTCGGGCGGCAAAGCCCCGCTCCATGGCCCGCGCCCGGGGCGAGCGCAGGATATCGTCCAGTTCTTCCTCAAACAGGTTGCCCAGGGGGATATTCCCCTGGCCGTCCAAGCAGCAGGGCACCACCGTGCCGTCGCACAGGACCGCCGCCTGCTGGCGCAGGGCGTGGCAGAACTGGGTCTGCCGCTCCGGGGCCGCCGGGTCCGGCCAATCGAATTTTTCCGCCGACTCCAGATACAGGTTTTCCCCCAGCCTTCGGCTGCCGTTGGGATCGACCGGCAGGGCTCTCGTGTCCACGCCCAGGCGGTCGCCCAAAACCGCCTCGATCTCGCCGTTGCGGCGGTCGGCGCCGCCCTCATTCCACAATCGCAGGGCGCAGAGGATCCCCCGCTTCGCGGCCGGCCGGCAGAAGGCCAGCACGCCGTCCAGATAGTCCGCCAGGCTGTCACGCCGGTGGTTGCCCTCAAAGCTGTGGAGGGAAACGCTGACCTTGTGAAGGGCCGGGGCGGCCAGCAGGCCGAGGGCCGCCCGGGGCAGCAGGGTGCCGTTGGTGGTGAGGCAGACGCGAAAGCCCGTCTCATGGGCGATAGAGAGGATCTCCGCCAGGTCCGGGTGCAGCAGGGGCTCCCCCATCACGTGGAGGTAGAGATAGCGGGTGCGGCCTCGCAGCTTGCCGGCGACGGCGCGGAATTCCGCCGGGCTCATAAACCGCTTGGGGCGGTCCGTGCCGGGGCAGAAGGCGCAGGCCAGATTGCACACATTGGTGATCTCCACGTAGATCCGCTTGAGCACGGCGCTCCCTCCCCGTCGATTTCTGCTCTCCATTGTACCATACAGGGCGGCGTTTGAAAAGGAAAAAGGACACTCCCGAGGGAAGCACTTCGTAAGGAAGGGCCCCCTTCCGTTTGAACACGAGATAATTGACCACGCCAGTCAGCAATGGTACAATGATTAAAACAAACAGGGATTTGAGAGGGTATTGATGTGCATTGAATTACAGCCCATGACCAGGGAACGGATGCATGAATTATATCGTGATTTTTCCTTCGATTCGGATATTTTCATGGATGTGGCGCTATATGAGAAAAACAAAGAATACAAATACGACGCCCAAAAGGTCGATTTGCTTTTCGATATGCGCAACAAAGAGGAAGGGAGCATCGCGTTCGCTGTCATGCTCCACAACAAGGTGATTGGAGAGATTGGACTCCGGCATATTGATGCCGATAAAAAAGAGTGTGAGTTGAGCATCCATTTGCAGAATGATTCTGTCAAGAACAAAGGCTACGGAACACAGGCGGAACAGCTTGCAATCATGTACGCTTTTGATTGCCTGGGGATGGAACATATTCTTGCAGATTCGATCACGAAAAACATAAGAAGTCAGCACGTTTTGAAGAAACTTGGCTTTGTACTTCAATATGAAAAGGATGAAGTTGAGCATTATTGCTTAAACAGAGAGGAATGGAACACAGTATGCTGATCGGGATTATTGGGGAGAATTGTTGTGGGAAATCCACCCTTGCAAGTTCAATCAAAAAAGAGATCGGTGCAGAAGTCATTACCGGCAAGGACTATCTCAGAATGGCAAAATCCGAGAGTGAGGCTGTCGCTTTGTTTCAGGAAAGACTGCTGAAAGCGGTCTCCGGAGAGAACATAATATATGTAATATCCGACCCGGACCACATCAAGCTATTGCCAGACGGCGCTATCAGGATACTTGTATATGCTGATATGGATACCATCAAGGAGCGTTTCAAGGTAAGAATGCACGGAAATCTGCCTGCGCCGGTGGCTCAGATGCTGGAGAAGAAACACGGCGTATTTGACGGCGGAACGTATGACTATCGCATAGACGGTGTAAACGGTGACGCTGCATCCCTGTGCGCTGAGCTCAGAGATCGCTGTTGACCGATTTATCGTTTAAATTCTGATTTATCTATCCAAATCTCTGAAATCTATTGATTTTCCTGCATTTTTCGCAGGTCTGATTCCATAAAAAGCTCCGTTTTCCCTTGTTTTTGCCCTTGTGGGGCAAAACAAGGGAAAATTTTTTATCAGTTGCCGCCTACTACCTTATCCAGCAGGCGGGCCGAGGAGCGTTTTGCTTCCCTTGTCGAGTGAGCGTAGATGTTCATGGTGGTACTGACGTCGGCGTGTCCCAAAAGCTCCTGTACGTCCTTCGGCGCTGCCCCGTTGGAGAGCAGATTACTCGTGAACGTGTGGCGAAGCTGGTGGAAGTGGAAGCCCTCAAGCCCCGGTATCCTCTTTGAGGCTGTCCGACAGGCGATCCCGACCGTGCTGGAAGATTCATAACACCCATCCGGGCGGAGACATACGAGGTCGATCTCCCGGTAGTCCTCCGGCACTTCCTCCGACCTTTGCAGATTGTAAAGCTCATAGTAGCTGCGGCCCTTCTCCTGTACCTGCTTGTAGTAGTTCAGGCTGTAGAGCTCGCCGTACTTGAAGCGGTTTTTGTGCTGCTCAGTCTTGGCCGCCTTAAGGATCGCTGCCAGCGTGTCGCAGAAGTCCACTGTGCGGATTTTGCTCCGCTTAGTGGTGCCGACTTCAGTCTTGTGCCTTATCTCGTTGTAGCGCATACTGCGCCGCACCGTGATAGTCTGCTCCCCCAGGTCGATGTCCTGCCATGTGAGGGCGCAGACCTCGCCGATCCGAAGCCCGGTGTAGTATGCTATCTGGACGGGCAGCAGGGCAGGATTTTCTTTCTTTTTGAGATAGTCCGTCAGTGCCTTGAACTGCTCGTAGGAGATCGTGGGGACGGTCAGCCCATCCTCGTTGTCCTCATTGAACAGCTCATAGGTTTCCTGCTTGTGTCTGATCTTGATATACTGCATCGGGTTGAAGGTCAGCAGCCGCTTGGGGAAGACCGCAAACCGGAATGCCGCCTGCATCACCGCCGAGTATGGACGGATCGAGTTGGATGCCAACGGTTTTGCCTCCGAGCCATCCGGTTTTTTACCTCCGAAGGCCAGCAGATCGAAGAACGTCTGCAGGTGTTCCGGCGTGACCGTTTTCAGCTTCCGGTCTCCGATGGGATACTGCTTGATCCTCTCGATGGTGCTTTGATAGAGGGACACCGTACCGTTTGCAAGGCTGCCGGGTTTCAGTTCTTCTTCCACCCACATATCCAGCAAGCCGCCCACCGTGACGTTTTCGGACCGGGCAACGAACTTCTTTGCCTCGTAGTCCTCCATCGCCTTGCGGAGCAGAGCTTCCGTCTCGGACTTGCTTTCCGTCCCGACGTATTCCTTCTGCACCAGATTCCCGCTCTCGTCTTCCACGTAGAAGCGGTAGTACCACTTTTTGCCTTTCTTTCTGACAGATCCTTTTGCCATAGATCGTGATTCTCCTTTCCGTATCCGTGGCAATCGGGTCTGTGACATATGGTGTGCGTGTTACCATATCCGCCGGTCTTTATGACCGGCTTTTTTCGTTCCCGTATTCGTATTTCAAGGTGCCACGGTACTTAT
>Ga0208297_1000969_pt1 | contig 37224 bp, 32 predicted proteins | sample LMS_cellobiose_e_FD_187367 | JGI IMG/M metagenome (GOLD analysis project Ga0208297, IMG submission 187367) | Rumen-fistulated moose microbial communities from Alaska, USA - LMS_cellobiose_enrichment (SPAdes) (version 2) | ecosystem: Host-associated > Mammals > Digestive system > Stomach > Rumen... | reverse complement strand
TCTCTCCGAAAAGGTCATCCGGGGCATGACGGACAATGCGCTGAAATGCAAATACAACGGCGGGACGCGGCCCATCGGGTATATCATTGACGATGAGCAGTATTTTCAGATCGACTCGCTGACAGCGCCCTTTGTGTTGGATGCGTTCAAGCGATACGACGAGGGCGCGACCATGACGCAAATCCGCGACTGGCTCAACGAACAGGGCATGAGGAATACGCGGGGACAGCGCATGACCTACAACAGCGTCCAGCACCTTTTGAAGAACCGCCGCTATATGGGCGAATACGCCTATCGGGATATTGTCGTGCCGGACGGTATCCCCACCATCGTCCCCAAAGACCTGTTTGAGCGGGTACAGGAAAAGCTGGCGAAGAACAAAAAGGCCCCGGCCCGTCACAAGGCCGAGGACGACTATCTGCTGACGACCAAGCTGTTTTGCGGATACTGCGGGGCCTACCTCTGCGGCGAGAGCGGCACCAGCCATACCGGGAATGTCCACCGCTACTACAAATGTGTGTCCGTCAAGAAGAAGCGGGCGGAGTGCCGCAAACGGCCGGTCAAGAAGGAATGGATCGAGGATTTGGTTGTCAGCGAAACCATGAAAATGGTGATGGACAATGCTGCCATTGAAGCCATTGTCTCCATGCTCATGGACTTGCAGGACAGGGAGAACGTCAACCTTCCGCTGTACGAGCAGCAGTTGCGAGAGACCAATATCGCCATTCAAAACCTCCTGAACGCCATCCAGCAAGGTACCTCACCAAGTCCACGAAGGGGCGGCTGGAGGAGCTGGAGGCCAGTAAAGATGAGTTGGAAACTCGCATTTCCCTTGAGAAGCTGGCAAAACCCAAGGTCAGTGCCGAGTTTATGACCTTCTGGCTGCACCGCTTCCGCAAGCTGGATGTGCGGCAGAAATCCCACCGCAAGATGCTGATTGATACTTTCGTCAACGCCATCTTCCTTTACGACGACAAAATGGTGATTACCTTCAACTACAAGGACGGGACAAGCACCATTACGTTTGATGATCTCAACGCCGCGCTTGCAAAACAGAATACGGGTTCGGATTTGGATTGCTCTGGTGCACCAAAAAAGACGGCACCCCTAGGGGTGCCGTCTTTTTTGGTGCGGCGCTTTGCGCCGCGAGTATTTCATATTCCGGGAGGGGACTCCCATCCCCTCCTGGACCCGCCCCATGCAAAGCGGTCAGCCGGTAGTATACCATGTGAGACAAGAAACGAATTCCAAAGGTGCCGAGCGCCAGCGGCGGCGAGTTCACCGAGAACATCGACCGCGCCGGCGGCGCCGGAACTGCCGTTTTCGCCGCTGAGGCGATCCGCCTGTACTGCGAAAACAAGTGACGACCCGCCAAGAAGCGGTAAAACGGCCTCTCCGGGAAAGAGGGGCCGTTTTTTTGCTTGACAAATACCCGGTAGGGGTATATAGTAATAATACCCCACGGGGGTATCTTGGAAAGGAGATCTGTTATGGATTGCGATAAGAAGTGCGCCTGCTGCGAGAAGAGGACGGAGCGGTCGGAGGAGGAGCGGAAAAAGCTCACCAACCGCCTCAACCGCATTGAGGGTCAGGTTCGCGGCCTGGCGGGCATGATCGAGCGGGACGCCTACTGCGCCGACATTCTGACCCAGTCGGCGGCGGTGGCGGCGGCCATCAACGCCTTCAACCGGGACCTGCTGGCCCGGCACATCCGCTCCTGCGTGGTGCGGGATCTGCAGGCCGGGGACGAGGGCACTGTGGACGAGCTGGTGAGCCTGGTCCAAAAGCTGATGAAGTGACACAAAAACGGACAATATAGGAAGGAAGAACAATATGGGCTGGATCAATTACGTACTGATCGCCGTCATCGCGGCAGCGGCCGTGGGCGGCATTTACAGCGTGGTGAAGCACGCAAAGGGCCGGGGCGACTGCTGCGGCGGTGGCGGCGGCATCATCGACACCGGGGAGAAGAAGACGCTGGACGGCCCGGCGCTGGGCAAATACGTCCTCCACGTGGAGGGCATGCACTGCGACAACTGCAGGCGCACCGTGGAGCGCCGCCTGGATCAGTTCGAGGGCGCCGTCTGCCAGGTGGACCTGAAGCGGAAAACCGCCACGGTCACCTATGACCGTCCCGTGGACCCGGAGCAGCTCCGTCTGGCGGTGACCATGCTGGACTATCGGGTCACAGGCATTGACGCGGAAGAGGTGTAAAGGTATGACACAGTACAATGTGACGGGTATGAGCTGCGCCGCCTGCAGCGCCCGGGTGGAGAAGGCGGTGTCGGCGGTGCCGGGCGTGGACGCCTGCTCCGTCAGCCTGCTGACCAACTCCATGGGCGTGGAGGGCACGGCCTCGCCGGAGAGCGTCATCGCCGCCGTGACAGCGGCGGGCTACGGCGCGTCGGTAAAGGGCGCTGCCCGGGATACCGCCGCCGAAGACGAGCTCCAGGACACGGAGACCCCGAAGCTGAAGCGCCGGCTCCTGTGGTCCCTGGGCTTCCTGCTGGTGCTGATGTACTTCTCCATGGGCCACACCATGTGGGGCTGGCCCCTGCCCGCCTTTTTTGCGGGGAACCACGTGGCCATGGGCCTGGTGCAGCTGCTGCTGGCGGCCGTCGTCATGGTCATCAACCAGAGGTTTTTCATCAGCGGCTTCCGGGGTTTGATCCATCGGGCTCCCAATATGGACACGCTGGTGGCCCTGGGCTCCGCCGCCGCCTTCGTTTACAGCACCTACGCCCTCTTTGCCATGACCGGGGCCCAGCTCCGGGGCGACCAGGCGGCGATCATGGGGTATATGCACGAGTTCTACTTCGAGTCCGCGGCCATGATCCTGACGCTGATCACCGTGGGCAAGATGCTGGAGGCCCGGTCCAAGGGCCGGACCACCGACGCCCTGAAGAGCCTGATGAAGCTGTCCCCCCAGACCGCCTCCGTGGTGCGGAGCGGACAGGAGATCGAAGTCCCCGTCCAGGACGTGCGCCAGGGCGACGTGTTCCTGGTCCGCCCCGGCGAGAGCATCCCCGTGGACGGCACGGTGCTGGACGGCACAAGCGCTGTCAATGAGAGCGCCTTGACAGGGGAGAGCCTGCCCGTGGACAAGGCGGCGGGGGACCCGGTGTCCGCCGGCACCATCAACCAGTCCGGCCTCCTGCGGTGCAGTGCCACCCGGGTGGGGCAGGACACCACCCTCAGCCAGATCATCCAGATGGTCAGCGACGCGGCGGCCACCAAGGCCCCCATCGCCAAGATCGCCGATAAGGTATCCGGCGTCTTCGTTCCCGTGGTCATCGCCATCGCCGCCATTACCACGCTGGTGTGGACGATCCTCAGCGGTAACTTCGGCTACGCTCTGGCCCGGGGCATCTCCGTCCTGGTCATCAGCTGCCCCTGCGCTCTGGGCCTGGCCACCCCCGTGGCCATCATGGTGGGCAACGGCGTAGGCGCCCGGAACGGCATCCTGTTCAAGACGGCGGCCTCTCTGGAGAGCGCCGGCAAGACGGACATCGTGGTGCTGGACAAGACCGGCACCGTCACCGCCGGCGAGCCCCGGGTCACCGACGTGATCCCCGTCTCCGTGACGGAGGAGGAGCTGCTGGGTCTGGCCCGCTCTTTGGAGCAGGGCAGCGAGCACCCCCTGGCCCGTGCGGTGCTGGCGGCGGCGGAGGAGCGCCATATCCCCGCGCAGGCGGTGGAGAACTTCCGCGCCCTGCCCGGCAACGGCCTGGAGGCCACCTGGGGCGGACGCCGCCTGCTGGGCGGCAGCCTGGCCTATATCTCCGAGCAGACCGCCGTGCCCCAGGCGGTGCGGCAGCGGGCCGAGACCCTCTCCGGGCAGGGGAAGACGCCCCTGCTCTTCTGCCGGGACGGCGAGCTGCTGGGCCTCATCGCCGTGGCGGACGTCATTAAGGAGGACAGCCCCGAGGCGGTGCGCCAGCTGCGGAACATGGGTGTCCGCGTGGTGATGCTCACCGGCGACAACGAGCGCACCGCCCGGGCCATCGGCGCCCAGGCCGGTGTGGACGAGGTCATCGCCGGTGTCCTGCCGGAGGGCAAGGAGAGCGTCATCCGCCGCTTGCAGCAGCAGGGCAAGGTGGCCATGGTGGGCGACGGCATCAACGACGCCCCGGCCTTGACCCGTGCCGATCTGGGCATCGCCATCGGCGCCGGCACCGACGTGGCCATCGACGCGGCGGACGTGGTGCTGATGAAGAGCCGCCTCAGCGACGTGCCGGCGGCCATCCGCCTCAGCCGGGCCACCCTGCGGAATATCCACCAGAACCTGTTCTGGGCCTTCTTCTATAACTCCATCGGCATCCCCCTGGCGGCGGGCGTGTTCATCCCCCTGGGCCTGACGCTGAATCCCATGTTCGGCGCGGCGGCCATGAGCCTCTCCAGCTTCTGCGTGGTTTCCAACGCCCTGCGGCTCAACTGGTGCAGGCTGTACGACGCCAGCCGGGACCGGGCCAAGAAGCAGCTCCCCACGGCGGAGCTGGCCGCCTCGCCGGAGGAGGACCTGGTGACCCTCCGCATCGACGGCATGATGTGCGCCCATTGCGAGGCGGCGGTGAAGAAGGCCCTGGAGTCGGTGCCCGGCGTGGCCTGCGCAAACGCCAGCTATACCGACGGCACGGCCACCGTCCGTCTCAGCGGCCCCGCCGACCGGCAGCGGATGAAGCAGGCGGTGGAGGACGAGGACTATACCGTCTTGTCCATCGACGGCTGATTTCGGGGCGATTGTTTGCAATCTGTTCGCACTTTTCGGCGAATTTGTGCTATACTGTGGAAAAAGCGGCGAGAGGAGAAGCGGTGAATGGAGAAGATCTTTCCCAAGCGGACGCCCGGGCGGCCCATCGACGACCCGGTGATCCACGCCCGGAGCCAGACCGGCTACGACTGCCGCCTTCTCCGGGCCGAGACGCCCTGGCTCCGGGAGATGGCCTTCTACACCACCCGGGATTTTGACCGGCTGGAGCGGAACTATCACAAGCACTGCGGCCCTACGGCCATCACCAACCTGCTCTATACCCTGGCCCGCCGCCGGAACATGACGGAGCTGCTGGAGACGCCGCCGATGGAGGTCTTCCGCAAGGTGGCGGCCATCGGACGGCACCGGGCTGCTTACTGGAACATCAAGGACCCTGTCCCCCTGGGCGGCACGTCCTATCTGCTGCTGTGGGCCTACGTCCACACCTGCCTGCGCCGCTTCGGCGTCGATCACGTCCAGGTATCCGGCCGTCTGGCGGCGTCGCCCCAGGAGATGGCCCGGGAGCTCCGCCGCGGCAGTTTGCTGATCCTCTCCCTCTACCACCACCGGTTTTACGGGTCCCACATCCTGGTGGCCTGCGGGGTGGCGGAGGTGTCGGTGCCGGGCCATCACGCCCCCCGCCTCTATCTGAAGGTGGCTGACGGCTGGACCGGCCGGCCCCGGTATATCGCCGCCGAGGACCTTCGGCGCGGCGGCTACGTGGCGGTGCGTCTGAAATAGGAGGAAAACCGCCTCGTTCCGAGGCGGTTTTTTTGTAAATCGTGTCAAAATATCTCAAATAGCTTATGATTTGATTACAATCCCGGGCCGTTTATTGACCTGGGGAAGGGCGTGGGGTACAATGTGCCCGTAACAGGGACCTGTGACCGGAGACGACATCTTATCCAAAGGAGGGATCAACGATGAGAAGAATGCTTGCGCTGCTGCTGACGCTGGCGGCGGCTCTGTGCCTGACCGGGTGTCTGGGCCAGCAGCCGGAGGAGCCGGATGAGGATCACGCCATCCGGGTGCTGCCGTTGATCCGACAGGTGGATGCCACAGACTTTCCGGTGGACGCGGAGTTCGCCGACGGAAAGGTGACCCGCTTCCAGCTGGCCCAGGCCATCTGTCAGGCGGCGGAGACTCCTCTGGACGACGCGGAGGGAGAGGCCGCCGGTCTGGGCGAGGACAGACGGGGCTGCTGGAGCCACAGCGTCCACCTGGAGGGGACCCCTTCCGGCTATACCCGCGACGACCTGTGGATCGACATGACCTGCGGCCTGACGGAGAACGTGATCCGCGTCACGGCCCACCGGGGCCGTGAGGGCGGCGTCTGCTACATACAGGGCGAGACCCTCTACCAGCTGCTGCGCCACTGGGACGACCGGGAGCTGACCATCGACGAGGAGGATTACGACACCTTCCGCAAGCAGGTGGACCAGGAGATCGAGCGGATCTACTGGGAGGAGCGGTCCAAGGGCCAACCCTTCACCGGCTGGGAGCTGACCCGCTTCGAGTGGCTCACCTCCTATGTGGACAAGGACGACGACACCACCATCAGCATCTACGCCGTAGATTACGTCATGCTGACCGACGATCCCGAGGCGGTGAAGTGGAGCGACGGCATGAGCCTGGACAGCCAGGCCCGTGTGGAGAACGTGGGCGACTTCGGCCGTCTGGCCGCCCGGTACTGGTGGTGGGGCGAGAAGTATGAAACGGTCCCCCTAAGCCGGACCCGGGACGTGGAGACCGAGTTTGAGGAGGCCCGGGACGCCATTGTGGCGGCCAACCCCCGGGACTGAGTGAACCGGGAAGAGGAGCCGGATACCCCGCGGAGCTGGAGGAGGCTGCCATGAAAAAGCTGAAAATACTCATCATTGTGCTGCTGGCTGCGGCGGCTCTGATCCTGCTTGTGCCCAGGGGCGGCGACCTGTACGACGACGGGGGCACGCGGACTTACGACGCGCCGGCATACAAAATCGTTGTCTGGAACAGGCTCCTGGGTGAACCAAACGAGAATGGGGAGTGGATCTATCACAAGACGTCTGTCTTTTGGATCCCCAACAATCAAAAACCCATCGACGAGCTCTGGAGGCTGGAAAAACCGGACTTGCCCGGCTGACAGAACGGGTCATCGAGGAGTGAGCGTCCGCTCACTCCTCTCTCACGGGAGGGCTTCTCGCCTTTGCGCCGCAGCGGAAAAAGTTGAAATTGCACTTGTATAATCATCTGCTATAATATACAATCAAGTAGAAATGTTCTCGAAATCTGTTTCTCTTTGGAGGGCTTCAACATGGACAACAGACCGAACGGACGGGAAAAGAACGTAACGGGCTCCGGCAAGGGCCTCTACAAGCGGGGCGACGGGCTGAATACCGGCGGCCCCGTGGGCAAGCAGGACGGCTACCAGGGCCGGAAGGAGCAGCAGTCCTCCGGCGGCAGCGGCGGCAAGAGAAGCGGCGGCGGCAGTCCGCTGATGATCATTATCGCGCTGGTGGTCCTCCTGCTGGGCGGCGGCGGAGCGGGTCTCAGCGGCCTGCTGGGCGGCGGCTCCGGCAGCCAGACGGCCCAGCAGCCCACCCAGCAGACCCAGCAGCCCGTGCAGCAGCCGACCCAGAGCCAGAACACCAGCCACTATGGCGTCTCCGGCGGCAGCTCCATCCTCAACAGTCTGCTCAGCGGCAGCGCCACCACCGGCTATACCGGCGGCGGCACCGTGTCCACCGGCTGGGCCGGCGGCAGCAACACCGGCCGGCTGAACACCTCCGTGGCCACCGGCGCCCGGGCCAAGCGGACCAAGCTGCTTGGAAACGGCAAGGACACCGTCACCGTCATGGTGTACATGTGCGGCACGGACCTGGAGTCCAAGAACGCCATGGGCTCGTCGGACCTGCAGGAGATGCTGAACGCCTCCACCGGCAGCAACATCAACATCATCGTCTACACCGGCGGCTGCCGCCAGTGGAAGAACAACCTGGTCAGCAGCAGCGTCAACCAGGTCTACCGGATCCAGAACGGCCAGATCGAGTGTCTGGTGAAGGACGACGGCAGCCGGGTCATGACCGACCCCAACACCCTGGCCCGGTTCATCAAGTTCTGCGGCGACAGCTTCCCCGCCAGCCGCAACATGCTGATCTTCTGGGACCACGGCGGCGGCTCCATCAGCGGCTACGGCTACGATGAAAAGAGCCCCCGCTCCGGCTCCATGAATCTCTCCGGCATCAACCAGGCTCTGGCGGCGGCCGGCGTCACCTTCGACGCCATCGGCTTTGACGCCTGCCTGATGGCCACCCTGGAGACGGGCCTCATGCTGGAGCCCTATGCCGACTATCTGATCGCCTCCGAGGAGACGGAGCCCGGCGTGGGCTGGTACTACACCAACTGGCTGACGGAGCTGGGCAAGAACCCCTCCATGCCCACCATCGAACTGGGCAAGAAGATCGTGGACGACTTTGTGGACGTGTGCGCCCAGAAGTGCCGTGGCCAGCAGACCACGCTGTCCGTGGTGGACCTGGCGGAGCTGAGCGCCACCGTGCCCAGTAAGCTGAAGAGCTTCTCCACCTCCGCCTCCCAGCTGATGCAGAGCAATCAGTACCAGGTGGTGTCCAACGCCCGGGGCAATACCCGCGAGTTCTCCTCCTCCAGCAAGATCGACCAGGTGGACCTGGTACATCTGGCCCTCAACCTGAACACCAACGAGAGCAAGGCCCTGGCCAACGCCCTCCTGGGCGCGGTGAAGTATAACCGCACCTCCTCCAACATGACCAACGCCTACGGCCTGTCCATCTACTTCCCCTACAAGCAGGCCTCCAAGGTCTCCAGCGCCGTGGCCACCTATGAGGCCATCGGCATGGATCTGGATTACGCCCGCTGCATCCAGCAGTTTGCCAGCCTGGAGGTGGGCGGCCAGGCGGTCTCCGGCGGTACGGCCTCTCCCTTCGCGGCCCTCTCGGGCAATGCCTCCTCCGGCGGTACGGTCTCCGCCGACGCCATCACCGATATCCTGGGCGCCCTGCTGGGCGGCAACTTCGGCGGCGTCTCCGGCCTGACCGGCTCCAACAGCGGCTTCCTGGGCCGCTCCCTGGACGTGGACAGCGCCGCCTCCTTTATCGCCGACCACCAGTTTGACGCCAGCTCCCTGGTGTGGACCACCTCCGGCGGCGCGGCCCAGCTGCGGCTGAGCGAGGAGCAGTGGTCCCTGGTCCACGACCTGCAGCTGAACGTGTTCTTTGACGACGGCGAGGGCTATATCGACCTGGGCCTGGACAACGTCTATCGCTTCACTGACGACGGCGCTCTCCTGGGCGAGTACGACGGCACCTGGCTGGCCATCGACGAGCAGGTGGTGGCCTACTACTACGTGGACAGCGTCTTCGACGGCGACAGCTTCACCGTCACCGGCCGCGTGCCCGTGATGATCACCCACGAGGGCGGCGAGCCCTACCGTGCCGAGCTGATTATCGTCTTTGACAACGACCACCCCTACGGCACCATCGCCGGCGCCCGGACCGTCTACGTCAACAACGAGACGGAGACCATCGCCAAGAGCCTGGGCCTCGCCGACGCCGACGCCGTGGCTGACAGTCCCCTGGTCATCGACACCGAGGGCCTGGCGGCTCTCGAAAAGGGCGACAAGATCGACTTCATCTGCGACTATTACAGCTACGACGGCGACTACCAGAACAGCTACTATCTGGGCGAGCAGATGACCTACACCGGCGACCACCAGATCAGCAACGTGACCATCGACAAGAACGCGGCGGTTGCCTCCTATCTCTTTACCGACATCTACTGCCAGGAGTACTGGACGCCGGTCCTGCCCTGATCCCGGCGACATTTGGTAAATTAGGAAATGCCAAGGCGGTTTGCCTTGGCATTTCTTTTTTTGGGTAGGGAAACCACCGGCTATGCCGGTGGAGGTATCCCGTAAAAAAGCTTTAGCTTCAAGCATCGAGCGAAGCGAGCTACTAACAGCTACCCAACAACGATAGAAAAGCTACCGTTAGAAGACTAATCCGCCCGTTTACGGGCTGTGGGGCAAGTAATGCGAATGAAAGAAATTTCAGTGCGTCTTTAGATGCCCGTCAGTAACAGGCCCTTATAGGGCCAAATCAAACCACCGGCTTAGCCGGTGGTTATGATTGTTATTCGGTGAGATCCTCCTGGGCCGGCCCGGAGATAAGCCGGCCGTGACAGTCATACCGGGAGCCGTGGCAGGGGCAGTCCCAGCTCTTTTCATCGCCGTTCCACTCCAGCTGGCAGCCCAGATGGCGGCAGCGGATGTCCACGGTGTACACCGCGCCGTCCTCATCCTTGTAGACCCCCACCTTGCGGCCCTCCATGGTCACCACGCCGCCGCGGCCGGGCGAGAGGTCGGACGCCGTCTCCTTGGGGATCTGGAACATCTGCCGGGTGAGTCCCTTCACGGCGTGGCGTCCCTCCTTGAGAAGACCCGGCAGGAGGGAGCCGCTGAACCGCCCCGGATCAAACAGCGGAGCGCAGGGGTTTTCCCTCCCCTCGATGAGATCCCGCAGCAGCAGGGCGGACACCATGGAGGAGGTCATGCCCCACTTGTGAAAGCCTGTGGCCACGTACCAGCCGGGCCGGCAGACGGAATAACACCCGATATAGGGCATGTTGTCGGGCGTCATGCAGTCCTGGGCCGACCAGTGGGCCACCTCCCGGCAGCCTGGGAACCAGGTCCGGGCCTTCTGCCGCAGCTCCTCGTACCGACCGCCCTCCCGGTTCTCCCCGGTGCGGTGTCCGCCGCCGCCCAGCAGCAGCAGATCCCCATAGCGGCGGAGGGAGTAACCGTCCAGCTCCGGCCCGATCCACATGCCCTGTATGTCCGGCGCGTTTTCCAGGGCCAGCACGTAGGACCGCTCCTGGTGCATCCGGGCGAAATAGAGGCCCGGGAAATTGACGAAGGGGTAGTGGGTGGCGAACACGATCTTCTCCGCCCGGACGGTGCCCCGCTCTGTGTGGATAACGTTGCCCTTCACCGCCTTGACGGGTGTCTCCTCATAGATGGTCAAGCCCTCCGCCATGGCGGCCAGGAACTTCAGCGGGTGGAACTGGGCCTGACCGGCAAACCGCACGGCGCCAGCCGCCGGGACGGGGAGGGGCACCTCCGCGGTGAACGAGGCGGGGAGTCCCAGCCTCGCGGCGGCGTCCGCCTCCTTCTTCAAACGGTCCGGGTCGTTGCCGTAGACGAAGGCGTCGCAGCCCTCCAGCTCGCAGTCGATGTGACGCCTCTCGATGAGCTTCCGGTAGGCCCGGATCGCCTCCTGGTGGGCCGCGCCGTAGAGTCGGGCACGGTTTTCACCCAGGTCCTCCGTCAGCTTCCGGTAGAGCATGCCGTGCTGGGAGGTGATCTTGGCGGTGGTGTTCCGGGTCTGCCCGCTGGCGATGCGCCGGGCCTCCAGCACCAGCACCCGGTGCCCCGCCTCCTGCAGTGCCGCGGCGATGAGGATACCCGCCATGCCGGCGCCGATGACGGCGATCTCCGTCTCCGTGTCGCCCGGCAGGGGCTGCCGCCGGCTGATCTCGCAGGTCTGTGACCAGATGGATTCCATATGCTTCCTCCGTACTGCGTGGATAGAGTATATTCGCGGGTAGTTTGCCGGTATGGCGGGGAGAATATGCGGCGAAGGATCGAAAATGGGCAAAAGACACTCCAGAGATCCCTCGATTTCCGGAGTGTCAAATTCCCCTCATCCCTCCTTCGGCGCAGGCCGTTTCGAGGATTTTCTGTCTTGTCATCGTGAGCCTGCTTGCTGCTGGACCTCCCAGCGCTTTATTTTTTCCCGCAGCCGAAGCTGACGCGGATGCCCTGCGCCGCCTATCCCACCGGCGACGGGAGGATCAAGGTCCCCATCCTGTAAAAAGCGCAAAAAAGTGCGCGGAAAGTGAGACTTTCCGCGCACTTTTTTATGCAGAAATTTTCGCAAAATGCGATCGAAAGCAGGCGTTTTTACAGCGCCTCGAAGACAGCGGGCCCTCTTTTCCTCAGCCACAGGTACAGCAGCGCAGCCGCGATCAGCGTGGCGGCGGAGAAGATACCCAGATAGATCACGCTGCCCAGCTTCCGGCCGATCCACAGGTAGATACCGGCCAGGGCCGCGGAGTAGGCCCAACCGCCCAGCAGGGACACCGTGACGGCCAGCCCCTGCTTGATGGGGTAGACCTCGTTGGTCCAGTGGAGGTTGGGGTTCTGCAGGCCCAGGACGCTGCCCAGGCAGGCGGAGAAAACCATGAAGATCAGCGGCAGCAGGAAGAGGAGGGCCAGCTCCGGGGCGGTCAGCGGCAGCGTGACGGCCAGGCACACGCAGAGGAACAGAGTGGGGACCACCGTCAGCACCAGCTGCATGGTGAGCTTGGCCCGGAGCACCTGCCAGCCGGAGACGGGCAGAGACTTGGCGATCCACAGATTTTTGCCCTCCAGGGCCACGGAGGGGGCCGCCATGTCGTTGGAGGCCACCGCCATACAGGCCACGGCGCAGGCCAGAACGGCCACAACGCCGGGCTGCTCGGCGAACACCGCCGTCAGCACAGCCGCCAGCGCCTGCCCCTTGAGGAGCAGCATCACGCCGGCCAGCACCATCAGCAGGATGCCCAGGCCGCAGTTGAGCATATAGTTGGAGCTGGAGGTAAACCGGCCCAGCTCCCTGCGCAGAAGGGCGGCAGAGGCGCTTCTCACCCGGGCGGTCCTTTCGGTGTATTTGGTGCGGACCGTGGCGCCGGTGGAGGTGGCCACCTTCAGGAAGCTCCGCTGCACCAGGAACCAGGTGGCGGCGCACAGGGCCAGCACCACGGCGTACACGATGGCCAGAGCCTTCCACTCCACGGCGGCCTGGCCGAAGAGATAGACGCCGTAGGCGGAGCCCTTGATCTTCTCGCCGTAGAGCACCACGTTTTCCACGATATCCTGGACCAGATCGATGGCCTTGAAGTAGACAAAGTAGTACAGGCCGATGCCCACCAGGGCCAGGACGGTGGTGGCCAGACTCTTGCGCTTGAGCTTCAGGCTCAGCCGGGCCACGCCGTAGCCCAGCAGGCAGGAGAGGAACAGGACGATCAGCGAGATGAGGATCGCCCAGAGGATGGCGCAGAGCAGCGCGAGGACGGAGAAGGGCATGTAGATGAAGTAGACCACCACTGCCGGCAAGGAGCCCACCGCGGAATAGAGGAGCCCCATCAGATAGACGCTGACCAGCCGGGAGGCCATGATGGCGTGGACGCTGATGGGCATGGACAGCAGCAGGTCGTTGTCCTTGGCCAGATACAGGCCGGAGTAGGTGGTGAAGACGGCGCCGAAGCAGCCCAGCAGGACGGCCACCAGGCCGATGAGGGCGAAGTAGAACCAGGCGTAGCCGGCCCGGGCCATGGCGACGAGGTTCACGGACATGACGCCGAACAGACCGGCGGCCAGGAAGAGCATGACGGCGCCGTAGCCCAGGAACATCAGAACGGTGGAGACTTTCGTGCGGCCCGTGTTCTTCTTGGCGTTGTAAAAGTAGGCCCGGAAGATCTCCATCATCTGCTTGCGAATCAGTATCTTCAGCATCAGTCCTCATCCTCCAGTTCCAGGAAGACCTCCTCCAGGCTGTCGTCGCCCTTGACCTCCTCCATGGTGCCGGAGCGGATCAGCCTGCCCCGGCGGATGATGGCCACCTTGTCGCAGAGCTTTTCCGCCACCTCCAGCACGTGGGTGGAGAAGAAGATGGCGCCGCCGCCGTCGCAGAACTCACGCATCATCTCCTTGAGGATGTGGGAGGCCTTGGGGTCCAGACCCACGAAGGGCTCGTCCATCAGGATCAGCCGGGGCTGGTGGAGCCAGGCGGAGATGACGGCCAGCTTCTGCTTCATGCCGTGGGAGTAGGTGGAGATGGGCTGGCCCAGGTCGTCCGTCAGCTCGAAGAGGGCCGCGTACCTGCGGATCCGCTCCTGCCGCGCGTCGGCGCCCACGCCGAAGACGTCCGCCACGAAGTTCAGGTACTTGATGCCGGTCATGAACTCGTACAGGTCCGGGTTGTCGGGGATGTAGGCGATGCGGCGCTTGCACTCGATGGGGTTTTCCGCCAGGGGGATACCGTCGATGCGGACGGAGCCGGCGTCAAACTGCTGGATGCCCACCACCGAGCGGAGGGTGGTGGTCTTGCCGGCGCCGTTGTGGCCGATAAAGCCGTAGACCTCTCCGGCTGCGATGTGGAGACTCAAATCGTCCACAGCCACCTTGTCGCCGAATTTCTTGGTGAGATGCTCAATATACAGCATGCTGTCATTCCTCCGTTTTCAGACGTTGGCGTTCTATGATTATCTGCAGACCCTATCATACGCCGGCAGCGCTAATGCACAACCAACTTAAAGTTGCAGAGCCCCTTTTTCCGGCGTTTTTCCCGCAACTCTGCGTTGCGGGTAGAGTTTTCCCCTACTGTACCACAGATTGCGACGGGATTCAAGCTTGCCAAAACGGAAAAGAGCTGGTATACTGTGACGATTCCCCCGGGGCAGAGGGCGGCGCCGCCCTCTGCCCCGGGAAGGGTCAGCGCAAAAACCGTAAAAAAGGAGGATACGACATGGTTTCGTTTATGTATACGATCAAGGCTCCGGTGGGCCTCCACGCCCGCCACGCCGGCCTTCTGGTGCGGGAGACGAAGAAATACCGCTCTGCCGTGACGGTCAGCTGCGGCGGTCGCGCGGTGGACGGCAAGCGGATCCTGAACCTAATGGGCCTGGGAGTCAGGCAGGGAGACCTGCTGAAGATTACCGTGGAGGGGGAGGACGAGGACCTGGCCCTCCAGGAGCTGAAGGCTTTCTTCTTTGCGAACTTTTAGGCGGGTGGAGCGTTCGTGCGCTCCGTGCCCCGTCCGGAGTGAAAAGCGGCGCCGGTCAAATGGGACCGGAGCCGCTTGATTATTGTGCCGCTCTGCGGTATGATAGGGGCAGAGAACAAGGCCGCGCGTCCGGCGGCGGCGTCCGGCGGAGGGCGGAGAGGAAAGGAGTCAGAACAAATGAGCAATTGTACCTGTGACGAGACCCTGCGGGGTCTGATGGACTTTTTGGAGCAGAGCCCCACGGCCTTCCACGCCGTGGAGAACATCCGGCAGACGCTGCTTGCCGCCGGGTTTACGGAGCTGCCCGAGAGCAAACGCTGGGACATTGCCCCCGGCGGCAGCTACTTCACCACCCGGAACGGCTCCAGCGTGATGGCTTTTCGCATCGGCACGGAGCTGGAGGACGCCGGTTTCACCGTCACCGCCTCCCACAGCGATTCCCCCTGCTTCAAAATCAAGGAGAACGCCGAGCTCCGGGTGCGGGATCACTACATGCAGCTGAACACCGAGGGCTACGGCGGCATGATCTGCTCCACCTGGCTGGATCGGCCCCTGTCCATCGCCGGCCGGGTGCTGGTGCGGACCAAGGGCGAGGGCGGCGAGACCTATGAGAGCCGGCTCGTGGACTTCGGCCGGGACCTGGTGCTGATCCCCAACCTGGCCATCCACATGAACCGCAAGGTCAACGACGGCATGGCCTACAACAAGCAGATCGACATGCTCCCGCTGCTGGGCTCCGGGGCCGTGGAGCCGGGCGAGTTCCGCACCATGGTGGCGGAGGCGGCCGGCGCCGCGCCGGAGGACATCCTGGGCAGCGATCTCTATCTCTACAACCGCATGGCTCCCACCGTCTGGGGCGGCCGCAGCGAGTTCGTCTCCTCCGGCCGGCTGGACGACCTGGAGTGCGCCTGGGGCACCCTGCAGGGCTTCCTGCGGGGGAAGAACGATCGCGGCATCCAGGTCTACTGCTGCTTCGACAACGAGGAGGTGGGCTCCGGCACCAAGCAGGGCGCCGACTCCACCATGCTCTCCGACGTGCTCTATCGCATCGTCCGGGGCCTGGGCAGGGACGACGAGGACTACCGCTGCATGACCGCCCGCAGCTTCATGCTCAGCTGCGACAACGCCCACGCCGTGCACCCCAACCACCCGGAGAAGACCGACGCGGCCAACTGCGTCTATATGAACGAGGGCATCGTGGTCAAGTCCCACGCCGGGCAGAAGTACACCAGCGACGCCGTGTCCGTGGCATTGTTCCGGGGCGTCTGCGAAAAGGCCGGGGTGCCGGTCCAGTTCTTCGCCAACCGGTCCGATGAGGCCGGCGGCAGCACTCTGGGCAATATTGCCATGGCCCACGTGTCCATGAACACGGTGGATCTGGGCCTGGCTCAATTGGCCATGCACAGCTCCTACGAGACCGCCGGCGTCAAGGACATCGGCTACTTGGAGAGCGCCTGCGAGGCCTTCTACGCTACCCATTTCACCGCAGACGCTGACGGCTGCCTCCGGGCGGAGCACTGAGCGCGCGGAGGGCAAAAAGAGTGATGAAATAGCACCCCGCTGCGCTGCAGCGGGGTGCTTTCGTGCATTGACTGCGGCCTGCCGCTTGTAACTTTCCGGCGGCTATGGTACACTATCGGCAGAAGAAAACGGAAACGGAAGGGAGCGGGAGCACGTGAGATGCTATCTGTTGAGAGAAAATCTGGTGAGCTGTGAGCCGGAGGACCTGCGAAACGGCGGCGCCGAGCAGTTTGTGGCCCTGCTGACGCCGGCGGAATGGCAGAGTGAGCGCTCCCGGTTCGACATGGGCATCGAGCTGGAGCCGGACACCGGGGATATCCACAATACCAAGGCGGAGGTCAACTTCGACTCCCTGACCGGCACTTTCCAGATCCCGGACCGGGAGAATCTCACGGAGCGGGACGATCGCTTTGCCTTTGCCCTGGATGAGAAGGGCATCGTCCTCATCGACGAGAGCGGCAAGGCCCTGGAGATGATCGACGCCATCCGCCGGACGAAGCGGTGGCGCCAGCCCAGTCTGGAGCGGTTTCTGTACGACTTTCTGGAGCAGATCGTCAGCCGGGACCTGCCCATCATGGAGCGGTACGAGACGGAGCTGGACGCCATCGAGGACGCCATTCTGTCCGGGGAGGAGAGCGCCGGCCTCGTCCGGGTCAACGAGATCCGCAGCGCCGTTCGGGAGCTGCAGGTCCACTACGAGCAGCTGATCGACATGACCCAGGAGCTGGAGGAGAACGAGAACGGCTTTTTCCGGGAGGAGAACCTGCGCTATCTCCACCTGTTCATGAACCGGATGCAGCGGCTCCACGACGCGGCCGCCTCCCTCCGGGACCACACCATGCAGGTGCGGGATTTGTACCACGGACAGCTGGAGGTGCGGCAGAACCACATCATGACGCTCCTGACGGTGGTGACGACCATCTTCATGCCGCTGACGCTGGTGGCCGGGTGGTACGGCATGAACTTTCGCTACATGCCGGAGCTGGAGTGGCGCTGGGGCTACGTGGCGGTCATCGCGGTCTGCGCGGTCATCGTAATCGTGAGCCTGATCTTCTTCAAAAAGAAGAAGTGGCTGTGAGAGAGGCTCCTTGACGGAAAAGCGGTTTTGGCATATCATCAAGTTGAGGGAAAATGTATCGTGCGGAGAGGGGGAAGCGCATGGGGGAGATATTGGAAAATGTGAGGGAGCTGCTGCCGATCCTGGCGGTGCTCTGGGGCGTGCTGATCCTGCTGTGCGTCCTGCGTCCCCAGCGGATGTTCAACAGCTTTTGGCTGCTGCTGACCCTGGGCGCCACGGCGGTGGTGCTGGCGTCCCTGTTCGGGGAAAACGCGCCCACGGCTCTCCTCGTCATGCTGGGTCTGGTGATGCTGGTTTTGCTGCTGGTGCCGGGGCTGCTGATCTGGAACGGCATCGTGATGCTCCGGCGGGAGGGACGCTCCCTGGCCAACCTCCTGTCGCTGCTGCTGGGCATCTTCGTGGGAGCGGGGGAGATCGCCCTGGCGGTCTATCTGCTCCTGAGCCTGAACGCCCTGGCGGGCCATCCGGTATCCTTGCTGCTGCTGTTTGTGGGGTTGACGGTGTTCTACTTCTCGGTGCTGATCCTGACCTTCGTGCTCTATATGCTGTTTATCCAACTGGTGCCCCATCTGTTCCGGTTTGACTACGTGATCATCCACGGCTGCGGCCTCATCGACGGGGAGAGAGTCTCCAAGCTGCTCGGAAGCCGTGTGGACAAGGCCATCCAGATCTACCGGCGGAGCCGGGGCCGGGCGTACCTGCTGCCCAGCGGCGGCCAGGGCGGGGACGAGAAGCTGTCCGAGGCCCAGGCCATGAAGAACTATCTCATGGAGAAGGGGATCCCGGAGGAGCGGATCATTCTGGAGGACCGGAGCACCACCACGGAGGAGAACCTGAAATTTTCCAAGGCGATCATCGACGGCCGGGAGGGCCGGAAGCGGATCGCCCTGGTCACCAGCAACTACCACGTGTACCGCTGCCTGCTGCTGGCCCGGCAGTTGAAGATCCGCTGCGCCGGCGTGGGGGCCAAGGTGGCCTGGTACTACTGGCCCAGCGCCGTCATCCGGGAGTTCGCCGCGGTCTTTTCCCGGCGGAAATACCTGATCCTAACAGTCCTGGGGTATCTGGCCTTTGTATGCTTGCCGGTCCTGTACGTCGCTTCACAATGAGCAGAGGGGGAGAGAGGACATGAAGATCTTATTCGTGACCAGTGAGTGCGCGCCCTTCAGCAAATCCGGCGGTCTGGCGGACGTGGCCTTCTCCCTGCCGCCGGCGCTGCAGGCGGCGGGGGATGAGATCGCCATCATCACGCCGCTGTACCGCTGCGTGCGGGAGAGCTTCGGCGGGGAGCTGACCTTCGTCTCGTCGCCCAAGGTGATCCTGGGGGACTGGGAGACCACCTGCGGCCTCTACCGGGGTGACCGGGCCGGCGTGACCGTGTGGTTCGTGGAGTACAACGACTTCTACGACCGGCCCAGGCTCTACGGCTATGACGACGACGCCCGCCGCTTCGCTTTCTTCAGCCGGGCCGTCATCGACCTGCTGCCGGAGCTGGATTTCCGGCCCGACATTCTCCACTGCAACGACTGGGAGACGGCCCCGGCGGTGCTGTATCTGAAGAACGACCAGGCCTGGCGCCAGGATCTGCGGGGCATCAAGTCGGTCTATACCATCCACAACATCGCCTACCAGGGCCAGTTCGCCGCCTCGGAGCTGGAGCGGACCTTTGCCCTGCCCGGCGGGTGGTACCAGGGCGGCCTGGGCTATGAGTACGAGGGGCGCCACGACATCAATCTGATGAAGGGCGCCATCATGATGGCGGACGCCGTGTCCACCGTCTCCGCCACCTATGCCCGGGAGCTCCACAGTCCCGCCTTCGGCCACGGCCTGGAGCGGGTCATGGACATGGTGGAGCGCAAGACCTACGGCATCCTCAACGGCATCGACATGGATCACTACGACCCGGCCAGGGACCCCCGGATCCCCTATCATTTCACCGTGGAGGACCGCTCCGGCAAGGCCGAATGCAAGGCCGCCATCCAGCGGAAGTTCGGCCTGGCGGAGGAGAGGGAGTGGCCGCTGCTGTGCTCCGTGGCCCGGCTGGTGGAGCAGAAGGGCATCGAGCTGATCCGCCAGATCCTGCCGGATCTCATGAAGATGGGCGTGCAGCTCATCATCTTCGGCCAGGGGGAGCAGCAGTACATCGACTATTTCAACTGGGCCAGGGGGCAGTGGCCCGGCCAACTGGGCTTCTCCAGCGACTACTCCGAGCAGGTGGCCAGCGAGGTCTTCGCCGGGGCGGACATGTATCTGATGCCCTCCCGGTTCGAGCCCTGCGGCCTCAGCCAGATGATGGCCATGCGCTACGGCACGGTGCCCATCGTCCACGAGACCGGCGGTCTGAAGGACTCCGTGCGGCCCTACAGCGACTTTGACGGCATCGGCGACGGCTTCTCCTTCTCCAATTACCAGGCCAAATCCCTGTATCTGGCCATCCAGGAGGCGGTGAAGCTCTACTTCGGCGACGCTTTGACCTTCCGCACCCTCCAGACGCGCTGCATGACCAAGGACTTCTCCTGGACCAAGAGCGCCCAGGCCTATCAGCGGATGTACAGCGACATCGCCGATGAGGGCACCGGCGGGGCGGAGCTGTCCTTTCCGGAGGCCTTCGCCAACCTGAAGCCCATCTATGAGGAGCTGTACGCCGACTATCTCCGCCGGCACGGGGACGAGCTGCCCGACGATTACCGCCGGGTGGTGCAGATCCAGATCCTGGGCCGCGGTGCCGGCTTCTTCTTCCTGGAGTTCCGGAAGGACGGCATCCGGGTGGAGCCCACCACCTATCACGACGGCGACGTGTACATCGCCGCCAGCTATGACAACCTCTTGGGGATGACCGACGGTACCGTCTCCGCCGACCGGCTGTTCATGAACGGCCAGATGAAGGTATTGGGAAACATCGCCAAGGGCGCGGAGCTGCGGCGGATGCTGCAGCCCCTGTCCCGGCGGAAAGATTGATGGAAAGAGGAGGAACCGCCATGTTCAGACCGATGCTTCGCTTCAAGCAGCAGCTGCCCCAGGAGGAGTGCCTGGAGATCCTGGAGAAGGAGCTCCGGGGCGTTCTGTCCGTCCTGGGGGACGACGACTACCCCTACGGCATGCCGATCAACCACTACTACTGCCGCCAGGACGGCAAGCTCTACTTCCACTGCGGGTACAAGGGCCATCGGATGGACGCCATCCGCCGCCACGACAAGGCCTCCTTCTGCGTGTACGACCAGGGCTACCGCAAGGAGGGGGACTGGGCGCTGAACATCAAGAGCGTCATCGTCTTCGGCCGTATCGAGATGGTGGAGGACCGGGACAAGATCTATGAGATCGCCGCCCTGTTGAGCAAGAAGTTCACCGACGACGAGCACTATACCCTGGAGGAGATCAAGCGCTCCGGACCCCACACGGCCATGTTCGCCCTGGTGCCGGAGCACATCAGCGGCAAGCTGGTCAACGAGTCGTAAATCCCTCCGCAGAGCAAAAAACAGCACCCCGCCACAGGGCGGGGTGCTGTTGCTGTTTATTTATCGCGCCGGTCAATCCTGGTCGGCAAACTCCTGGCCGATGGTCTCGTCGGTCAGGGCGTCCAGCTCCTCGGCGTGGACCTCCCTGGGGAGGAGCAGGGACATCAGCATGGACACCACGAACACGCCGGCCACGGGGTTGTTCTGGAAGATCTCCGGGATGATGGCGGGCATGTGGGCGAAGAAGCCGGGCACCTGGGTCACGCCGATGCCGATGCAGAAGGAGGCGGCCACGATCAGCGTGTTCCGCTGGGTCATTTTGCAGTGGGACAGCATGGTGACGCCGGATACCACGATGGCGCCGAACATGATGATGGTGCAGCCGCCCAGCACGCAGTCGGGCAGGGTGGAGAAGAAGGCGCCGATGGGCGGGAACAGTCCGGCCAGCACCAGCGTCAGCGCACCGAACATGATGGTGAACCGGTTGACCACCTTGGTCATGGCCACCAGACCCACGTTCTGGCTGAAGGAGGTGATGGGCGGGCAGCCGAAGACGCCGCCGGAGATGGCGGAGAGGAAGCCGTCGCAGCACAGGGAGCCGGAGACCTCCCGCTCGGTGATGTCCCGGCCCAGGCCGCCGGTGCAGACGGCGGTGGTGTCGCCGATGGTCTCGGCGGCGGAAACCAGGAACACCAGCGTCACGGAGACGATGGCGCCCAGCTCAAACTTGGGCGTGAAAGCGAAGACGTGGGGCAGGGAGATGACGCCCAGCTCGGCGATGGTCGTCTTCATGGCGGCGAAGTTCACCATGGGGGCGATGCCGGTCACGGTGAAGACCACGGCCACGATATAGCCCACCACAAGACCGAACAGCACGTACAGCTGCTTCCAGAAGCCCTTGGCCGCGTGGTTGAAGATCAGACAGGCGATCATGGTGATGGTGGCCACGGTCAGGTTCTGCCAGCTGCCCATGTCCGGCGAGCCGCTACCGCCGGCGAAGGAGGTGATGCCCACGCCCAGCAGGCTGAAGCCGATGGTGGTCACCACGCAGGCCGAGACGATGGGGGAAACGAACCGCCGCCAGTACCTGGCGCTGAGGCCCAGCAGACCCTCGATACAGCCGCCCACGATCACCGCGCCCACCATGAGGCCGTAATCCCGGGAGGCCAGGGACTGCATGGCCGCCAGGAAGGTGAAGCTCAGACCCATGACCACCGGCAGCCGGGAGCCGATGCGCCAGATGGGGAAGAGCTGGATCAGCGTGCCGATGCCGGCGATCAGCATGGCCGCCTGGATCAGCAGCGCCTTGTCGATCTCGGTGAAGGCCCTGCCGTTGTACACCGCCACGCCGGCGATCAGCATCACCGGGGTGACGTTGGCCACAAACATGGCCAGCACGTGCTGCAAGCCGAAGGGGATGGCCTTTCCGATGGGTACCCGGCCGTCCAGCTGATAGATGTTTTCCACCCGCGGGATGTCGTTGTCGTTCCTTTTCATTTCCACGCCTCCGTTCAAATCATCACATGCCGGGGAGAGAGTGGGCTCTGATGGACTGCTTATATTGTACCGCGTCCGCAGGGAAAATTCAAGGAGAACGACGGGGGTAGGACATGGATGCGAAGAGGAAAAAGAGAGAGGAGCCGGCGCGCCATCTGACCTGCAGATTCCGATACAGAAGAAGAGCCGCGGCCCGGCACTGCCGGACGGCGGCTCTCTGCTTCGACAAAAATGATTCTCACGCCTGGCATGAGCTGTTTATGATTTCGACTCCACTCCGCCATTCCGTCTATTCCGGAAACGTGATCAGGACCTTCAGATACCCGTCCGGATTGTCATGCAGCTGGGTGAACATCTCCGCCGCCTGCTCCAGGGGCACTGTTTTCGTGATGAGCTCCTCAGGCCGATCCACCTTTCCCGCCGCCAGGAGCCTCAGTGCTTCGCCGAAGTCCAGATGGCTGTAGTTCATAGAACCGATAATGGTCCGGTCCTTGGTGACTACGTCGTGCATATTGATGGTCATCTCCTGCTGGGATACGCCTACCCAGACGGAGATGCCGCCTGGACGAAGAGCCCGGATGGATTGGTTGACGGTCGCCTCCACGCCAACGGCCTCAATGGTAAAGTCCAGCATCCGTCCGTCTGTCAGACGACTGATCTGCATGAGATAGTCCTCCCGCCGGGGATTGACCACCGCGTCGGCGCCCATCCGGAGCGCTGTCTCCAGCCGCACGTCGCTCAGGTCACACATTAGGATCTTGGCGGGCTTGTAGGGCCGCAGCATTTTCAGGATGCACAGGCCGATGGTGCCGGAACCGATGATCATCACCGTTTTGCCCTCCCAGTCGTCCCGCTTCCGGACGGCTGTGTAGGCGACGGCGAAGGGCTCCGTGAGAGCTGCCGTTTCAAAGGAGAAGCCGTCTGGCTTGCGATACAGCAGATGCTCCGGCACCGACACGTATTCGGCCATGGCGCCGTTGATATCCATTACACCCAAGAGAGTCCTTTTGGAACAGAGCTGGTTTTTGCCGGCGCGGCAGTACTCGCACTCTCCGCAGGCGTTGATGGGCTGGGGAATCACGGCGTCGCCCGGCGCAAAGCGCGTCACGGCGCTGCCGACCTGCGCAACCACGCCGGAAAACTCATGCCCCATAATGACCGGCGGGATCCGCCGTCCCGTGATTCCCAGCCAGCCATGTACGTCCGAGCCGCAGATTCCGACGGCGCGGACCTTGATCAAAACATCCAGCGGTCCCGGCTCGGGGATCGCAACATCACGCAGAGCCAGATCCTTCGGTCCCATGTAACACAGTGCTTTCATCGTTAAACCTCCGTTATTTATGCCAGCCTGTCATCGTGCACGGCGACAGTCGGGCGGCGGTTCCCCTTGGGCGCTTTCTCGAAAAGTATTCTCACTCCTGCCGGAGCAAGGCTGCTCAACTGCCGCCCACGGCCAGGCAACGCTCTGACGTCTCCTGTGCTCGGCGGAACCATTCATCTTTTTAACCTGGTTGTACCTTCCAATAGGGGTGAGTGGCCTTGGAGAGATCCGGCTCTTTGCTTCGATAAAAATGATTCTCACGCCTGACATGGGAAGACTGCCCAGCTGCCTCCGGCGACGGCCAACAGCCTGCCGGTGGCGCCGTCTGCCAACTCTGCCCGCTGACGGATCAGGCTTTTGCCAGCTTTCAGAACGATTACCCGCATGCGCAAATCCGTCCCGAAGGACACGGCGCTCAGGAAAGAGATGTTCAACTCGGCGGTGACGGTCACTGGCCCTCCCGCTGTAATGTATGCAGCCACGCCAAAGGCGGTATCGAACATCCCGGCGATGGCACCGCCGTGGAGCTCGCCTCTGTCGTTGCGCTGCCAGTCCATGGACTCAAAGGCAAAGGTGAAGGACGACTCCGCGTAGGAGCAGTCGATTAGCCGGCACCCCATGTGCCCGTTGAAGTCGCTGCCCGGCGCCAGGTAACGCTCCGACGTTTCCTGCGCTCTGCGGAGCCAGATCTCTTTTTCAACCATGACGTACCTCCTAACAGGGGTGAGCCGGCCCCTGGAGAGGGCCGGCTCACAGGGATAAGGGAGAGAGCTGTCAGGCACCGTAGAGGGCACCACCGTCAACGGGAAGGATAGCGCCGCTCACATAGTCGGAGGCGGAGGAGGCCAGAAAGACCACCGCACCGCTCAGATCCTCCGGGTCACCCCACCTGCCGGCGGGAATACGGCGGGAGATATCCTTTGCCTGCTCCATCTTGCGCAGATCGACGGTCAGCTCCGTCTTCATGTAGCCGGGAGCGATCGCATTGACGTTGATGCCCAGGGGCAGCCACTCATTGGACAGCGCCTTGGTCAACTGCATGACGCCGCCCTTGCTGGTGGCATAGGCGGGAATGATCTTGCCGCCCAGGAAGGAATTCATGGACGCCACATTGATGATTTTGCCCTTGCCCTGCCGGGCCATGACGCGGGCCGCCATCTGGGACAGGAAGAACATGGAGTTCAGGTTGACCTCGATGATCTTGTACCATCTCTCGGCGGGATAGTCGATAGCCGGACATCGGTACTGCAGGCCGGCGCCGTTGAGCAGGATATCCAGCTCGCCGCCCAGCAGTTCCAGCGCCCGGTTGAAGCCGTCCTCCCGGGATTGGGCGTCGCTCAGATCGGCCTGGACGGCAAACGCGCCGTTTTCGGCGCCGCCCAGCTCTTCGGCTGTGGCGAACACGGTGTCCAGCACATCGAACAGTACCACTTGGGCACCGCAGGCATGGAGTGCCTTCGCCATGGCGAAGCAGAGCCCCGTGTCTCGTCCGGCTCCGGTGACAATGGCTTTTTTCCCGGTCAGGTCAAAGGCACTCAGAGAAAAACTGCTCATTTGATTCTCCTGTCTGTTCTGGTCTGTCTGATAATCAGAGCAGCTTGGTGCCGATGGCCATCAGGGTGGTGACGATCCAGCTGGAGGCGTAGTAGGCCATGAACTGCACGCCGGTGTGGATGCCGAAGTAGCTGTGCAGGAAGCCGCCGAACAGGCCGATGGTCACAGCGATGATGACGCCGATGAAGCCGGCCTCATAGAAGGCCAGCATGACGATCAGGCCGCAGAAGGCGCCGATCAGAGCCTCGTGGCTGATCTTCTTGAACATCAGGGCGGTCCAGGAGCGGGCCTTATGCATGGCAACGGGATAGGCGAAGATGGCGCCGCCGATCATGCCGATGATGCAGAAGATCAGATAGTCGCTGAAGTGGAGGTAAGAAGCCACGTTGGCCTCCAAGGTGTAGCGGGGCGGGCAGTTGAACAGGGGGGAGGCCACGCCGCCGGCCAGGGGACCGATGGGCATGCCGCCCAGACCCAGCAGGGGGATCAGCAGGGCGCCCAGATAGGTGGCGTTGGAGGCGGCGTCCTGAACGGTCATACGGGTGGTGATCTTGTCGTACAGCTCCTTGCAGCGGCCGCCGGCCATCTCACCGGTGACGACCGTCATGCCCACGGGGGACATGGTGAAGGTCACGGTGGACAGAGCGGACAGGGCGGTGGTATAGCCCAGCTGCTTCTTGGTAACCTGTTTGAAGGGGTTGGGGAACAGCGGCATCTTCTTGCCCTTGGCCTCGGGGGCCAGCCAGCACTCATTGACCTGCTGGCGGGCCTGCTGCTGCCGCTTTTCAGGCACCAGCACGGTGAACAGCTCGTAGATCATGGGGCCGATGGTGATGCCCATGAAGATACAGATGAACACAGTGTGGCCGGTGGTCTCAACGGCGATGCGCTGCAGGGCCTGGATCAGCACGGAGAAGGGGATCAAGGCAATGACGGCGGCCCACTTGGCCGAGGACATCAGAGCGATGATGATGGCGCAGATGGTGAAGATCTGGCCGGAGTAGGTGGCAATAAAGGTGCCCAGAGGGGACAGCACCAGCGCAGCGATCAGACCGATAGCAATACCCACCACGGTGCCGATCAGGGAACCGGTAGCCATCTTGCGCATGGCCACGTGGGGAATGCCCAGGCGCTTGGCGATGGCGCAGCCCTGGACCATGGGCACGGCCATGGTGGAGCCGGGCAGGGCTGCCATGGCTGTGGGGATGGTGTGAGAAATCTGCATGGCAACGATGATGCCTACCATCCAGGCCAGGACCGCGCCGTGAGGAGCGCCGGCCAGGACTACGACGATGGTCAGGGGAGCCATGGTGGCGGTTTCATCCGTACCGGGGATGATACCGATGATGGTATAGAGGACGCCGCCGAGAACGGCGAGTCCCAGAGCAACCAGAATATCAGTCAACATTCTTTTCAGCCTCCTTCTTGGCAGCCAGTTCGCGGTATTCCGGCTTGTAGTTGGGGGAATCCTCGGGGACCAGGCAGAGCAGGGAGTAGAGCTCCAGACTCTCCATCTCGGCGATGATCTCGGGGCTGGCATGCCGCAGACCCTCGATCTCCTCCTCCATGGTGATGCCGGCCTGATCCAGGATCTCCTGGATGGTGGACTGCTCAAACTTCTCCACGACGACTCTCTTGGGCTTGAAGGACCTGGCGGAGATCGCCGCGCCGATGAAGCAGCCCAGAATGCCGGTCAGGAGGGAATAGCCCTTTGCCAGGGAGGGCTCCAGGGACTCCATGCTGAGGAACAGGGATCTGCCCAGCAGGAAGCCGACCATGGTGAGCACCACGCAGATCAGAGCGGCCAGGCACAGCTGCCACAGGACAACGGTGTCGCCCCACACCTCGGTGTAGGGTGCCTTAGCGGTTTGTTCTTTCTTCATACAAGTTACCTCTCTTCATGTTTGTTGTGGTTTCGGAGTACTTTTACCATGCACAACCGGTCAATCACCTTCCTCTCTTCCTAACTGCAAACACATCTTCTATTGAACGGCACACCGTGCCATATCAACCATTTGTTTTTTACGCCAGCTCGGCCAGGACTGCCCGGGCGATACCGTCGGCGTCGATACCGTGGCGGGCGGCTAACTCCGGCTCCGTCAGCCCCTCACAGAACTCGTCCCGGATGCCCAGGCGGACCACCTTGACCGGCGTGGCGGCGGAGACCACCTCGCACACCGCCGTGCCCAGGCCGCCGATGATGCTGTGGTTGTCCACGGTGATGAGGGCGTCATGGGTGGATGCCAGGCGGACGAGCAGCTCCTCGTCGATAGGCTTGATAGAGCCCATGTGCACGTGGGTAACGGGTACGCCCTGTTCGGCCAACTGATCTGCAGCTTTCTCGCCGGCGGCGGTGGTGATGCCGCTGGTGATCACCGCGATACGCTTTCCGCCATAGCCGGAGGGGAGTTCCCGGCGAACCTCGCCCTTACCCCAGCAGAACTGGCATCCGGCTTCCCGGAGATCCTCCAAGGGGCCCTTGGGCACGCGGATGTAGACGGGACCGGGAGTGTTTGCCGCCAGACGGATCGCGGCGGCCATTTCATTGCCGTCGGAGATGTCGGCGATCCGCATGCCCGGCATGCTGCGAAAGGCGGCAATGTCCGCCACGGAGATGTGGGTGCCCCCGTTGATGCCGCTGGAGATACCGGCATAGGTGCCCAACACCTTCACGTTCAGTTCGTTGTAGCACAGTGTGTCCAGACACTGGTCGCTGCCCCGGGTGGCCAGAAATTCGCAGAAGGCGGAGATGAAGGCCGTCTTGCCCATTACCGCGCAGCCGGCGGCCATACCGATGGAATTCTGCTCGGCGATACCGGCGTTGATGTACCTCTCGGGAAACTGCTCTTTTACGGGGCCTGTGCCCGTCAGACGCATCAGGTCGGTATCCACGGCGACGATCTTATCATTGGCCGTCATCAACTCACAAAGAGTCTGCCCATATACCTTTTTTACATCCTGCTTTGCCACGGATCACACCTCCATTCCCAGATCCCGGTACCCCTGCGCCAGTTGTTCGGCATTGCAGGAGCCTCCGTGCCACTCCGTGGCATTCTCCATGAAGGAGATGCCCTTGCCCTTCACGGTATAGGCCAGAATCACCACGGGTTTGCCCCTCACGGTGCGCGCCTCGCTGTAGGCGGCCTCCAGCTGATGGAAATCGTGCCCGTCGGCCACCTCAATGGCATACCAGCCGCAGGCGCGCCATTTGTCAGCAAAAGGCTCCAGCGGCATGACCTCGCTTACGGGGCCGTCAAATTGAAGACCGTTGTAGTCCACCGTAGCCACCAGATTATCCAGCTGATACTTACTGGCGGCCATGGCGGCCTCCCAGATCTGGCCCTCGTTGCACTCGCCGTCGCCCAGAACGGTGTAGACGCGGATGGCCGAGCCATCCCGCTTGGCGCACAGCGCCATGCCGCAGGCGGCAGAGAGACCCTGGCCCAGGGAACCGGTGGACAGCTCCACGCCGGGGATGCGATGTTTGTCGGCGTGCTTGGGCAGCATGACCCCGTCCTCCAGCGCGCCCAGACGCTCACGGGGCATGAAGCCCCGCTCAGCCAGAACACTATAGAGGCCGAAGCCGCCGTGCCCCTTGGACAGCACGAACCGGTCACGGTCCTCCCATTGAGGGTCCTCCGGCCTCACGTTCATCTCGCGGAAATAGAGATAGGTCAGGATCTCGATCTCGGAAAGACATGCGCCATAGTGTCCGCTGCCCAGCTTTCCGAGAGCGGCAAAGAGATTTCGGCGTGCGGACAGCGCCACCTCTTCCAGTTTCATGGTACTCATCACTTCCTTCTTCTAAATTGCAAAAGATATATCATGCTTTCGGACAAAATACCTCAGAGCTCCGCACCGACGACCTTATCCACCCACCAGGCGGTGGAGGGGAGCAGATTGTGCACGCGGATCTCCTTGGCCAGCGCAACAGCGTCGGCCGTCTCTCCCTCCAGGAGCATGGTGTAGGCATCCAGCGCATTGATCTGATCGCTTCCGGATTTGTCCAGTGCCGCCATATCGATACCGTCCAGAACCTCGCGTGCCGCATCGACCTCTTTGCAATAGAGGAGGTATTGGATGCAGGCGGGCTTAAAGCTGTTCTGCAGGGCCTCATTGACCTTAGGGATCAGGTTCGCGGCAGCTTGATAAGCATCGGCGGCGCGCCGGTCGTCCCCGGCCTGGACGGCAGCCAGCAGGGATTGTGTCCAGTAGACCAGCAGCATCGATGTGTCGTCAATCTTCCTGGGGGCGATGTCATCCAGGATCTTTCTGGCGCCTTCGGTATCCATGCCTGCCAACATGACCGTGACCATGTTCAGTTGGGCCGCCAGGCGCACGTCGGGATGGCGGATAGAGGACAGAGCGGGAAGGCGCTCCCGGATATAGCGCGCGGGGCCGTTTTTTCCCTGTACCTCCATAAGCCGCTCGTTTTCCTCGGTAAAGAATCGGGCGGACTCGTTTCTCTGCCGATATCGGATCCACAGGCTGACCGCCAGGATTACGGCGCTGACTGCCGCCAGGATTACGGCGAGAATCGTGCGCTCCCGAATCAGAACAACCACCAGAGCGGCGGTGACCGCAAAAATCAGAACGCTGATCAGACGCTCATATTTCTTGGGAATGGGGAACAGGTTCAGAAACTTCATCGGGGTCCTCCTCCGCGTGCGCGCAGCCCGGCACCCAGCCGCCGGGCAAGGAGCGACACGAGCAATCCATCAAGTATAATGAGAATATATTATCATTACGCAAAGCAACGTTGAAATCTTTTGACAACATCATACTCTTTCAACGCGGCGCTTGTCAATGAACAAAGCAGAGCAAAACAAGAGGGAATAGTTGACGATTTTCACAAAAAACAGGCCATACTTAGTCGCAAAATTAACAAACAGACATTTCTGCGAAAAATGCGGATGAAGGGAAGCAAACCAAAAAATGAGAAAATATTTTCAAAATCGTCGTTTTCAAGGGAGCATATGGCTGCTTGAGGGGGAGTCAGTCCCCGGTTCCGGTCCTCTATGAGCGGCGCATGCACCATCTATTGACAATGGCGCGATGGGTGTACTATAATTCTCAAATAAGTAAGAATAAAATGTCATTTGCCCGGCAACCGGGCGTTCGACAGAGGTGTTCTATGTCTGATACCAATCGAAAGAAAAGGGTTACGCTGGATGATATTGCCCGCATGGCGGGGGTATCCAAGTCTACGGTTTCCCGACTGATTGCGGATCCGGAGTCGGTAAAGGAATCCACCCGGGAGGCGGTCTTTCGAGTCATCGCCGAGACCGGCTACTCCACTACCGGCCTGGAGGCGGCCCGACTTCGAAATCCTCAGCTGTCACGAGCTGTTGCGCTGATTGCGCCGGATATCCGGAATCCGTTCTGGGGAAGCTTTGCCTATCTCATCCAGGAACAGCTTTTCCAGCGAGGCTACAACCTGTATGTATTCTGTACAGGCTTTGATCCCGAGACGGAGCGGCGCTGTATTCGGCAGGTCTCCGGGTCTCATGTGGCCGGAGTCATCGCCAACTCAAATCTTTACGAGGATGAGGAGGCTGCCCGGCTCTACGGAGATCTGAATTGTCCGGTGACGTTTTTGAATCGGGTGCTGCCATTGGGGCGGTTCAGCGCCGTGATACAGGACAATTTCCAGGCGGGCTATATTGCCACAAAGCATCTGGTGGAACATGGATATCGCCGATTTGTATTTCTGGCCGGCCCCATGAATTCGCCGTCTGTCAGGCAACGACTGGAGGGGTTCCGCGCCGCCCTGGAGAACAGCTACATCCCCCTGGAACCGAACATGGTGCGAAACGGCGAGATGAGCTTTGAACGGGGGGCAGAGGAGGCGGCTTTCGTCTGCCGCTTGGCCCGCAGCGGGCCGGTGGCGGTGGTGGCGGCCAACGACGAAACGGCCATTGGCCTGATGGATGCGTGCCGCTTTTCCGGCGCCCGGGTTCCGGAGGATGTGGCCGTCGTGGGGTTTGACAATATCTCCCCGTCCGCCCTGCAGAGCGTAGGACTGACCACCGTGGAACAGCCCATCCGGGAGATATCCGAGGCAGCGGTGGAGATACTTCTCCAGGCCATCAAGGGTGAGATCGGCCAAAAGGAAAAGATCGTGTTGCAGCCCAAACTGATTGTGCGCCGCTCCAGCGGTGGTGTTGGCCGCGCGGAAGAATAACGGTGAAAAAGAGCAAACGGGAGGCGAGGCGCATAGGCGCCCGGCCTCCCGTTTCATTCTGACCGCAGGAAAAATCGGAGGCCAGGTGAGAGAAGAGCCCGGTCCCGGGGCATACGCGCCCCGGGGCACAGAGCGGGAAATCACATTCCGGCGAGGATCTCCTTGGCGTAGTCCACGGAGATCTTCTTGTCGGCGATCATCTTGGCCACCACGGCGTCCAGCTGCTCGGCCGTGGCGCCGGCCACGGTGGCCAGGTTGCGGGCGTGGAGCTTCATGTGGCCCTTCTGGATGCCGTCGGTAGCCAGAGCGCGGAGGGCGGCGAAGTTCTGGGCCAGGCCCACCGCGGCGATGACCTGGGCCAGCTCGGCCGCAGAGGTGACGCCCAGGATCTTCACGCCCACCTGAGCGCCGGGGTGCACCTTGGTGGCGCCGCCCACCAGACCCACGGGGGTGGGGATCTCGATGGTGCCGCTCAGGTCGCCGTTGGCGTCCTTCTCCCAGCGGGTCAGGGAGGTGTAGCGGCCGCCCCGGCTGCAGTAGGAGTGTACGCCGGCCTCCATGCCGCGCCAGTCGTTGCCGGTGGCGATGACCACGGGATCGATGCCGTTCATGATGCCCTTGTTGGAGGTGGCGGCCCGATAGGGATCGGCCGCGGCGAAGGCGTAGGCGGCGATGATGCCGTCCACCACGTCCTCGCCGCCGATGTCCTCCTTGCGCCAGGTGGCGGTGGCGCTGGCCAGACGGTGGTCGGCCAGGTTGCTGAGGATGCGCAGCTTCACGGTGCCGCCGGTGATCTCCTCGATCTTGGGGGCTACGGCCTCGGCCATGGTGTTGACGGCGTTGGCGCCCATGGCGTCGCCGGTGTCCACCAGCAGGTGGGTCACCACCATGGGGCCGATCTCGCTGTCCACCACCCGGACCTCCAGGTCCTTGGCGCCGCCGGTGATGCTGACCAGGATGGGGTCCTTGGCGTTGGCGATGTCCAGGATCTCCTGCTTGTGGTGGAGGATCTCCTGCCGGGCAAAGTAGGGGTTCTTCACGCCGATGCACTGGACCTGGGAGATCATGATGTTGCCGGTGTAGCCGGTGTGGAAGCCGCCGCCGCCCCGGGCCATCTTGGCGGCGTTGGAGGCGGCCGCCACCACGCTGGCCTCCTCGATGACCATGGGGATCACGTACTCCTTGCCGTTGATGACGAAGTTCATGGCCACGCCCATAGGCAGCTGATAGGTGCCGATCACGTTCTCGATGACGCGGTCGGCCACGTCGTTGGTGAGGGTGCCGGGATTGGTGATCCGGGCGATCTCCTCATCGGTAAGGCCGGAGAACTCCTGGACCTCGGCAGCGCGCTGCTGCCAGGAGAGCTTGTGGAAACCGGAAAACTGATTGGACTTCATGGCTGTATCTCCTTTCTTGTCGTTGTGATTACCAATCGGTGTCGACCTTCATGCGCAGGAACATGCCGCCCATGGACTTGCCCAGGCTGTCCAGGCGGAGGGAGTGGGTGGCACCGCCGCCCAGGGCGTGCTTCATGACGAAGTTCATGCCGCACAGGGTGTCCACGTCGTAGCGAGTGATCTCGCCCTTGACGATGTCGCCGAAATACTCCTTGACCCGCTCCACGGTGAGGACCCGCTTCAGGAAGGGGTAGTCCTTGGGATCTCTGGCGTAGATGCAGACGTTGCTGGTGTCGGCCTTGTCGCCGCTGCGGCCGTGGGCCAGCTCATACAGATAGACCATTGCCATGTCATTTCACCTCCAGAATGTGACTCTGCAGCTTCACGGCGTCCCGGGGGATCAGGGTGGGCCACAGGCCGATCACGTCCTCCACGTGGCTGCGTCCGCCGAAGAAGCAGGCGCCCGGAGGCCCGTTCAGCTGCAGGGGGCTGATCTCGGGGATGATGAGGGCCGCGTCCTTCTTCTCCTTGGTGCGGATGGCGATGCGCAGCACGCACTCGTTGAGATTCTTCAGCATCTCCGGGCTGGTCTCCGCCAGGCTCATGTGCAGGGCGTTGACGCCCAGATAGTCGATGCGGATGTCCTCGTACTGCATGCCCTTGCGGCGCATCTTCTTCATCAGGATGTCGGCGGCGTACTGGGCCTTCTCGTAGGCGTCGGGCCAGCCGAAGGGCAGGTAGGTGACCACCTTGTAGCCGGCGTGATAGCCCAAGCTCAGCTTCAGCTTGTCGGGGGCGGGCTTGCCCTTGATGCCGCCCACCTCCACCCGGTCAGGTCCGGCGTTGCGGATGGTGGCGTGGCTGATGTCCACCGTCACGTCCGGGGTGATGTAGTTGGCCGGGTCGTGGACCTCGTAGAGGAACTGCTCCTTGACGCTCTGCTCGGAGATCAGACCGCCGCAGTCCGGGGCCTTGGTGATGTGGAGGGAGTCCTCCGTCACCTCGGCGATGGGGAAGCCCAGCTCGTCCATGCGGGGCACGCTGCGCCAGTCGTAGAGGAAGTTGCCGCCGGCGCCCTGGCCGCCGCACTCCAGCATGTGGCCCACCATGATGCCCCGGGCCAACTGATCCAGATCGTTATCCTTCCAGCCGAACTCCCGGGCCAGAGGCGCCAGGAACAGGGCGCTGTCGCTGGCGCGGCCGGTGAGGACCACGTCGGCGCCGCCGTCCAGGCACTCCATCATGGGCTGGCGGCCGAAGTAGACGTTGGCGTTCACCAGCTTTTCGCGGATGTCCTTGAAGTCGCCCACGTTGGGATCGTCCATGTTCTCAAAGGTGACGCCCTGGGCCATCAGCTCGTCGATCTGACCCATCATGTCGTCGCCGGTGACGTAGCCGATCCGGTAGTCCTGGACGCCCTGGGCCAGCAGAGCCTCCTTCAGCGCGTCCACGCAGCCGGTGATGTTCATGCCGCCGGCGTTGGTGAGGATCTTGATGTTCCCCTCCTTGGCGTCCCGTCCGATCTCCTTCATCATGCCGATGAAGTCCCGGGCGTACCCGGCCTCGGGCCTTTTCAGCCGCTGCCGCTGCATGATGGACAGGGTCAGCTCCGCCAGATAGTCGCAGGCCATGTAGTTGATATCCGCATGGCGCACCATATGGATCGCGGCGTCGGGGCTGTCGCCCCAAAAGCCCTGGCCACCTCCGATCGATACTTTCTTCATCTTCAGCAGTCTCCTTTCGGGTGAGAAAAATGTTTGCAATATGATATTCTCCTGTCTAAATTTTACAAGCCAGGCAAGGCGTTTCCCACCTTTTTCTGCAATTTGTACAAAAAATGGAAACCGTTGCGCCGCAACGGTTTCCCCATGTATTGACAAAAATATCACTAAAAAGTGCCAATTACGCCATACCATAATGTGGCAAAAACGGCACAATTAGATCTCGCCATCCTCCTGAAGCTGCTCCTTTTTCAGCCCGTATTCGCTGCACTTGCGGTAGAAGGTGCGGCGGCTGAGCCCAAGGCGCTCGATGGTCTGGGTCCGGTTGTCCTTTTCCTCCTTCAGCACCTGGAGCAGCAGCTGCCGCTCGCACTGGCGCAGCATATCGTCCAGCGTCCCGTCCACGACGGGCGGGATCAGCCGGAGACTGCCGGGATTAGTCTGCTCCTCGCTGACCTGCATGTCCCGGATCAGCGCCCGCATCTCCCGCAGCTTTTCCCGCAGGTCGTGGACCTCCGTGGCGTCCTGAAAGATGGAGAAGGCGCCGGCGAACTGCCCCTTGACGAAGACGGGGAAGATGTGGACGGAGATGTACTTATCCACGGAGGCGACGCGCTTCCGGCCGGAAAAGACCTCCCGGTGGGTGGAGACCACGGTGGTCAGCAGCGACTTGGGCTCGACGTTCTGGATATAGCGGCCGATCACCTTGTAGGGCTTGACGCCCAGGATCTGGGCGTAAGCCTGGTTCAGATAGAAGATGCGGCCCCGCTCGTCCACGGCGATGACGCCCTCGGAGATGTGGTCCAGGACCTCCACGAAGGTCTGCCGCTGCTGCTTTTCCCGCAGGAAGTTCAGGACATCCCGGGAGATCTTCCCGCAGACGGCGCCGTTCTCTCCCATGAGATAGACGACGCTGTCGCAGTGGGCGAGCATTTCGTCGGTCACGTCGCAGACCCGCAGGGAGGCGCGGATCACGCTGTGGTAGTTGATCGGCTCGTCGGGCTGCAGGTATTTTCCCAGCTCATACAGTGTCATGGCGTCTCCTCCGCGATCTCCGGCGGGAGCTTGCTCCCGGTCATTCTGTCGATATCCATACTTTACCATGAAAAAGCGGCCAGCACAATACCGATGTTTTCCGTCCGGCCGGCAAAAAAACCGGGGAAGCGGAAACCGCTTCCCCCGGGGTGGTCGGTATGGGGCCGTCAGTGCTGCTCGCCGAAGAGAGCTTCCCGGCGGCCGCGCAGGGCGTAATAGAGGAGCATGCCCAGCAAACCGCAGGCGATGATCTCGCCGGCACCCACCGTCAGCATCATGAAGGGGATGGACAGGGGGATACCGTAGGCATACCGCAGGACGAATGGCACGATCAGGGTGTTGGCCAGAACCGGCGGGACCGGGGCCAGCAGGGGGTGGGCATGGCGCAGCTTCCAGGTGAAGAAGGCGCCGATCAGCGTCGCCAGACTGCCGAACACGGTGTCCAGCACCACGGCGCCGCCCAGAATGTTGCCCAGGATGCAGCCCACGAACAGACCGGGGATGGCGGCGGGGGTAAAGACGGGCAGAATGGTCAGCGCCTCCGCGATGCGGAACTGGATCTGTCCGAAGGAGATGGGGGCGAACACGTAGACCAACGCCACGTAGAGGGCGCCGATCATGGCAGCCTGGGCCAGAAAGGCCGCATTTTTGTTTTTCATATGCTGTTTTCTCCTTAGTTTTGTTTTACGTGAGGATGGTTTCGAACTCACGGATCTGCCGACGAAGCGGGCGCAAGTACTATATCACGGCCGGGCCCGGAAAGCAAGGGGCCTAATAAAAGATGCCCGCCGGGTCAGCGCGCTGCCCCCTCGGTCCAGGTGAAGTATTTTCGCCAGGGGAAGCGGTCATAAAAGGTCCAGTTCTTTTCGTAGAAGGCGGAGAAGCGCCCGATGATCCAGCCGTTGATCAGCGCGCACAGGACGGTGCCCCACTTCACGCCCTCGAAATGCCACAGGCCGAATGCCAGGAAGCTCATCACCACGCCGATCAGGCAGCTGGTGCAGTCGTAACCGGTTTTGAATTTGTTGATGTTCACCTGGAAATGGGCGGAGACCTCCTTCACGAACAGCTCATAGACTTCCGGGGAAATATAGGTGTGGAACATGGCGGAAACGCCGGCGGAGCAGAACAGCATGCCCAGCAGATACCAGATTGCCCGCTGCCACAGGGTATCCGCCGGCAGCGCGGCGCCCAGCAGCATGAACCCGTCCAGCACGAAGCCGTAGACCACCGCCGTAACGAAGGAAAAGAGGTACGATATGCGGAACCGGCGGATCACCAGAGCCATGACGACCAGCAGCACCGCCTGCAGGCAATACTCCGCCATGCCGAAGGTGACGAAGCTCCAAACAGGCGAGAGCCACCGGTACAGCAGATAAGCCGGCGCCACCACCATGGACACGCCGAAATCCGCCTTCTCCATGAGCACCACGCCCCAAGCGACGAATACCACGCCCAGCACATAGGCCAGTTCAGCGCTGAATTTCCGTTTCATAGCAGCCTCCCGAAAAGAAGAGGAGCCTTGTCCGTTTGATACAGAAACGGAAAAAGCTCAAGATCATTGTAGCATGGCTGTCAAGGGGAGTGAGGCGGGGATGCCCGACCGAGAAGCTCTGTCGGGGATCCGCCGGTTGGCCGAGCGGTGCGACTCGCCTGGCAGCGCTGCCGCTTGCCGGCAGGCACCGGCGCCGAAAAGCGCTCCGGCGCTTTTCTATCGCTTCGCGATGCCGCCTCTTCGAGTCTCTGCTGGACAGGAACACCCCGGAGACAAAGCGCCGCGTGTCATAGGGACACATTGTGAACACACGGGCAAGAGCTGGTATGGTACGAAAATGCATCTGAACCTATTTTGGTTCAGATGCATTTTCAACATTT
>Ga0208297_1000964_pt1 | contig 37511 bp, 36 predicted proteins | sample LMS_cellobiose_e_FD_187367 | JGI IMG/M metagenome (GOLD analysis project Ga0208297, IMG submission 187367) | Rumen-fistulated moose microbial communities from Alaska, USA - LMS_cellobiose_enrichment (SPAdes) (version 2) | ecosystem: Host-associated > Mammals > Digestive system > Stomach > Rumen... | reverse complement strand
ATTGACGAGTTCAAGGATGAGCTTGAGAAATATATCGACTATTACAACAATCAGCGCATCAAGGGCAAATTAAAAGGACTGAGCCCTGTACAATACAGAGTTCAGTCCTCTAAAGTCGCTTAATTGCAATGCTCGGTTTTGTCTAACATTTTGGGGTCAGTTCACGGCGCGTACTGCGGGAGGGCCGCTGTTTTCTTAGCCAAATATACAACAGGCGTTACATATCAATCGTTATAGCTTGAAATCGCAACATTTTGCGGCAGCGTCATTCCGCCTCCGCCACTGCCAGTCTGACCTCGGCCCTGCGTCTCTTCGCCATGATCATCTCGCGGCGGGTGTCGTCCGCCTTGCCGTCCGCAAGGAGAGCCTCGGCCTCCGCCAGGGCATTCTTCGCCCTCTCGACGTCGATGTCCTCCTTCCACTCGAAGGTGGTGGCGACAACGTCGACCTTGTTGTCCGCGGCCATCAGGATGCCCCCGATGCAGGCTGCGGTGCGGCGGCCGGCATCGGTCACAACAGTGGCTCTGCCCATGCCGATGGCGGCAAGGTACTCGGTGTGGTTGGCCAGTATGGTCACCTCGCCCTGGGTGGTCCTGAGGGTTATGAGCTGGGCGTCGCCTTCGAACAGGCAGCCGTCCGGGCTTACGATCTTGAGCCGAAAGCTATTCATCGGCCTTTCCTCTGACCTTTGCGGTCACTTCATCGATGGTGCCGGCGAAGAGGAAGGCGGATTCGGGGATATCGTCGTGCTTTCCTTCGATGATCTCCTTGAAGCCTCTGATGGTCTCCTTGAGGGGGACGTACTTGCCGTCCATGCCGGTGAACTGCTCAGCCACGTGGAAGGGCTGGGACAGGAACCTCTGGACCTTTCTGGCGCGGCCTACGGTCAGCTTGTCCTCTTCGGAGAGCTCGTCCATGCCCATGATGGCGATGATGTCCTGCAGCTCCTTGTAGCGCTGAAGGATCCTGATGACCGCCTGGGCGACCTCGTAGTGCTCCTTGCCGACGATGTCCGGCGAGAGGATCCTGGAGGTGGAATCCAGCGGGTCGACGGCGGGGTAGATGCCCAGAGAGGCGATGCCTCTGTCCAGAACGGTGGTAGCGTCCAGATGGGAGAAGGTGGTCGCCGGGGCAGGGTCGGTAAGGTCGTCGGCGGGGACGTAGACGGCCTGGACCGAGGTGATGGACCCGTTCTTGGTGGAGGTTATGCGCTCCTGAAGGGTGCCCATGTCGGTTGCCAGGGTCGGCTGGTATCCTACTGCGGAGGGCATCCTGCCCAGCATGGCGGATACCTCGGAGCCCGCCTGGGTAAACCTGAATATGTTGTCAATGAAGAGCAGCACGTCCTGGTGCTTCTCGTCTCTGAAATACTCAGCCATGGTGAGGCCCGAAAGGCCTACCCTCATACGCGCCCCGGGGGGCTCGTTCATCTGGCCGAAAACGAGAGCGGTCTTGGAGAGGACGCCGGATTCCTTCATCTCGTAGTAGAGGTCGTTGCCCTCGCGGGAACGCTCTCCTACGCCGGTGAACACGGAATAACCGTTGTGCTCGGTGGCGATGTTGTAGATCAGCTCCTGGATCAGAACGGTCTTGCCTACGCCGGCGCCGCCGAAGAGGCCGATCTTTCCGCCCTTGGCGTAGGGGCAGATCAGGTCGACGACCTTGATGCCGGTCTCCAGGATCTCAGTGGAGGTCGCCTGCTCCTCAAAGCTGGGAGCGGGGTGGTGGATCGGGAGCCTCAGGGCGTCCTCGGGGACCTTGTAGTCGTCCAGGGGCTTGCCCAGAAGGTTGAAGATGTGGCCCAGACACTGCTCGCCCACGGGGACGGTGATGGGGCCGCCGGTGTCGACAGCCTCGGCGCCTCTTACCATGCCGTCGGTGGAGCTCATCGCTATGCAGCGGACCACTCCGCCGCCGATGTGCTGGGAGACCTCAGCCGTCAGGATCCCGTCTCCGTTCTTGATCTCTATGGCGTTGAGCAGTTCGGGCAGGCTGTCCTCGGGGAACCTGATGTCCAGGACAGGACCGGTGATCTGGATCACTTTTCCTATATTTTTCGTACTCAAGAAACTTCTCCTTTCGCTCTAATGCTCGCTGCCTGCAACGATCTCCGTGATCTCCTGGGTGATCGCAGCCTGTCTGGCTCTGTTGTAATCCAGGTTGAGCTTTGAGATCATCTCGTCGGCGTTCTTGGACGCCGCGTCCATGGCCGTCCTTCTGGCCGCCTGCTCGGAGGCGAAGCCCTCCTTCACGGCGCAGTACAGGACGCCCGCCATGTACTCGGGAACTATATTGTTGAAGACGTGCACGTCTCCGCCCTCGTAGAGGAACCTGGAGCGGTGCTTTTCGCCGGTCTCGGGGCCCGTGAACACGATGGGCAGAAGCTCCGCGGTCCTGGGGGTCTGGGTCAGCAGCGAGACCAGCTCGGTATATGCGATGGTCACCGATGAGAAGCGGCCTTCAAGATACCAGTCGCAGATCATGCGGGACAGGGTGAAGCAGCTCCCCACGGTCAGATCCCCTACCGGGATCACCGAATCTATGGCGCATTCCCAGCCTGACCGCTTGAAATACTCGGCGGTCTTCTTTCCGATGGGGAAGATGACGGCGTCCTTGGGAAGGCTGGCCGTGACGAAGCGGAAGATATTGTTGTTGTAGCCTCCCGCCATGCCTCTGTCGCCGGCGATGACGATATATAAAGGCTTAGCGCCCTTTCCGGCGGTCATGAAGGGGGTCTTGAAGTCGATGCTGCTCCTGGAGATCATGTCCATGACCTCGAACAGGGTCCTGAAGTAGGTCCTGTTGTTCAGGGCCCTCTCCTGGGCGCCGCGAAGCTTCGAGGCAGCCACCAGCTCCATGGCCTTGGTGATCTGCCTGGTCGACTCCATGCTCCTCATCCGCGCCTTTATCGCTTTTGTGGATACTCCGGCCATCTTGCCACCTCTACGCGGTCCTGCTCAGGAAGTCTTCCACCCTGACGGTGAGAGCGGTCTTCAGCTGGGCCTCGCCCTCTTCGCTGAGCTTTCCGGTCTTTCTGATCTCGTCCAGCATCTGGGCGTAGTTGGCGGTGAGCCAGGGATAGAGCTCGGTCTCGAACTGGCGGATCTTCTCCACGGGGACCTTGGCCAGATAGCCGTTGGTCACAGCGTAGATGATCGCCACCTGATGAGCGACGTCCACCGGCTGGTTGCGGTCCTGCTTGAGGACCTCGACGATGCGGGCTCCCTGGGCCAGCCTGTCCTTGGTGTCCTTGTCCAGGTCGGAACCGAACTGGGCGAAGCTCTGCAGCTCTCTGTACTGGGAGTAGAGCAGCTTGAGGCTTCCCGCCACCTTCTTCATGGCCTTGATCTGGGCGCTGCCGCCGACTCTGGACACCGAGATGCCCGGGTTGATGGCGGGCATGATGCCCGAGTGGAAGAGCTCGGACTCGAGGAAGATCTGTCCGTCGGTGATGGATATGACATTGGTCGGGATGTACGCGGATACGTCGCCCGCCTGGGTCTCGATGATCGGCAGGGCCGTCAGCGATCCGCCGCCCAGCTCATTGGAGAGCTTTGCAGCCCTCTCCAGGAGCCTGGAGTGGAGGTAGAAGACGTCGCCGGGATAGGCTTCGCGCCCGGGTGGACGCCTGATCAGCAGGGACATTGCTCTGTATGCCACTGCGTGCTTTGAGAGGTCATCGTAGATGATCAGCACGTGCTTTCCCTGGTGCATCAGATGCTCGCCCATGGCGCATCCCGCGTAGGGAGCGATGTACTGCATGGGAGCGGGCTCGGAGGCGGTGGCGGAAACGATGATGGTGTAATCCATCGCGCCGGCGGCCTCCAGGGTCTCTGCCAGCTGGGCCACCGTCGACCTCTTCTGGCCGATGGCGACGTAGATGCAGACGACGTCCTTGCCCTTCTGATTGATGATGGTATCGGTGGCGATGGCGGTCTTTCCGGTCTGCCTGTCGCCGATTATAAGCTCTCTCTGGCCTCTTCCGATGGGTATCATGGAGTCGATGGCTTTGATGCCGGTCTGCAGAGGCTCGAATACGCTCTGTCTCTCAAGGATGCCGGGAGCCGGGGATTCCACGGGCCTGTAGGCCTCGGCCTTGATGGGGCCCCTGCCGTCGATGGGCTCGCCCAGGCAGTTGACTACCCTGCCTATCAGGTCGCTGCCGACGGGGACCGAAACGACCCTGCCGGTGCGGGTGACCTTGTCTCCCTCCTTGATGTGCTCGTCGGAACCGAGCATGACCACGGAGACCGAATTCTCCTCCAGGTTCTGGGCCATGCCGTAGACCCCTCCGGGGAACTCGATCAGCTCGCCCGCCATGCAGGCGTCCAGCCCCGAGACCCTGGCGATACCGTCGCCGATGAGGACGACCATGCCGGTCTCCTGCTGGTTGATCCTGACGTCGTAATTCTTTATCTGGGAGCGTATGATCTTGGAAATGTCTTCAGGTCTTAATTCCATAGCTTCACCTATTCACTATCTGTTGTCTTCCAGCAGCCTGCGCAGGGCGTCCAGATGGCTGCTGACGCTTCCTTCGTAGGCCTTGCCGTTCATCTCGAGGCGCATGCCTCCGATGAGGGAGCTGTCGGTCTTTTCCGTAAGCTCGGCCTTCTTTCCCGTTCTGGTCTCGATGGCCCTGACGAGCCTCTCCCGCTCCTCGCTCGTGAGAGGGACGGCGCTGACCGCAGTCACCTGCAGTATGCCGTGGGCGTCGTCGTACCTGTTCTTGTACTCTTCGGCGCACTGGCAGAGCTCGTCCGCCATGCCGTGGTCCAGAAGAAGGCAGGCGAAATTGAGGCTGTAGGGATGGATGCTGCCCTCCCAGGCCTCCCTGACCAGCCCTTTGCGCTCCTCAAGGGGAACGGCGGGGCTTGAGAGCAGCCTGACGTAGCCGGGGATGTCCCGGGCGGCGCTGCTCAGGGCCTGCATGTCGGAGAGGATCCTGTCCTCGAGCCCTTCCTCGGCAGCCAGATCGTAGAGGCTGCTTCCGTAAGTCTTGGCCTTCCTGCTGATCATTGCTCTTTACCGTATTCATCGATGAACTGATCGATGAGAGCCTGATTGTCCTGCTGGCTGATCTCCTTGCGCAGCAGCTTGGATGCGATGTCCACAGCCATGCCGGAGATCTCTTTGCGGGCCTCGTTCATCGCCTTCTGCCTGTCCAGCTCGATGGCCTTCTCGGCCTTTTCGAGGGTGCGCTGGGCTTCGGTCCTGGCCTCGGTGAGGATCTCTTCGCTCCTCATGTTGGCGGAATCGATGGCTCTGGAGGTGATCTCGTTGGCTTCCTGTCTCGCGTTCTTCAGGTGGGCCTCGTAGCTGGCCTTGGCCTCGTCAGCCTCGCCCTTGGCGGTCTCGGCGTCGGAATAAAGGCCCTCTATCTCGGCCTGCCTCTTGGCGAGGATGTTCTTCACCGGGGTGAAGAGGAACCTCTTGAACAGGTAGATCTGGATGAACAGGTTCAGTATCTGCGCGATGAAGGTCCAATATTCAAAACTCACCAATGATTGATAAGTCATCTGTATATTCTCCTGATCTTAGCGCAGCGCGTTTTAGAGCATGCCGAGGAAGATCCCGGGGGCGACGAAGATGAGCAGAAGGCCGGTGACGAAACCGTAGATACCGGTGGTCTCCGAAAGGGCGATGCCCAGGATCATGGTAGAGGTCAGGTCTCCCTTCATCTCAGGCTGGCGCGAGATCGCTTCGACAGTCTTGCCTGCGGCATAGCCTTCACCGATACCGGGGCCTATACCGGCGATCAGGGCGAGTCCGGCGCCGATGGCGCATCCCATAAGTACGAGTGCTCTTTCCATTGTTATATTTCCTCCTAATAAGATCTAGCTTGAGTTTTTTTCAGATCTCCGGGCTACTCGGTGGCCGTGGAGATGAATATCATAGTGAGCATGCAGAAGATGTAGGCCTGCATGAGGCTGGTGAACCAGTCGAAGTAAAGGGACACCACGGCGGGAAGTCCGACCGTGAAGAAGGGGATGGCCGAGAGCCACTTGCCCACCAGGCCGGGGATCAGGCCGAATACGGCGTGGTTGACGACGACCAGGGCGGAGTAGATCAGGGCGTTGATGACGACTCCCGAGACGATGTTTCCGAAGTGACGGAAGGCCATGGATATGGGCTTGAACAGTTCGCCCAGCACGTTGAAGGGGGCCATTACGAAGACGGGATCCAGGAAGCCTTTAAGGTAGCTGCCCAGGCCGTGGCTGGTTATCTTGTAGTAGGTGATGATGATGAAGACCACGACGGACCAGGCGAGCTCGGTGGCGAGATCCGCGGTGGGAGCCCACAGGCCCAGCAGGGACGAGAGGCTGCTGACGATGGAGAGGGCGAAGAGGGTGGCGACGAAGGGGACGTATTTCCCCCAGCCTTCTCCCATGTTGCTGTTGACCAGGCCTTCGGCCATGGCGACCAGCTTTTCGGCGGCGGCCTGCTTCTTGGATACGTTTCTTACGGTCATGCCGTGGGTCATCCAGGCGCAGAGGCCTGTCAGGACGATCATGACGATCCAGGTGGTGACCAGGGTGGCGCTGATGGGGATGCCCCCGAGGATCGGTATCTCAAAGTATACCGGCGCGCCTTTTATATCTATGTTCATCTGCGACTCCTTTCGGTGTCAATTTGATACTTGATTGTATGCTTGATCTCGCTCCGGGGTCCTGACGCAAGGCATCGCCCCGCATTTAAGCCTATAAGGCTATGACCTCGTCAAGGCACGCTTCGCTTTTGGCCTTGACTAGGTCATCATTCGGGTTGTAATAAACCCGAATTTGGCGCGGTACCCCCTTGCGCCACCCCTCCGCTCCAGTCCTAATGCAAAGCATCGCGTCGCATGATCTTAATGTGTCGACACGGACCGATGCGGCAGTTTAATGCCTTTTACTTCGGTCTGTACATCCCCAGGAGCTCCATGGCGAAGATGGTGACGCCGGGGAAGAACAGGGGCGCTATGCCCGCGATGGCATTTACGAAGGGCAGCTTGGCGGCGAGGACCACGGCGGCTCCGTTGATGAGCAGCCTGACCATGTAGGTGCGGCGAAGGTACATCGGGCCCTTGGCGCCCATGTTGATGGATCTGTGGACGGACCTGCCCAGATAGGCGAAGCTGATCAGGGCGAAGGCGCTGCCCAGAAGGGCTCCCCAGACCACTCCCATGGAGAACCGTCCGAAGGCGGCGAAGAGCAGGCACATGACCACCGAGCAGCAGAGGCAGCCGACTGCCATGTGCTTTATCTCGCGGTTGACGGCCTCGTAGGCCTTCCTGTCCGCTTCGGCTTCCTCCTCGGGGGTCATGACCCTCGGGGGCTGCTCCGGCTCTTGGGACTTTTCGTCCGGAGCCTTCGCTTTAAGTTCTTCAATGATGGCGGGATCGACGAATCTCATATATCTCCTGCAGCCGGGCCCGGGCGGGCTCAGCGGTGATCGCTGTATCCTCTGGGACGGGGATTTTCCGCCGCTTCCTTCGCGTCCTTTTTCTTCTGGTCGTCAAAGAAGCTGCGGGCGGTGGCTCCGCTGGTCAGGATCCCGATTATCACGAAAAGGATCATCAGCCAGTTCCCCAGCCCGAAGCGCCCCATGAGCCAGTGGGCGAGCAGAGCCAGGGCGATGGGCGGGACCGCCAGGCTGAAGCCCAGCTGGCCTACCCAGACGAGGCCCTTCATCACGTCCCTTATGTACTTGGCATTCTTGTTGGAAGGCTCCATCGTCCCTCCTTTTTCTTTTGCATTATATCACAAAATCCCGGAAACGGTCCTCAGACCGTGCAAACGCAGCGGAACATTCCGATATTTTTGTCATAATAAGGTCATTTCTCCCGCGAATCGCAATACCAATCCTTGATGGCGGAGACGATCCTGCGGCAGGCCTGTCCGTCCCCGTAGGGGTTGACGGCTCTGGCCATGGCGTCGTAGGCATTTTTATCGGTGAGAAGCTCCTTCGCCATCCGGTAGACGGTGTCCCTGTCCACCCCGGCAAGCCTTGCGGTGCCTGCCTCGACGGCCTCGGGCCTTTCGGTCTCCCTGCGGACCACCAGGACGGGCTTTCCCAGGGCGGGAGCCTCCTCCTGAAGGCCGCCGGAATCGGTCAGCACGAAGAAGGACTTCTTCATCAGGTTGACCATGGGCTGGTAGGTCAGTGGCTCGATCATGTGGATGTTGGGGATGCCGCCCAGATAGACGTCGGCCTCTTCCCTGACCTTCGGGTTCAGGTGGATGGGATAGACGATCTCAACGTCCTTGAACTCCCTTGCGATGTCGGCGATGGCGGAGAATATGTTGGCCATGTGCTCGCCCAGGTTCTCTCTGCGGTGGCAGGTGACGGTGATGACCCTTTTGCCTTCAAAATCAAGGCTCTTCAGGGTCTCGTCCTCGAACTCGTAGGGCTTGTCCGCCACCTGGAGCAGGGCGTCGATGACGGTGTTGCCGGTGATGAAGATCCGGCTGTCATCCACCCCTTCTCTCAGCAGGTTCTGCCTGTTGCGCTCGGTCGGAGCGAAGTGCAGCTCCGCGATGCGGCCGGTGAGGACCCGGTTCATCTCCTCGGGGAAGGGCGAATACTTGTCGAAGGTGCGAAGGCCGGCTTCGACGTGGCCCACAGGGATCTGCTGGTAGAAGCAGGCCAGGGCGGTGACGAAGGTGGTGGAGGTGTCTCCGTGGACCAGCACCATGTCGGGCTTCTCTTTTTGGAGCACCGGTTCCAGGCCCAGGAGCACGTTGGACGTTATCATCGAGATGCTCTGGTTGGGCTTCATTATGTTCAGATCGTAGTCGGGGGTCAGCCTGAAAAGCTCCAGCACCTGATCGAGCATGCTCCTGTGCTGGGCGGTGACGCAGAGGACGGACTCGATGTCCGGGTCCTGCTCAAGGGCTTTGACGAGGGGAGCCATCTTGATGGCCTCGGGCCTCGTCCCGAAAACGCTCATTACTTTCATCTCAAAACCTTCTTATTGTTATATAACAGTTGATATGGATCTTGTCGTTTTCCGAAAGCCTTTAAAGATCAAGGCTTCCGGCCTTTTGCCTAAAGTTCGAAGGGGCCCCTGGAACCGATCTTCTCTTCGATGACCTCCGGGTCCTCCGAGGAGCCCTTGACCATCATCTGAGCCTCCAGCTCCGCGATCTTGTCGTTCTCGTCGATGCCGATCCCAAGGAAAATGAAGATCAGCACCCCGGCGATCAGGGCGAGGACCAGGGCCTGGCCCTTCATCCTCATGGTCCAGAGGATGCCGGCCACGGCCATTATCCCGCTGATGGAATAAAGGACCAGCACCGTCCGCCTCTGTCCGAAGCCCATGGCCATGATCCTGTGGTGCAGGTGGCCCTTGTCGGCCTCAAAGATGGGCCTGTGCTTGACGGTCCTCCTCACGATGGCGAAGGACGTGTCGAAGATTGGCAGGATCAGAAGCATCACCGGGACCGTGGCGGAGAACAGGGTCACGCTCTTGGTCGGGGTGTCGCCCACCAGGGAAACCGAGGCCAGCAGCAGTCCCAGCAGCATTGAGCCGGAATCGCCCATGAATATCCTGGCGGGATTGAAGTTGTAGAACAGGAAGCCCGCGCAGGCTCCCGCCACCGCCAGTATGATTATGCAGGTGTCGGGGCGGTCGGTATAGTCCGCGATGTAGGCGATGGAAAGGCAGGCTATGAGCACCACTCCCGCGGCGAGGCCGTCCAGCCCGTCGATCAGGTTGATGGTGTTGATGATGGCGACGATCCAGAAGACCGTCACCGCCATGGACAGCCAGACCGGGAAGACTATGTAGTCGGGCCCGAAGCTGAAGAAGTTGGCCATCCCCGAAAAGCGCAGGGTCGAGAACCACAGCAGCACGGCGCAGATGATCTGCCCCACCAGCTTGATCTTGGCCGGTACGCCTTTGATGTCGTCCACGATGCCGATGATCATGATCAGGGTCGCCGCCCCGATGATCCCCAGCATCTGCTCGCTCATGTTGCCGAGCCGGAAGAAGCCGGTCAGCATGCCCAGATAGATGGCGAAGCCGCCGAATCTGGGGATGGGCTTCTTGTGGACCCTCCTCTTGTCTTTAGGTATGTCCATGGCGCCTATCTTGGGCGCTATGAGTATGCATAAGGGTGTCGCCAGCGCGGTCACGACCACCGCCAGCAGGAACACCACCAGATGATCTGACATTTGCGGTCATTCCCCCAGGATCTCTATCTTAAGTCCGGCTTCGGCGGCCATCTTCTGGGCCAGCTCGTCCGGATAGCTTTCTTTAATTACGACCCGCTTGATGCCCGCGTTGATGATCATCTTGGTGCAGATGATGCAGGGCTGGGTCGTGCAGTACAGGGTCGCCCCGTCGATGTTGACGCCCATCTTGGCCGCCTGGATTATGGCGTTCTGCTCGGCGTGAAGGCCTCTGCAGAGCTCGTGCCTCTGGCCGGACGGGACGTTGAGCTTCTCTCTTAAGCAGCCGGTCTCGGAGCAGTGGGCGATGCCTGCGGGAGCCCCGTTGTAACCCGAGGCCAGCAGGTGGTTGTCCTTGACGATGACGGCGCCGACGCCCCTTCTAAGGCAGCTGGACCTCTTCCGCGCCAGTTCGGCCATCTCCATGAAATATTCGTCCCAGCTGGGCCTTTTGTCTTCCATGTCATTCTCCTTTCGGCGTGTTCTGCGTGCTCCGGTCGTAGAAGACCTCCGCCAGGTAGAGCCCCTGCGGGGGAGCGGTGTGGCCCGCGAGGGACCTGTCCTTTTTTTCTATGGCGTCCCCGACGCTCTCGGGGGACCGCCTTCCCAGACCGCATTCCACCAGGGTCCCGGTGATGATGCGGACCATGTTATACAGAAAACCGTTTCCTTCTATGATGATGCGGACCTCCCGGCCTTCTTCCCTGTTCTCTCCGGAAGGGATAAGGGCTGCCGGGGCGGGGAGCTCTTGGGCGCAGAGGCGGTAGACCGTCCTGACGGTGCTCTCCTGAGGGGTGCTGCCGCTGCTCATGAAGCAGGCGAAATCGTGCTCTCCCTCGATATATGCCGCGGCCTTCCTCATGGCGCTGACGTCCAGGGGCTGGCTCACCTGATAGAAGTAGTCTCTTATGAAGATGCTGCGCTCCGGGCTGTTGTATATCCGGTAGACGTACCGCTTGCCCCGGGAGGAGAAGCGGGCGTGGAAATCCTCCGGCATCTCCTTCGCTTCGAGGATCCTGATGTCTCCGACCCCCTCCAGCCTGTCCTTGGCCAGCCTGTCGTTTATGACCTTGGCCAGCCTTTCCGCGGGCACGGGGCAGACGGCCTTGAAGGAGGCGCGCTGACCCAGGGCATGGACTCCGGCGTCGGTCCGGCTGGTGCCGTTGAGCTTGACCGGGGCCTTGAGCAGGTCGGTCAGGACCGCTTCCAGCTCTCCGCAGACGGTGCGGGAGCCGGGCTGGCGCTGCCAACCACAGAAGTTGGTACCGTCGTAGGCGATAGTGAGAAGTATGTTCTTTTCCTTTGATATATCTTCGTTCATCGCCTATCGCCGATAATACGTGTTTGCTTTATATCGCTCCGGGGTCCTGGCGCAGGCGCAGCGGCGGGTCCTGCCTCTAAGGCATCCGTCCCATCCGCCTGCGGGCGCTCGGCGGCGGGCCCCACCTTCGAGTCACCCGCCGCACACTATGATATGCGCGGTGCCTCCTTGCGCTGCCCCTCCGCTTCGTGATCACATTTTGCCGTATGCATTCAGCAGCGGCGCGTATGCCCTCGGAGGGGCATGTGAATTCCGCCGGTACTTAGCGATTGGCAAGCCGAAGGCGCAGACAGAGCTTAGTACCGCTGCGAGAAGAGTGTGAGCGGGAGCGTCCCCGACGGGGCATATGCGCCCTGCTGTAACTCCCTTATTCCGGCTTCCAGGAGCTCTTGAGGCCGACGATCTGGTTGAAGACCGGAGCGCCGGGCTTGCTGAGCACGCTGTCCGCGATGTAATACCCGTTCCTGAAGAACTGGACCCTCTCCCCGGCCTTGATGTCCTTGAGATAAGCCTCGGCCTTGGCGGTCAGCTCGGTCTTGGAGCTGGGATCGAACTCATTGTAGCCGGTCTCGGGATTGTACTGGGCCAGATACCCGTACTCCCTCACCGGAACGTCCACGGCGGTCTTGGCGTCGACCCAGTGGATCGTGCCCTTGACCTTGCGGCTGTCCGCCCCGGGAGTCCCAGACTTGGTGTCCGGATCGTAGGTGCAGCGGACCTCGGTGATGTTTCCGTCCTCATCCTTGACGACGCTTGTGCAGGTGACGAAATATGCGCCCTTGAGCCTGACCTCGTTGCCCGGATAGAGCCTGAAATACTTCTTGGCGGGGACCTCCATGAAGTCATCCCGCTCGATATAGAGCTCCCTTGAGAAGGGCATCATGTGCTCCCCCGCCTCGGGGCAGCCGGCCTTGTTCTCCATGGGAAGGAGCTCGGTCTTGTCCTCGGGATAGTTGGTGATGACCAGCTTGAGAGGATGGAGGACCACCATGCGGCTCTCGGTCTTGTCCTTGAGGTCGTCCCTGATGAAATACTCCAGCTGGCTCATCTCGATGTTGCTGTTGGCCTTGGAGACGCCCACGGCCATGACGAAGTTGCGGATCCCCTCGGGGGTGTAGCCCCTCCTTCTCATGCCCGCGATGGTGCAGAGCCTGGGATCGTCCCAGCCCTCGACGGTGCCGTTCTCCACCAGCTTTCTGATGTAGCGCTTGCTCATGATGGTGTTGTTCAGGTTGAGCTTGGCGAACTCGATCTGCTGGGGCGGCTCGGGCCAGTCGAGGCTCTCCAGCACCCAGTTGTACAGGGGCCTGTGGTCCTCGAACTCGAGAGAGCAGAGGGAATGGGTGATGCCCTCGATGGCGTCCTCGATGGGATGGGCGAAATCGTACATGGGATAGACGCACCACTTGTCGCCGGTGTGGTGATGGGTGACGTGCATGACCCTGTAGATGACGGGGTCTCTCATGTTGATGTTGGGGGAGGCCATGTCGATGCGTGCCCTGATGCAGACCTCGCCGTCGGCGTACTTGCCGTCCCTCATGTCGTGGAAGATCTGCAGGGACTCCTCGGCGGGACGGTCCCTCCAGGGGCTGTTCTTGCCCGGCTCGGTCAGGGTGCCGCGGCTGTCCTTGATCTCGTCGGGAGTCATCTGGCAGGCGTAGGCCTTGCCGCGCCTGATCAGCTCCTCGCAGCACTCGTACATCTTCGGGAAGTAGTCCGAAGCGTAGTTGAGCTTGTTCCACTGGAAGCCCAGCCAGCGGATATCGCCCTCGATGGAGCCGACGTATTCCTCCTCCTCCTTGGCCGGGTTGGTGTCGTCGTAGCGCAGATTGCAGGTGCCGCCGTACTTGATGGCGGTGCCGAAATCGATGCAGATGGCCTTGACGTGGCCGATGTGAAGGTATCCGTTGGGCTCCGGCGGGAACCGGGTCGTGATGGGTCTGGAGTACCTGTGGTTCTTTATATCTTCGTCTATGATGTCGTGGATGAAGTTCCCCGCCATGGTGAAGCCGGCTTCTTTTTTTTCTTCCGGTCTTGCGCTGTTGTCGGACATTGGGGATGATACCTCCTTAAAGTATTTCGTTCTCATGTGAACATAGATAAAGTATTATATCCCACAGACGGCACATATGCAAACAAAAAGGAAAGAGAGTCTGAAGAATCGAAAGAACCTGGTCCTCAAGGCTTTGTGCATACAGGAGCATGTATAATTACGATGACACTAACAGTTATTTTCGCTGTTTTTATTGTTAACAGACAATTTCTCCAGCCAAACCGAAAATCCACTTGATTTTCTGCAGTACGTGTGCTATTTTTATTCAGCGTTCGGAATACGAATGTCAAAGACCATAAAGCTTTAAATTATCAATATTAGCGCAATAGTAAAAGACTGTACCAATACCGAAAGCCTTGCCGAAAGACTTTCGGCCTAAAATATTTCAGGAGAACAATAATGCTGAACATCGATTCGATTGACGTCAAGATCCTAGAAGTGCTCCAGGAGAACGCCAGGGTGTCCATCTCCGAGCTGTCCAAAAGGGTGAATCTCTCCCTCTCCGCGGTCAGCGAGAGGCTCAAGAAGCTCGAAGCCAGCGGCATAATCCTTCAGTACACCACCATCCTGAACCCCGAGATCCTCAACAAGCATCTCACCGCCATCATGATGATCTGCCTTGAGAATCCTTCCCAGCCCGAAGAGTTCCTCAAGTTCGTCATGAACGACCCCGACATCCTCGAGTGCGACTACATCGCCGGCGACTACGATTACGCCATCAAGGTCGTCACCGCCAACCCCGACGATCTGGCCCACATCATGGACCGCATCAAGGGAGTCTCCTCCATCAAGAGGACCCAGACCATCGTGGTCATGAGGAACCACAAGAAGCTGCACAGCATCAGCCCCGCGGCGACCAAGTAGCGGAAGCGGTCCCAAAAGGCAAAAGACTCAGAAACGAAAGACCGGAAGGCCCAGGGCTCTCCGGTCTTTTTCTTTGCGATTATCGCGCGCGGTCTTCAGCCCAGCTCGTAGACCCGGACCTCCCGGGGTCTTAGGGCCGAGGTCATCTCCAGTTCTTCTCCGCCGTAATTTCCAAGCACAAGCTTTGCCGCCCGTCCCCTGGATCCCCCGGGAAGGCGGAATTTCAGAGGCCTGTCGCTGAAGCTGCAGATCACCAGCAGGGACCTCTCCCCCAGCCTCCTCTCGTACATGTAGAGCCTGGGGTTGAGGGGCGCCAGGTCTTTATAATCCCCGTATCTCGCGATATCGCTGGCCGTGCGCAGGCGGATCAGCGCCCGGTAGAAATTGAGGACCGAATCCGGGTCCTTATCCTCGTCTTCGGCGTTGAAAACGGTGTGATCGGGGTTCACGAAGAACCAGGGTTCGGCCTCGGAAAAGCCCGCGCTCCTGCCGCCGGTCCACTGGACCGGTGTCCTGGCGTTGTCCCGGCTGGCCCTCTGGATGATCTTTAGCACCAGCTTCTTCGGAAGGAATCGGATCCCCTTCTCATAGGCGCTTTTGGCCAGGCAGTCCTCGTATTTGGAGATGTCGTCCAAAGGCATGTTGCCCATGCCCAGCTCCTGGCCCTGGAACACGAAGGGCGTGCCCTGCTGGAGCATATAGCAGGCCGCCAGGGCCTTGGCGCTCTCCTTCCGGTATCTTTTGCTGCCGTAGCGGGAGACCACCCGGGGATGATCGTGGTTCTCAAGATATAAAGCGTTCCAGGCCCTGCCGTTCAGGGCCTTCTGCCAGCTTCCGAAGGCCCTCTTGAGCTTTCTCAGGCTGAAGGGCAGGGGCAGATATTCCTTGAGGAAGCAGTCGGCCTCCATGTGCTTGAACCCGAAGACCATGTCGAGGTCGGGATGCGGCCCCGAAACGAACGAAAGGGCCTTTTTCGGGCTTATCATCGGAGCCTCGCCCACGGTGAAGCAGTCGTAGTGATCCAGAACGTCGGTCCTGAATTCCTGCAGATACTCGTGGACCTTCGGCCCGCAGTCGTAGAACCTCAGGCCCTTCACCGCCCTGAAAAACAGGTCGTCGGGCAGGTCCTCAGGCTTTGAGATATAGGTGATCACGTCCTCGCGGAAGCCGTCGACCCCCATGTCCAGCCAGAACCGCATGACCTTTTTGATCTCCTCCCGGACCCTGGGATTGTCCATGTTGAGGTCCACCTGCTTGCTGTGGTGAAGGTGCAGGTAGTGCTCGCCGCTGGCGGGATCGAAGCTCCAGGCCCCTTTGGAAAAGACGCTGGACCAGTTGTTGGGAGCCTTGCCCTCGTCCTTGCCACGCCGCCAAAAGTAGAAGTCCCTGAAGGGGCTGTCCTTGTCCCGGCTCTTTCTGAACCACTCGTGCTCGTCGGAGGTGTGGGCGATGACCAGATCCAGTATGACCTTTATGTCCAGCTCGTGGGCCCTCTTCAGGACCTTTCTGAACACGTCAAGACCGCCGTACTCCGGTGAGATGTCGCAGTAGTCCGAGACGTCGTAGCCGAAGTCGGCGTTGGGGGAGGGATAAAGAGGTGAGAACCATATTCCCCCGATACCGAGGGACTTGAGATAGTCCAGCTTTTCGAGGACCCCGTAAAGGTCTCCGACGCCGTCGCCGCTGCCGTCCTTAAAGCTCCTTGGCCAGATCTGATAGAATACCCTGTCCTTGTACCAATCGCAGCCCATACTCAAGCCTTGCTAAAGGGTGTCCAGGAAGCGGTCCAGGACGGCGTTCCACATCTCGGGGTATTCGTAGAACATCAGGTGCCCGCCCATGACGAAGGTGCGGCAGCCGGGCAGATGCTTTTCTGTGAAGGGCTTGGCGATATTTGCCCAGTGCTCGGCGATGAACATCAGGCAGGGGATCTCCTTGCAAAGATCAGCCGCGGTCTTGAGGTAATTGGAGAAGATTGCGTCGCAGAACAGGGCCTTGCAGATCCAGTAGGGAGTCCGGGCGGACAGGTCCAGGATGTACTCCAGCTCGCTGTCGTCCAGCTTTTTCTGGATCATTATGTTCTTCGCGTAGTCGCTGAAGAAGGCTCTGACCCCTTCGGGAGAGGTCATCACCGTGGTCGCGGCCTCGGAAAGCTCCTCCATGGTCCCTTCGGTCCACCATTTGGGGTCGGGAGAGAGAGGAAGAGGCGACATGTCGATGGTCACCGCTGCGTGGAGCCTGGCGCTGGTGAACTGCCTGGCGTAGCTCCAGACGTCCAGATTTCCGGTGCTCCAGCCCACCAGGACCACGTCTTTTAAGCCCAGGCCGTTGATCAGGGCGGCCAGGTCCCTTCCGTGGGTCATGTAATCGTTGCCGTCCACGGTCTTGGACGAATAGCCCTGGCCTCTGGGATCTATGGCGATGGCCCGGTACCTTCTCGAGAAATAGTTCACCTGTGCGCTGAAGATCTCAGCGGGGAAGGTCAGGCCGGGAATGAAGATGATGGGCCTTCCTTCGCCTTTTTCGATGTAGTGGAGCTCCACCCCGGGAGCGACCGGGAAGAATCTGCTTTCCAGACGGTCTTTGGACATAGGCGCCTCCTTTTCCCCGCGTTCCTGACCGGAAAGGTCCGGGACAGTCAAATGATCGGTCTTACCCATATATCGTACCACACGGCCGCGGATCAGGCCAGAAATAATACCATTTCTTCACATTGGCGTGCTATTATATGTCCATGAAAGAAAGGTCTCCGGTAAAAAAAGGAAGCTGCAGAAGGCTCCTCATATGCGCTCTGGTCTTCGGCCTGCTGGCCGCGGCGGTCTATCTGGACGCCTGGCTGGGCGGCCCCTTCTTCAGGCTCTTCTACCCCAAGTGGGACTACCTGATGCTCCGGGCAGTGGGCAGGATCTTCGGGATCTTCCCGTTCTCGGTATTCGAGGTCCTCTGCACGGCGCTGGGGATAGGCGCGGTGGTTAATTTTGTGCTCTCCTTCAAGAAGAGGGGCGGGATTTTGAAGTTCCTCTCCGCGGCTCTTGCCGTCGCCATGGGGATCACCTTCTGCTTCACCTTCATGTGGGGCGTGAACCACTTCGGCGAGGACCTTTATACCAGGCTGGAGCTTGAGCCCGCGGATTACGACGCTGAGGACCTGTTCGAGGCAGGAGCCTACTGCGTCAGGATGTCCAACGACGCCATACTGGACCTTCCCCAGGGGGAGGATGGACATGTCGTCATGCCGGACATCGGGATCCTGGCGGAGACCGCCGCTGAAGGGTTTCGTCCGATCTCGGAGCAGCACGAGAAGATCTTCATGCCCGGCATAAAGCCCAAGCCCCTGCTCTATTCCGACGCCTTTTCCTACATGGGCTTCACCGGCTTTTACTTCTGCTACACCGGGGAGGCCTGCGCCAACCGCAACACCTATCCCTCCGCCCTGCCCCTGACCCTGTGCCACGAGCTGGGCCACAGCATCTGCGTCGCCTCCGAGGACGAGGCCAATTTCATCGCCTTTCTCGCCTGCCTTGAGAACGGCAGGCCAGAGTTCGCCTACTCCGCCTGGTACATGGGCTACATCTGGTGCGTGAACAGCCTGTGGGAGATCGACAGGACCGCGGCAAGGGAGCTGCAGGCTCTGTGCTCGGAGCGGTTCAACGACGACATATACGGGACCAACGTCCACTACGAGCAGTACGACGGCAAGGTCCAGGAGACCGCCCAGGCGGCCAACGACGCGTATCTCAAGGCGTATCAGGAGGAGCTGGGGGTGGAGTCCTACGACGCCGCGGTGTCCTACCTGGTCAGCTGGTACCTGGCAGGCCGCCCGCTGTAGGTTGAGTATAAAGCGGCCGGCATATGCCCCGTCGGGGACGCTCCCGCTCACACTCTTCTCGCACCGGTACTAAGCTCTGTCTTCGCCTTCGGCTCGCCAATCGCGCGAGACCTAACCCCGCAAATGGCAAGTGCAACGCTGACAGAGCGGCGGTAGGTCCGCTGGCAGAACGCTCGTCGCTTTAGCGACGTTAGCGTTTACGGCTAAGTACCGGCGGAATTCACATGCCCCTCCGCGGGCATATGCCCGGCCGCGGCACACCTGGCCGCAGCACTCTAGCCCCGCTGCAAATAAACGATAAAACTATTTTCACATACCAAAGGAGGCTCTATGAAAGACCATCCCGTAATACTCATCGAACCGGATCATGACTTCGCTCCCGTCGGGAACGTCCCCAGGTTCGTGCTCCAGAAGACCTATGCCAGAGCGGTCAGCGCCGGCGGAGGCCTCCCCCTTATCCCCACCGACATATATCAGCTGAAGGATTACGCCGGAATGGCCGACGGCCTGATCCTGACCGGAGGCAGCGGCCCCCATCCCAGGCTCTACAACGAGGACTTCGACGATCCGGACGCCCCCAGGACCGTCAACGTGGTCAGGGACGAGTTCGAGATGGCGCTGATAGACGCCTGCATCAAGGCCGGGAAGCCCGTCTTCGGCATCTGCCGCGGCCATCAGATGCTCAACATCTACTTCGGAGGCCACCTGGTCCAGAACTTCCCCTCCAAGGGCTATCCCAACCACCACTACGGCACCAGCCACCCGGTCACCGTCCTTGAGGATTCCATCCTGGGAAGGCTCTTCGGCACCGGATTCAGGGTCAACAGCTACCACAAGAACGCCATATCCCAGCTGGCCCCGTGCCTGAGGATCACCGCGGTGTCCGACGACGGGATCCCCGAGGCAATGGAGCACGAGAGCCTGCCGGTCTTCGGCACCCAGTTCCATCCCGAGAGGATGAGGGGCGACGATAAAAATCCCGCCTTGGGCCCGGACATGACCCCGCTGTTCGAATATTTCATCGGACTCTGCAGAAAATAGCAGGCAGGCATATGCCCCGGAGGGGCATGTATCCGCCTGCGCGAAATAATCACGCGATCCGAAAGGAGGAAACATATGACCAACTATGAAGCCCTCGTCCGCCAGCTCGGCCGCCTGACCAAAGGCGTCGAATACGACATCAGCAACATGGCCAACGCCGCCGCCCTTCTTTGGATGGCCCTGCCCGACATCAACTGGAGCGGCTTCTACATCCTGAAGGACGGCTGCCTCAGACTGGGCCCCTTCGCAGGAAAGCCCGCTTGCACCGTCATCGAGATGGGCAGCGGAGTCTGCGGCACCGCCGCCGCCAGTGACGAGACCCTGGTGGTGCCCAACGTCCACGAATTCCCCGGCCACATAGCCTGCGACGGAGCCTCCAACTCGGAGATCGTCGTGCCCCTGCACAAGGGCGGAAAGGTATGCGGGGTGCTGGACATAGACAGCCCCGTGTTCAGCCGCTTTACCGAAGAGGACAGGACAGGCCTTGAAGCCTTCGCGAAGGCCCTAGAAGAAGCCATCGATATCTAAACTCCGGATCCAACGGCGCTATGCAAAAGGCTCCCGTCAAGCGGCGGGAGCCTTTAAATTTCAACGCTTTATATTTACATCAGGCGTTACGTAACAGCAGCTTCAGCATCTGTCCGATCCGCTGCAGGCCCTGAGCCCGCGGCGCAGGACGCCCTGCTACCTCTTCTTCGCCCTGGCCTTCTCGGCAGCCTTGGCCGCCTCTCTCTTGGCCCTGTTCTTTCTCACGACGACCCTGGGGACTGCGACGCCGGCGTCCTTGATGGATCTGGGGCCCTTGACCTGGTAGTTACTGGCATGCCTTGCGGCCTCGTATTCCTCTTCCAGCCTCTTTCTGGCCTCTTCGATCTCAGCCGCCATGGCCTCGTCCTTGGCCTTCTTGGACTCGGCGAGCTTGGCCGCCTTCCTGGCGTCCTTCTCCTTTTCTTTGGCGATGATCTGCCTTGCCTCCTCTACGCTGATGCCCTTCTCCTTGGCCATCTTGTAGGGATTGTACTGCTTGGCGGTCTCCACGGGAGCTCCGGACTGCTGCTCCTGAGCCTTCTTCGTGGCCTTGCTGGTGGCAAAGAACATGACGCCCATCATGCCCATCATCATGGCCATGCTAATCCAGTTGTCTATCTTGGTGTTCCTGGTCTTGAAGGTGGTGTTGAACCCGTTCTCAAGGACGTTGCCGGACTTTGAGACGACGCCGGAAGAGACCTGGCAGGTGTATTCGGTGTTGGGGACCAGCTCGCCCTGAAGGATCAGCCACAGCTGGTCGGGATATTTCTCTTCGGAATAGATCATCTGGAAGGGCAGCTCGTTTCCTTCCGGGTCGGTGATCCTGAACTTCGAAGCGTTCTGGTCGACGGAAGTGCCTACCATGTCTTCGCTGAAGGTGAATTTGATCGCCATGTTAGAGATCTGCATCCCGGTCTTCCCGTCCTTGGGAGAGACCTCGACGACCTGAAGCCCCGCGGCGGAGCAGACGCCTGTCGCCAGCAGTACAAGGAGCATTATCATGCAGATCAGCTTAGGGGTTTTCTTCATTTTGTGCATTCCTCCGATGCATATCCTTTTTTTTACCGCGCAGGGCGCGGAAGAATTCCTTAAGGAGCAGCTCGCACTGGGGCTGCAGGATGCCGGTGTGTACCTCGACCCGGTGGTTGAGCCTCTCGTCGGACGTCAGGTCCCTCAGGGAGCCGCAGGCCCCGGCCTTGGGATCCATGGTCCCGATGAAGAGCCGGTCGATCCTGGAGAGGACGATGGCTCCGGCGCACATGGCGCAGGGCTCAAGGGTCACGTACATATCGCAGCCGAAGAGCCTCCAGCCGCCCAGTTCCGCGGCCGCCGCACGGATCGCGTTGATCTCGGCGTGGCAGGTGGGATCCTTGGCCGACTCGGTGGTATTGCGCCCTCTGGCGATGACCCGGCCGTCCTTCACGATGACGGCGCCTACGGGGATGTCCCCGGCCTCGGCGGCGAGGGACGCCTCTTCAAGGGCCATTCTCATGTATTCTTCACAGCCTGTCATGGGGTTCCTCAGCTCTCGCGGCAAATACGCATAAAAATAGCAATGCTCATATTAACACAAAAATTACACTCTTGCAATTATAAGATTTGTGCGCTATAATGTTTGCGCTTAAGAGATATGCCCTCATAGTTAAACGGATATAACGGAGGTTTCCTAAACCTTTGTTCGTGGTTCGATTCCGCGTGGGGGTGCCAACGAAGGGCTCCGGCTGAGAATGCCGGAGCTTTGATTTTTTCGGGATCCGGGGGACGCGGTCCATTTTTTCGCCCTTCGGGACGTTTCCCGCAAAAAATCTCCGGAAGCGCCCTTGACAAAAGGCCCCCGGCGGCGTATTTTTTGTTTTAGGTCAGATCATTTATTTCGACAGGAGGAATGGCATGGCCTTTTTGTATGCTTTTTAAGGCCGTGTCCATCCCGGGCGCGGCCTTTTCCGTGCCCTTCCCCCGCCGAAAGAAAGGAGCTGATACTATTGAAGAAAGATACCGCAAAAGATTTCTGGCATAAGCAGCTGCTGGCAGCCGTCAGCGGCAGAGCGGACGCCCTCATCGAGAACCCCTCCGCGGTCTTCGCAAGAGAAGCCAAAGCCGGCTTTTTCGACGGCTTCAGCGATGAAGAATACTTCGACGCCAGGACCGAGACCGAAGAGCTGGCCTCCATCTGGGACCGCGAAGCCAAAGACGAAGCGGGAGCCCTGATCCTCAGGGCCCTGGCCATGACCTCCGTGGACAAGGCCCACCTGGAGGCCCTGGCCGACATCCTCTCCGAATGCTCGGAGAATTCAGCCTACGGGCTGCTGACCGAAGAGTCCGCGGCCGCCGGACCTTCCGAAGGCGATAAGCCGGACGATGCTTCAGGCGATCCCGAAGATCTGTCGGACTTCTTCGAGAAGGTGCCCGTGCAGCCCCAGCCCGCAGCCTCAGCCGCTGCCCCCGTCCCCCCGGACGTCCGGGCAGTCCGCCGGTCGAAACGGGCCCCCAAAGACATATATGACTTCCTGGACCGCAGGATCATCGGCCAGGAAAGCGCCAAGAAGGCCGCGGCCATGGTGATGTACAACCACCTGCAGGGCCGCAGGTCCACCGCCCTCTTCTGCGGCCCCACAGGCTGCGGAAAGACCGAGATCTGGCGCAGGCTCGCCGAAGCCTTCCCAAAGCGCATCAAGATCGTCGATTCCACCAGGCTCGCCGCCGACGGCTGGAAGGGCAGCATCCACCTTCGGGACATCTTCGAAGGACAGCCCTCCGTCGGCCTTCTGAAAAAGGGCCTCATCGTCGTCTTCGACGAAGCCGACAAGATGATGTGCGAGAACCGGATCTCGTCCACCGGCATGGACTACTCCGCCATCGTCCAGAACGATCTGCTGAAGATGATGGACGGCGACGTCATCGAGTTCGGCGACGAAGGCCCCGGCAAAAAGGCCTTCACCGTGGACTGCTCCAGGGTCTCCGTGGTCATGCTCGGAGCCTTCGAAGACCTGATGAAGCGCCGCACGGACAGCCCCGCCGTCATGGGCTTCAACGCCGAAAGCAAAACAGAAAAGAGCTTCGAGCACGCCGACATCGGCATCGAAGACCTGATCGAAGCCGGCATGCGCCGCGAGATCGCCGGCCGCCTCAGCCGCATCGCAGCCCTGGATCCCCTGGGCGAAGAGCAGCTCACCGGCATCCTCTACGCCTGCGTCCTTCCCGACATCGCCAAAGAGACCGGCAAGACCGTCTTCATCGACGAAGACAGCGCAGCCTTCCTGGTAAAGCAGGCCGCAGGCTCCGCCCTCGGCGCCAGGTCCATGAGATCGGCCCTGCGAAACGCCCTGGACAACATGATATTTGAAGATCCCGACGCCGAGAACTACTTCATCGAGTTCTGCGGTGAGGAGCCCGCCGCCTGACGCGGCAGGCCCCTCCGGCCCGGGCCCGGCACATCCCCGGAATATATATAAGAAAAAATATACCCGTCATATATAATAGAAAGGAGAACCGATGCTCATCGCGACCTACCGCCCCGCCCCCGAGAACAAACTGGAAAGAAACGATCCCGGCATAAGAAAGGCCCTCTACGAAAGGCTGGGCTCCTGGGTCCACGGCGAGCCCTCGTGGTGCTTTTACGCCGGCAACGAGAAGGAATTCTGGATCAACAGCCTTCTCAGTGTCCCGGTCTGCCCCGAGCAGCTGCTCTTCGCCGACATCGACCCCGCCTATATCATGGCCGTGTACAAGCCCGAATGGGACGCCTATCTGAACGCCGGCGGCAATGCTCCCCTGCCCAGGATCAAAAGAGCCTCCATGATCCCCGAGGACCAGCTCTTCCTCTACGAGCTGCTGGCCGAGGACGTGGAATACTTCGCCGTCTTCGGCGTGGACATGCGCATGGTGAAGGAAGCCTTCATCTCAGGCGAATACGACGACCGCTGGCCCGGACTTAGCGGCATGACCGAAGCCCTCTGCAGGGCAGCCGAGGCCCAGGGCCGGATGATGCACAGCTCCTACGGGGATAAGACCCTCGAGCAGTACGTCAGCCAGAGCGAAGCCTTCGCCGTAAGGAACGTCTACCTGGCCACCCTGGCCGTCGAGCACTACACCGACCAGATCGGAGGAGGATACGCCCACTGGCGCCAGCTCCCCACCGACCCCGATTACGTGCTCAACTACTACAGTGATGCCTACATGGCATATGACAGAGAGCCCTCCGAAGAGGAGCTCCGCTACCTTCACGACGCCCTCACCGACGCGGTCTTCCGCCGCATATAAAGCAGATGTCAGATCACAAGCATTTTGATACTATAGAAGGATTTTATCTGGCGACCCGCCCGGACAACATCGAAGAGCTCTGCCGCGACCTCTACTGCGTCGTCCATCCCCGCTCCCAAAGGCCGGAAAAGGCCGAAGGCCCGGAAAGCGATTCCTGGCGCAGGTCCCTGCCGGACCTGGCCGAGCTGCTCTACGACCTTCCCGCCTACCTGAAGAGGACCGCGGAGGAGAGCAAAGCCCTTGAGGACGAACTGGAAAAGGAGATCCTGGCCGTGGACGCCCTGAGGCGCTCCTCCGCTCTTGCCGCCTTTACAGGCTCTGCGGACCTTGCAGAATTCGAGAAGGCCCCCGGAAGGGCCGCGGTGAAGAAGGCCCTGGACTTTGAGCTCTCGTCATCCCTCCGCTCCATCGAAGAATGCTTCAGCGCCCTCAAAAAGGAGAGCCTGGACAACGCCCTCGAGAGCCTCAAGACCCAAAAGGACGCCCTTGAAAAGAACCGGCAGAAGCTCCTCGCCCCCGCCGAAAGGATCCCCCTTCCCGGAGTCTCCGTGGACCTGGAGCGCAGGCTCCCCGCCCCTTCCGAAGACGACGGCCGGGAAAGGCCCGCCAAAGCAGCAGGCCAGCCCCCCAGGATGGACGTGCTCCTCAAGGACGAAGCCAGAGGCCTTTACACCATAATCGAGCTCAAGCAGTGGACCGAGGACTCCATGGAGGTCGTGACCGACGAAGAGGACGGCGAAAAGCGCTGCTTCGTCAGGGTCACCCCCTACGACAAGGACTCAGAGCATCCCGCGGTCAAGGTCAGGGACGTATACAAGAAGAGGCTCGTTTCCGAGGCCACGGCCGGCGGAAAAGAGGCGAAGGTCCGCTGCCTGGTCTACCTTCACAACCAGTTCTACGACGGCGGCCAGCTCTTCAGGGCCAGAGAACAGGGCGTCGACATCTACGACGGCAGAGGCCAGGGCAACAACATCCTCTTCACCAGGATGCGCTGCCGCTCCATGGCCGAAGCGGTCGCAAGCTTTTTCAAGCAGTAAGACGAGCTGGCGGCAGTCTTCGGGCCCCGTCCGCTGCCCATCAGAGCCCGTCCGCCCCTCCCCGTCCCATGGCCCGAAGACTATGGGCCGTCCACATATTTTGCCTTTTTGACTTGCATAATATCGTGTGCTATACTGAAATGTCAAAGGAGGCGCTAACACATGGCAGAGAGCAACACCCCCAAAAAAGTACTGATAATAGAAGACGAGAGATCCATCTCCGATATCATAAAATTCAACCTGGTCAAGGAAGGCTACGCGGTGGAGACCGCCTACGACGGGATCGAAGGCCTGGACAAGGCCCTTTCCTGCGGCTGCGACCTGATCCTTCTGGACATCATGCTGCCCCTGATGGACGGCTTTGAGGTCTGCAAGAAGGTGAGGGAGAAGAGCAGCGTGCCCATCCTTATGCTCACCGCGAAGGAAGAAGAGGTCGACAAGGTCCTGGGCCTTGAGCTGGGGGCCGACGACTACATCACCAAGCCCTTCGGCATGCGCGAGCTCATCGCCCGCATCAAGGCCAACATCAGAAGGGCCGACAGCCTCACCGAAAAGAGCGAGGCCCAGCCCGACGTCAAGGTCTTCGGCAATCTGGAGATCGACATGAACCGCTTCGAGGTGAGAAAGAACGGTGAAAGGCTGGAGCTGACCTTAAGGGAATTCGAGCTTTTGCGCTACCTGGCCGAAAGGGAGGAGAGGGTCTTCTCCAGAGAGCAGCTCCTTGAAGAGGTCTGGGGCTACGAATATTACGGAGATATCAGGACCGTGGACGTCACCGTAAGGCGTCTCAGGGAAAAGCTGGAGGACGACCCCGGCGATCCCCAGTACATCATGACCAGAAGAGGCATCGGTTACTACTTCAGGAGGCCCCAATAGGTGAAGAGGCAGGTGCACAGCAGCGTACGCTGGCGTATAGTCCTCATATACTTCATGCTGGTCTTCATCGCGATGACCATCGTTTCCGTGTTCCTGATAGACCGCATCGAGAGCTACCAGATGAGCTCCCTGCGGGACAACATCACAAATACCGTCCGGGGCAGCAACCTGCTCAGCTTCCTTGAGAGCTTCGATCCCTTGAAGGATCACTCCGGGGAGATCCAGCAGGCTCTGGACGACAGCTGGACCAGCGGCTTCACCCAGGAGCTTTCGGTGGTGGACCAGAGGCTGGACATCATCGCCTCCACCAACACCAGCCTTCTGGGAAAGAGCGCGGCCGAGCTCTTCGATCCGGACATCATCGTCAGCTGCCTCATGACCGGGGAGAACGGCGAGTCCGACGGCAGCGCCCAGGGCATACCGGTGAAGAACCTGTGCTACGCGGTGGAAGGAGCCGAAGGGGTCAAGGGAGTCGTCTACGTAAGGGCGGACCTTTCGTCCATCAATACCTTCCTGAGCCAGGCCAGGCTGATCTTCGTGGAAGCCACGGCCCTGGCACTGGCGGTGACCGTCCTGCTGGGCTTTACCCTGGCGAGGAGCATCACCGTCCCAATCAATGACGTCACCGACAAGGTCCAGATCATGTCCCAGGGGGACTTCGACATCAGGGTCCCGGTGAAGAGCGACGACGAGATCGGCCAGCTGGCCGAGATGTTCAATATGCTGGCGGGAAGGCTGGGCGCCACCATCAGCGAGATAAACAACGAAAAGAACAAGCTGGGCACCATCCTGCGGTACATGGCCGACGGCCTGGTGGCCATCGACCTGTCGGGGAGCCTGCTCCACGCCAACCCCGCCGCCAGGACCATCCTGGGCCTGGACCAGGAAGCTGACCTGGAGGGGGCCGACTACGAAGACATCATGGGACATCTTGATGAAAAGCTGTCCCTTGACCGCATAAAAGAGGGCTGCGACAGCGGCGGCGGCCAGACCGTCTACCGCAAGGGCAGCGAGACCTACGTGATCCGCTTCGACCGGTTCAAGGACGAGAACGGAAAGGACGTTGGCATAATCCTGGTCATCCAGGACATCACCGAACGCCAAAAACTCGAGGACATGCAGACCGACTTCGTCGCCAACGTGTCTCACGAGCTCAAGACGCCGCTGACCAACATCAAGAGCTACACCGAGACCCTGCTGGACGGCGCCATGGACGACAGGGACACCGCCATGAGCTTCCTGCAGATCGTCGACAAGGAGGCCGACCGGATGAACCGTCTGGTCAAGGATCTTCTGCAGCTCTCAAGGCTCGACCACCAGCAGGAGCCCATATTCCTTAGGGAGGGCAACATCGTGCTGCTGGTCAACATGGTCCTGATGAAGGTCGAGATGACCGCCAAACAGAAGGGCCTGACCATCAGGCCTCTCTACGACGAGGAGGGCGACATCCGGGTCAACCTGGACAAGGACAGGATGGAGCAGGTGGTCATGAACATAATCACCAACGCCATCAAGTACACCAACGAGGGCGGCCACATCGACGTGGATATCAGGCAGGACAAGGACCAGGTGCGCGTCAGCGTCCAGGACGACGGCATCGGCATACCGCCGGAGTCTCTGCCCAGGATATTCGAGCGCTTCTACAGGGTAGACAAGGCCCGTTCCAGGGCCATGGGCGGGACCGGACTGGGTCTTGCCATCACGAAAGAGATCGTTGACAGCCACGGGGGGAGCCTGGAGGCCGAGAGCAAGCCGGGCGAGGGCACGAAGATCACCATCGTGCTTCCCGTCATCATCAGAAGGGGGGTCAAGGACATTGAGTAGATACACAGACGACGATATGCTCAGGGACTGGACCAGCGAGGCGCAGAAGGAGCGCCAGGCCCAGAGGGCAAAGCTTCGCGAGGAACAGGAGGAGCTGCTGCGCCGGCAGAAGAAGACCAGAAGGCGCCGCAGAGGATTTCTGATCAAGGCAATGTGCGTCGCCGCGGTCATGGTCGCGGTCCTATTCGCCGCCTTCAGCACCATGGATATCTTCCAGCTGCAGGAGCAGAAGAGGCAGGCGGACGAGGAGCTCCAGGGCCTGGAGCACAGAAAGCTGGGCCTGGAGCAGGAGCTTGAGATCGTCGAGAGCGACGAATACGTGGAGCAGCAGGCCCGTTCCGAGCTGCGGATGATATACGACGGCGAGGTCCTCTACGTGGTAAAGGACCAGGAGACCACGGAAGATCAGGGCGAGATGCCCGAGCAGGTCAAGCCGTGACCGGATCCGGAGACCGCGCCGTCAAGGCGGAGGAAAGGCCCGTCATCCGGCAGGCGGTGGTCGTGGAAGGAAGAGACGATCAAGCCGCTCTTTCCAGGGCGGTGGACTGCTACAGCATAGCGACCCACGGCTTCGGCATAAGAAAGGAGACCCTCGAGCTCATCAGAAAAGCCTTTGACGAGCGGGGGATCATCATATTCACCGATCCGGACTTTTCGGGAGAGAAGATCAGGGAGAGGCTGACAGGCCTTTTCCCCGGCGCTCTTCAGGCCTGGCTCACCAGGAGCGAGGCTGAAAAGGACGGAGACATAGGCATCGAGAACGCCTCCCCCGAAGACATCAGGGCAGCCCTTTTCAAGGCCCTCGAGGGGACGGAGAAGGCCGCCGAAGACCTCACCGAGCCCGTCACCGGCCGGGATCTCTACGATCTGGGCCTTTCGGGCGGCGAGGATTCGATGCGCAGAAGAGAGGAGGCCGGAAGGCTCCTCGGCATAGGAGGCGGCAACACCGGCAGCTTCCTGAAAAAGCTCAAGCACTTTGGTATCGGCAGAAAGGAACTGGAGGAAGCATGCCTCAGATCTCGGGATCCGAAGAGATAAGAGCCCTCGAAAGGCGCTATCGCTTCAAATTCGACAAGTCCCTGGGACAGAACTTCATAAACGACCAGTCGGTGCTGGACGACATCGCGGACGCCTGCGGAGCGGGTCCCAAGGACCTGGTCCTTGAGATCGGTCCCGGCATGGGGTTTCTCACCATGGTCCTGGCCGACCGGGCAGGAAAGGTCCTTGCCGTGGAGATCGACGAGAGGCTGATCCCCATCCTCGATAGAAATCTTGCGTTATATAACAACGTTGAGATAATAAATCAGGACATACTTAAGACCGACATCCCCGCCCTCATCGAAGAAAAGGGCAGGTTCAAAGACGGCTCAAGGCCTGAAAATATAAGGATCGTGGGCAATCTCCCATATTACATCACGACTCCCATCCTGACCGGGCTCCTTGAGGCCGGCCTGGACGCGGAGAGCATCACCGTGATGGTCCAAAGGGAGGTCGCCGACAGGATCATGGCAAGGCCTGCCACCAGGCCCTACTGCGTCCTGACCCTGGAGCTCGCGTATTACGGGGTCCCCGAGGTCGTAAGGGACGTTCCCGCCGAGCTCTTCGTGCCCCGTCCCAAGGTGGACTCGGCCGTGGTGAAGCTCTCGCTGGTCAAAGGAGGCACCGTCCCGGTAAGGGACAGGGACCTGCTCTTTAAGGTCATCAAGGCGGGCTTCGGCCAGAGAAGAAAGACCCTCTCCAACGCCCTCGCTCTGGGAGGCTTCGGAAAGGAAGAGACCGCCCGGGCCCTGGAAAAGGCCGGGATCGACGGACAGCGCAGGGCCGAGACCCTGAGCCTTAAGGAATTTGCGGATATCACCGGCGCCCTCGCGCCTGATGCATAAACAGGAGGACTATATGATCGATATCAAGTTTTTAAGAGCGAATCCGGAAGCGGTAAAAGAGAACATCCGCAAGAAATTCCAGGATCAGAAGCTCGTCCTTGTCGACGAGATCATCGAGATGGACGAAAAGGTCCGTCAGGCCAAGGCCAGAGGCGACGAGCTCCGCTCCCAGCGCAACGCGGTCAGCCGCCAGATCGGCGCGCTGATGAAGCAGGGCCTTAAGGAAGAGGCGGAGAAGACCAAGAAGCTGGTCACCGACATGGCCGACGAGCTGGCGTCCCTGGAGGCTCAGGAAGAAAAGCTGGCCGAAGAGATCAAAAGCCGCATGATGGTCATCCCCAACATCATCGGTCCCGAGGTCCCCATCGGAAAGGACGACTCCGAGAACGTCGAGATCGAGCGCTTCGGCGAGCCTGCCGTGGCCTCCTGGGAGATCCCCTACCACGTCGACATCATGGAGACCTTCGACGGCATCGATCTGGACTCCGCAAGGCGCACCAGCGGCAACGGCTTCTATTATCTCAAGGGCGACATAGCCAGGCTCCACAGCTCCATCCTCAGCTACGCCCGCGACTTCATGATCGACAGAGGCTTCACCTATTACATCCCGCCCTTCATGATCCACGGCGACGTGGTCAAGGGCGTCATGAGCTTCTCCGAGATGGAGAACATGATGTACAAGATCGAGGGCGAGGACCTGTACCTGATCGGCACCTCCGAGCACTCCATGATCGGCAAATTCATCGACCAGATCCTGGACAAGGACCAGCTGCCCCAGACCCTGACCAGCTACTCCCCCTGCTTCAGGAAGGAGGTCGGCGCCCACGGCATCGAAGAGAGGGGCGTCTACCGCATCCACCAGTTCGAGAAGCAGGAGATGGTCGTCATCTGCGAGCCCGAGGATTCCCCCATGTGGTTCGACAGGCTCTGGCAGAACAGCGTCGACTTCTTCAGGAGCCTGGACATCCCCGTCAGGACCCTCGAATGCTGCAGCGGCGATCTGGCCGATCTGAAGGTCAGGTCCCTGGACGTTGAAGCCTGGTCCCCCAGACAGAAGAAGTACTTCGAGGTCGGGAGCTGCTCCAACCTGGGCGACGCTCAGGCAAGGCGCCTGGGCATCAGGGTCAGGGACAAGGAGAAGGGCAACTACTTCCCCCACACCCTCAACAACACCGTCGTCGCTCCCCCCAGGATGCTCATCGCCTTCCTGGAGAACAACCTGCGGGAGGACGGCACCGTCAGGATCCCCAAGCCCCTGCAGCCCTACATGGGCGATAAGGAGCTGCTGACCCCGAAAAAATAGGCCATAAGGACCTGAAATACCCCACCGCGGCGCCGCAACGCCGCGGTATTTGATTGAGTTAAACGCTCCGCCGCTATTGACAATCATCCTGCGGACGGATATAATGACCATGAGGTTAGTTGAAGCTAACCATCAAGATAAAAGAAAACCGTCTGCACATGCGCAGCGGCAGGGCGCCTCAGCCCGAAAGGATAGATAAAATGAATGGTGAGACCAATATCGTATCGACGCTGATCGTCGCGGCTGTCCTCGCCGTCATCGTCTTCTTCATCGCAAGGAGAATGATCAGGGACAGGAAAGCCGGAAAGCACAGCTGCGGAGGCGGCTGCAGCGGCTGCCCCATGTCGGGGAGCTGCCACAAGCAGGGCAAAAAAGCCTGACGAAGGCGCCTGCCGCCAAAGACCCATGGTCACCATGGTTGACCTCCTTAAGAGCCCTCAGGGGCTCTTTTTATTCCCCGCGGCCGGAAAACCGCGCGGCCTGCCGGAAAATGCTCTTTTCTCTTCGGATCCCTTTGGGTTTACGCCGAAAATACGCCCTGCGCCTTGCGCGCGGAGCGGCGGTCTATTAAAATGGATGTGCAGTTATCTCAATCATCTTGTCACTAAACGATCGGAGGACGATATCATGAAACGCAGGATCATCGCAGCAATACTCACGCTTTTAATGGCGCTGTCCCTCTTCCCCGCTGCCGCATGGGCGGCGGAGCCGACGGAGGCAGACCTAAAGACCGCGCCCATCATATCCGATCTGGAGATCCACGATGACGGAGGGGGCTTCGTCTGGCTGGAGGTCACGGTACAGACGCCCGCCAATGTGCTGAGCGCCATAGATCACTTCGAGAACCACGAGCTAGGCTTCAACCAGGCCGGCTACATCGGCCAGATCGATCTTCAGTATTCCGTCGACGGCGGCGAATGGCAGGAGACCACCATCACGCCCTCGCCCAATCACGACCACGAAGACTCGTGGAACGGTGTCTTCGAGACCCAGTATCTGGACGAGCTCCGCGTCGATTCCGAGGTCAGGGTCCGCGCCAGGTACAGCGGGGCCGACGCCGACGGCAATTCCAGATACAGCGACTGGTCCGACATGCTGGTCCTCAACGAGAAAGTGGATTTCACCGCTTCCCAGTGGGCACTTCCCGAGCTGGCGGAGGCTGACAGGCTGGGCCTCATCCCCGACTGCCTGAAGGGCCAGGACCTGACCAAAAAGATCACGAGAGCGGAGTTCGCCGCGGTGAGCGTAAAGGTCTTTGAGGCGCTCACGAATACCGAGGCTGAGGCCGCTGAGGATCCCTTCAAGGACACCGACGATCCCGAGGTCCTGAAGGCGTTCAACGTCGGCATCACCGACGGAAAGAACAGCGCGGGCGATCTCTTCGGGCCCGACGACCTGCTCACCCGCGAGCAGGCCGCGACCATGCTCACGAGAGTATGGAAAAAGGTGAACTTCAGCGGCTGGACCCTCAAGACCGACGGCGACTTCGACGCTCAGTTCAAGGAGGCGTATACCATGCCCGCCAGGTTCAGCGACGATGAGAAGATCTCGTCCTGGGCATATGACAGCGTATACTTCATGGCCGCCAACCACATCGTCGAAGGCAGCAACGGCGCCTTCAGCCCCAAGGCGGTGACCGACGCGGAAAAGGCCGTCGGCTACGCCCAGGCCACCCGCGAACAGGCCCTCGCCATCGCGGTCAGAATGGTAAAGAACCTGTAGCAGCGGCTGCCCCATGTCGGGGAGCTGCCACAACAGCGGCAATAAAGCCTAGACCTTAAACTCAAAAGCTCCTTCGCCGAAGCGGAGGAGCTTTTAAAATGCGCTTTACAGCCGCCGGGAACGGGACGTCAGCCCGCGATCCCGCAGCGGATCAGTTAATGCACTGCCTGGGGACCCTGCTGCTGGGCCTCAGCCTGCTGCAGCTCTGCGCTCTTGTCCTTCACGGCCTTGAGCATGTCGTCCAGCTTCATGGGCTCGCCGCCCTTGAGGGCATTGACAGCCGGCAGGAACCTGTCCCTCTCCTGCTGGGTGATGGGCTTTCTGTAGAGATCGGTGACCGAGGCTCTGGCGTTGTTGTAGATCTCCTTGGCGGACTTTTCGTCATAAGGCTTCTGGAAGCCCTTGTCCCTCTCCAGCAGCTTCTGGAGCCTGTCCAGCCTGATCAGATCGTCCAGGCAGGACTCGTCGACCTTCTTCTCGCCGAAGGTGAAATTCATCGACTTGGCGATCTCGGTGTAATGGTTCACGTAGCCCTTGCTCTCGTAGGACCTTTTGGCCAGCATCTGGGTATACTCGTTGTAGATCTGGCCGGGCTGGATATCTCCGTCGCCCTTGCTGTCCAGAAGCTTCTGGAAATCCTCGTCCTTTTCGATGGCCCTGTAAGCCCTGCCGCTGTTGAGCTCCTCTATGCGCCTGTTCTCGACGCCGACGTTGACCAGGTCGCCGTCAGCCCTGTCGTTCATGATCTGCTCCTCGACGGCCCTGGAGGCGATGTATTCCACGAGAGCCTTTCTCGCGGCAGGATCCGAGGCCTTCTTACCGCTGCACTGGGCCTGCTTGAGCCAGGTGTTGGCGAAGACGTTGTTTCTGGTGATCCTTCCTTCTTTCTTGAGGTCGGCAGCGCCCTGGAGCAGCACCTCCGTATTGCTCTTGTAGATGCGGACCGCCGTGCTGTCGTTGTCCTTGGCGGCCTTGTTGTACTCCATGGAGGCGTCGTTCAGTAGCTTGGTGTTCTCTTCGATCTTTGCCTTGGCTTTTTCCAGGCCCTCGCGGAACTCGGTCAGCTTCTTCTCGCCGTTCTTCTCATATTCGTCCCACTTGTCCTTCTTTTTGCGGTATTCATCGAGCCTCTCGTTGTAATTTTTGACCCTCAACCTGTAGGTCTCCTCCCGCTGCTTGTGAGCCTTTGTGTCGCCCCTTCCGGCGGTGAACAGGAACACGAAACCGTAGGCGATGGTGTTCCAAAAGCCCATGGACGGCTTGGACGGCTTCTTGGGCTCATCGGGCTTGCCGGCGTTCTTGACGGTCTCGACGGACTTGATGTTGGTCTCGAAGAATTTCTTGAGCTTCTTCCAGTCTCCGACCCTGTCCTTGGCCTGGATCACCTTGCCCTTGTCCGGCCTCTTGATGATATCGTCGATATCGGGGGACTTTTTCGGGGTGTACTCGTGGGAGCCGAAGAGCCTGTGCTCCGGGGTCACGGGCTCGTCGGAGATGAACATGTCTTCGTCTTTTCTGTTGACCGCGTAGGGAAGGCCGGTCTCCTTGTCGAAGATGAAGATGTTCTTTGAGTCGTTATTCTCGAGGAATCGGGTGACGGACTCAAGATCCCTGTATTCGTTGCCGTCCTCGTCAAGAGCGAAATCGAAGGTCCTCTTGCTCTTGAGGGGCCCCAGTCCGGCGCCTTCAAAAAGAGCGGCCATCTTCTCCTTATCTTCGCTGCGGTCGAAATCCCAGCGTTCCTTCAGGTACTCCGCGGTGTCGACGCCGCCGTCGATGGGCCTGAAGAACTCATCGTCCAGCTCATCGATGGGGGGCAGCTTCTCCTTGGATGTGTAGAAGCGGTCTTTTATCCTGATGACCTCGTGGAAGGACGCTTCGCCGTCGGTGTAGACCTTGAGCCTCCTGTAGTTCTCCTTGAGGGTCTCTGCCAGCTCCTCGGGGGTCTCGAACCGGACCCCGTTCTCATCGACAGCGTAGTCGATGCTGCTCTTCTTGATGTTCAGCAGATACACACCCTCCAGGTCCTGGTCGGCCGCGAGCCTGAAGCTGTCCTCACCAAGGGCCTCCATCGACGCCTTGGAGGTCAGAAGATCGGAGGTGTAATAACTGCCGTCCCGGTTCTCCACAGCGTAGGGGAACTCGGGCTGGTCCTTCATGTAGACGAAGCTCCTTGAGCCCGGATCCTTCAGGGCTTCGCGGATCTGGGCGGGATCGGTCAGGGTCCTGCCGTCCGCGGTCTCGAGGCGGTCGATCTGATCCTCGCGCCAGCCGAGGATCCTCCTGTTCTCGATGTTCTGGGGGTCCCTGCCGGGATCGATGTTGTAATTCTCGGGATCGGGATCCTCCCTGGGGATCATATCGGTGGCGTAGTACCTGCCGTCCTTATAGCCCGCGATCCTGACGTTCCAGTTCCTGTCGTAGAACATGAGCCGGTTTCCGCTCTTCAGCTGCTCGTCGATCTCTTCCTTTGTCCTCCCGATCAATCGGGACTCGCCGTTGAGGACGACGTGGGTGCCCTCCAGCAGGATATCGAGGGGGTCCTTTACGGCCTGATCTATGGTCTCAAAATTGGCCGAAGCGACGTAGCCGACCCTGGTCTCGGGCTGCTTAGTCTTCTTCAGGGCGCCGTTCTCGTAGGAATAGACGTCGTAGGTGCCTTCCTTTTCGCCGGGGATGAAGACCTGATCGCCGTTCAGAAGAGCGGCGGCTATGTCGGCGCGGTCGGCGAGCACCTTTCCGGTGTCGTCCTGGACGCATCTGCTCTTGTCAGGCTCGTCATCATCGCCCTGAGGTGCCTCGAATCTCACTCCCGCGAAGTGCCTTTCCACCAGCCCGGAGACATTGGCGGATATCATGGCGGCCTCAGTCTGGACCAGCTCCTCTTCGGGCTCGTCGGGGACTGTCATGTAGTCGGGAAGGTCGGGAGCGGCGATGTTGAGGTTCTCCTCGTTGACCTTTATGCCGCCTTCCGGACTGATCCACTGGGTCAGGATGCTGCCGTCCTCGTTGAATTCCAGAGCGTCGTAGGCCCCCTCCTCCTCGGGATCGGGAGAGACCAGCCTTTCGCCCTTGATCAGTTCCTCGTAGATCTCATCGGCCCCTCTCAGGATGAAACCCGCGTCGTTGACGGCCTCCACCGGGGCGTCCTCGCCTCTGCGGCTCCTGAAATACTGCTCGATCAGCGCGATCGCATCTTCTTTATTTACTGGCACATTGGGACGCGGCATTTTGTTCCTCCATCATCTCGGTCTTCAAAGGCCCCGGCCGGATGACCCGGCAGGCCTGTGTCGCTGTTTTACATTTTTAATTATATACGGTCTCGTCCATCAAATGTCCAACAATAGTTAAAATGATAAACGTTTTTTCAAATATTTTATGTGGATGGCACACTTCGATATGATCCGGCGGGCAGTCCCGTGGCTCAGGCTGCCGAAAAGATGCGCCCGGGGAACTTGACATTATATCGAGCAGATGTACAATTAACGTTAATTATATAATTGCTAACAGGAGACTGAAATGAAGAAAACTATATCGATATTGATGGCGCTGACGCTGATCCTGTCCCTGGCAGCCTGCGGCAGCAGCCCGTCCGCGGAAGCAGGAACGAGCGGACAGACGGAAAATACCGCAAAGGAAGCTCAGGAGCCCGCCGCGGCAAATGCGGAGCAGAAGCCAGCCGAAGCGAGCGCGGATACGAAGCCCGCGGAAGCAGCCGCGCAGACCGCCGAGCCGCCCAAGGATAGTCCCACTGAGCCTCCCGCTCCCGAAGAGCCGTCCGGGGAAGTTGTCCTGGACAACGACTATTTCAAGCTGACCTTTAATGGCGTCGAAGAGGACGACGAACCGTTCCTCTGCAAGCTGCTCCTCGACGTCGAATGCAAAAAGCCTGAAGATGAACTTCTTTTCAGTTATGAGCTTTTCGGGATGGCGGTCAACGGGTACGGTATTACCGAAAACAGTTATGAGTTCGATGAACAGCCCGCCGAGAACGGGTGCATCAAATTAGGGATCCGCGTGTACAATGCCGTATTGGAGGCGATCGGCGTCGATTCCATCGACAAAATAGAAAAGGTGGACGTGGTCCTGTCCGGCTGGGAATATCCGGATGGCAAATATGCCTATAAGAACTACGGAGAGTGCTCGATCTATCCGACAGGCCTGGAGGGCTCCTACGTCCAGAAGCCGCGGGAGGCCATGGTCGGCGACGAGACCGTAGAGACCGAGAACTTCAGACTGACCCTCTTCTGGAAGGAGGGAGTGGACTTCATCAGCGCCCACGAGAGCAGCGGGCTCCACAGCCCCGTCGTCATCATAGAAAACAGGACCAACGAGGAATATCACTTCTCCGCGGACAATTTCAAGATCAACGGGGTCCAGAACGAGCTCAGGATCAACAGCGGCTATGTCGGCGGAAACATCAAGCCCGGAGGGACCCTCGTCGGCATGCTCGATGCCGAAGGGACCGTCAGGGCCGCGAAGGAAAAGAATATAACGAAGGCCGATCAGATATCCTTCGACTTCAACGTCCACGCGGTATCGAACGATCCCAATTCCCTCGGCGATACCCTGGCGGTGATCCCCGTTAAAGTGGCGCCGGAGGATATCCACAAGTGATCCATCGGAAGCGTGGACAGGCCGCCCCGTACCTGTAAGGCAGAAAATTTAAAAGGACCGCAGGCATCTTTAGATGATATGCTCCCCATAAGGGAGACAGTGAAATATAAAAGATTTCATTGTCGACCTTATGGGGGTTTTTATGGCTCACAGGACCAAGTACAGCGTAGAAGAGAAACTGAAGATCGTGGAGGATTGCCT
>Ga0208297_1000963_pt1 | contig 37523 bp, 32 predicted proteins | sample LMS_cellobiose_e_FD_187367 | JGI IMG/M metagenome (GOLD analysis project Ga0208297, IMG submission 187367) | Rumen-fistulated moose microbial communities from Alaska, USA - LMS_cellobiose_enrichment (SPAdes) (version 2) | ecosystem: Host-associated > Mammals > Digestive system > Stomach > Rumen... | reverse complement strand
GAGTCTCGAAAAAACGGCAGGTCTCCGTCAATCAAAAGGCGAAATCGGGCTACAAGTACAAGAGGACTGAGAGTAAAAAGGAAGGGGTGTCAGAGAGCCCTTGAACTCGGACTTTCTAAACACCCCCTTCGAATCTCTTCCAAACGTCTTTCGCTAAGGAAGACCAAGAAATTCTATCTTGCTTTACATGAAACAGGTTTTGTCCTTAAAAATGTATCCATTGATGGGAACCGTTGCATTTCCTGTGGGAAGAGGTCTCAAATCAGCAATAATGGGGGATATTGCGAATCCTGTGCCCAGGAACTGGAATTAGGTAAATCAATTCCAAATCTTGAGGTATTCCATATATCTCGCAAGCAAAGGAAATTTGAAATCCTTGAAGGTCTCTGGTTTGACGGTCACCGTGGATCAAACACTGATTTCTCATACTCTCTTGAAGAGAATACCATGATTCCGCTTTGGAGACTGAACAACTATACCCCAAATAAGGATTTTGAAGAAATCGCAGAAAAGGCAGTCCAGGATGGAACTGGAAAACCATTCCTTGCCTATATCAAAATAGACGTTGATCACCTTGGAGATATATTCATTGATGGTTTTCCACAGGGAGCATACACGGTTTCTAGATACGTAACACTTTCTAGACAGTTCCATCATTTCTTCAACGTCCATGTTCGTAATCTGCTGGAAACCGACATTCAGTTCAATGATGTATACACCGTTATCTCTGGTGGTGATGACATCTTCTTGATTGCCCCATGGGACAGAGCAATTGAATTGATACAGAGAATTCATAGTGATTTCTCAAGGTTTTGCTGCAAAAATGAAAAGATTCATTTTTCAACTGGTATAGCAATACAGGGAAAGTCCACTCCATTCGCATTCGGCAATTCAGAAGCTGACAAAGCTCTTGATGAGATGGCAAAGGAGGAATTCGGAAGAAATTGCGTCTGCTTGTTTGGGCACAAATATACTTATGAAGAGCTTGAAAAAATCCGATTAGACTCTGAAAAGCTTCAGGAATATGTTAAAAGTGGCACTCTAACAACAGCGTTCCTTTACAGAATGCTTCAATATACAAGAGACAGACTTGGAGACGAATCACAAAGCATATCCGAAAAACGAAAATATTCCAGTTATGGGAAGTTCAGGTACGATGTTGCAAGAAACATAGTTACAAGAACGACAGAAAGCACATCAGATGCAATCAGCTTCCTACAGTCTCGATTTGAATTTGGAACTGTATCATCCTTGAAACAGTTTGAGGATAGTATCGTAATCAGTATATATAAGATGAGAAAGGAATAGAAAGAGGAGACACATGCTAAAGCTAACAGAAGATCTACTTAAAAAAGAACCTGAGGGATTGGCAGTCGAATTTGTAAAACACAGCGAAAAAGAAAAAATCACTTCTACTCAAATTCGAAAATTTTATGATGACCTTGTATTGTTGCAATCCAAAGTCCGTACAGGGGTGAACTTCGAAGAGAAGATTTTGCCACTGATCAGGATGACGGAAGCCAAGATTGCCTACAGCGTAGGTCGCAGAGTTCTTGCAAAGCTTTTCTATGACAGAATTTCTCAATATATACAAAGAATTCAAACCAGGGAAGACTTTGATAATTTCATTCTCTTCTATCAGGCCGTAATTGCATATATGAAATTCGAAGAAATAAAGTTTGAACTAGAAAAGAAAGACCTGAAGCAAATCAATATGGAAAAACAGGGTTTCCAGAACAACTATTCATACAGTAGAGGAGGAGCTAGAAGATGAGTACCATGCTGATCAAGGAAATCAAGGGCCAAATCAAGCTAATCACAGGATTGCATATCGGAGCCGGAAATGATGAAGTTCATATCGGTGGTATAGATTCTGCTGTTGTCAAGGATGCGTATGGGAATCCATACATTCCAGGCTCCTCACTTAAAGGTAAAATCCGTTCCCTGCTCGAATTGAGTGAAGGATCTACCACTGGAAATCCTTCTGATAGAGTCAATTATCCACATAGTCTCATCCCTATTGTTTTTGGGGATATGAGCAAAAATAGCCAAGAATTTACAAGAGTTCTTTTTAGAGATGCGTTTCTTTCTAAAGAATCCATTGATATGCTTAGCAGCGATTCAATTCTTCCAACAGAAGAGAAAAGTGAAAACTCAATTGACAGGATTAAAGGTGTTGCAAACTATCCTCGCAAAATCGAGCGTGTAATTGCAGGAATGGTTTTTGACTTCTCTATCGCATTGAGGATACTGGACACCGACAACGAAGGTCAATTCAAAGACCTTCTGAAGAAAGGCTTTGAAATGCTAGAAGCAGATGCCCTCGGAGGAAGTGGAAGCCGTGGATATGGAAAAGTGAAATTTGAAAACCTTACATATGACGGAGACGATTTCTGAGGGATAAATGATGTTCAAGAAATTACGCATTTCGTTCTCTTCACCCTTCACCGAAATACCGACAGCTGATCAATTATTCGGTCAGCTTGTCTGGGCAGTTTCAGATATCAGAGGTGAAGCTGCTGCAGGAGCACTTGTCAAAAGATTTAGAGACAATCCTCCTTTCCTTATTTCAGAAGCTATTCCTGAGGGCTTCCTTCCTTTGGCTGTATATCCTCCTTCAGATAACCAAGACAAATCCCAGGAGTCAAGACATAAGGCAAAGAGAAACAAGAAATACAGATGGATAAGAATCGATTCTTTTGCCAGTGTCCAGAAAGATCCTCGATTGATTCATGAAGTTGATTTTGAATCTGCCATGCCAGATTTCAAATCAATTACTGAAACCCACGTGCAGATCAATCGCATCAAAGGAACCGCTGAAGATGGTATCTTATATACAGAACGATATATAGACTATCGAGCTCCTCTAGTAAGCTATATCAAAATCAATGATGCCAATTTCTGGGTTGATTTCCAAATAGACGAATTACTTGAATACCTTTCCATAATCGGCCTAGGAGGAAACAGAAATGTGGGTAGAGGCAGTTGCACTATCATATTGACTGATCTTGCAGAAAAGGAAAACGAGATTTTTTCATTCAAGGCCTCTTCCTTTGCGACCTTATCAAAGTGTTCAGGGATGGATCTGCTTGAAGGTTCTATTGCTTATAAGATTGTTGGCCATGCAGGAATAGTAGGTAGAGCATCAACCAGCTTGTTCAACAAGAAGCCTGTTCTGTTTTTCGATGTTGGCTCGACTTTCTCTTCTGGAACAGGTGAAATGATTAGCGATATCCATCCAGACAAGAACATTTCCTACTATGGCTATTCATTCCCCTTGTATCTCAAAATAGAGGATTAGTTAAATGCATGAAATGAAGACCTATTCGATAAAACTGCACATAATTACTCCTGTAATCATAAATACGGGAGAAGATTACGAACCTTTTTCCCTGTATCCAATCAGGACCAGCAAGGAAAACAGAGGACAGATTTTAAATATAGAGAGTCTTGCAGATTTTCTTCGTCGAAACAAATACGAAGAACTGATCAGAATTGCTTGCAGAGGTCTAATTAATCCTGAAGCAAATGAAGAATTGCTCAAAGCACAAAGAATCATCGAAGAGGCATATCAGACAGCTAAAGAAGAAAACAAGCTCAATATGCTGATCAAACGAACATGTATTCTCTCTCCAGAAGCCCGAAATGCTCTGCTAAAAAATCCTTGCAAAAGCGTTGCAAGACATATTGTAAATCCATACAATGAAAGACCTTATATACCTGGCTCATCGCTCAAGGGTGCAATACGCACAGCTGTCTTGGAAGACGTACGAAAAAACAAGAATATCGATTACTCTCATGATAGAAATAGAAGCGTAGAGGCGCAAATACTATATGGATACAATGAAAGAATTAATCCAGAGAAGGACCCATTCAAGTACCTGAAGATTTCAGATTTTGAATTTGAGAACTCTAGAACCCTAAGTACGATAGGCATGGTGAATGCAGGAGGTAAGATTCCTGTCTTTACAGCAATGACTGATTCATGGGTCAATAGCAAAACAGATGTCATTGCAAGAGGAACGATTTCAATAGTCCAAAGGGCAGATACTCCAAAGTGGTTGAACATAAAATCCCTTCTCGTCAGTGTTCATGATTTTTATGCCGACATGCTCAATAATAAGTGTTCAAAGGCTGGGAGAGTACCAAAGGCAATGGATCCTGTAATTGGAAAACTGAATTCAGCTGAATCTAGCGATTATTACTTTATGCGACTTGGACATTATATCGGCCTTGAAAATATTACAATGAATGTTCCAAATCCCAAAAGATATCTCGAGAACGATAAAGGAACAGGTCACTACATTACAATAGAGGGTGACTACCTGGCCGGCTTCTGTCAACTTGAATTGGAGGAAAACTGATTATGAAACTGCTTCTTAACTTTGGCAATAGCGAGTTGCATGCAATTCAATCTGATGGAAAGGAATTTGTTTTCAGATCAAGAGATATGTTTTCTAACAATCTGCAAAGCCTCTGTCAGGCACTAAAGGGCTACACAGGATCCCTTGATAAGAACGGAAATCTTTCACCATATCTGAAAGTATATGATTTCAATACAAAACAAAATATCGAGATAAAGAATATTTCGATGCCTATTCTGCAGTCAACGTTGTCATTCTTTGATGAGAAAGGCACTCCAATAACAGAAATAAAGGCCTTTTGCACAAAGCAAAATGACACAGCCCAAAGTTCTCAAGATACTGCCCTTTTAATTCCTATCTGTGAAGGCATTGTAGGAAAATCTCTATTCCCAAATGTTTCCTTCTCCTTTGAAATAATCAAAAAGGATCCATCTGACTATGCAACGATGTTCAACTGGTATGCTGATTTCTTCAATGATTTTGAAAACGATGGAAATACTGTCGTTTTAATTGCCCAAGGAACGCCAGCAATGTCTTATGGCCTGTCATATCTGTGTGCTCAAAAGTATCCAGGAATCAAACAGTACTATGCTTCTCATAGGAATAGAGGATCCAACAGGGAGCATATTGAGTTTACCTCTCTTAAGCTGTTTTCAAAATATGTTGCAAAAGAACAGATAGAACGTTACTGCACGTTCCTTGACCATGGAGAATATGATGCTGCAATAAGTGTTGCAAAAACAGATTCCGTTCTAGTACAGATTCCTGGGCTCATAGAGCTTGCATCTTACTTTTTCATGAGAAGTAGTTATCGTTTCAATGAGGCACATGCATCAATTCAGAAGGTCAAAGAATTGCAGCCCGAGTTAATTGAGATAATAAAAGACACTCTTATCGGTTTTTACCACTTCGAAGAATGTAAGATTAAAGATGATATGGACTGTCTTAATGCTTATCTACCATATTTGATATATGAAACATTGCAAAACTGTCGATATGCATTCGAAATCAAGAACTATTATCTATCTGTAGGTTTTTTGTTTTCCTTTTTTGAAATATATCAAAGGGCAATAATAACTCGCTACATGCATCTGAGTTCGCTAAATTTTGACGGCAAAACAGGTTCTTATACAGAACTTGATACTTACTTTGAAAGCATAGTTTTTCCAGACATACTAAGCCACAAAAATGACTATAAAGACCTTATCAAACAATGGGAAGGAAGCAAGCCCAATCTTCATCTTTCAGGTGATGTTCCAAGACATTTATTGAAATGGATGTCCAGTCAATCAAATGACCCTACCTACAAACGTGCCTATGATTTACTAAAAAACATCGATTTGGGGGATCTTAAGAAATTACGAAACAAGAGTCCTATGGCACACAGCTTGAACAGCATTACAGAAGAACAGATAAACAATGCAGCAAAAGGATCTTATCTAGAATTTATTGACACACTAGAAACATCACTTGAAGCCATGCTCCCAGAAGGATGGCACTTACCTACTAGATATCATGAGTCATCAAAGGCTATTAGGGAATATCTTTTGGAAAAATACTCATGAGTACAGTATATATCACATCGCACAATGGCAAGCTTCAGAAGGATGGGATCATCCTTGTCCATTCAGATCATACGGGAATGAAACTAAACTCATCCCATCCATGACTGCTTGCATCATAGTAATTGGAATGATGGATATAACAGGAGCGGCCCTGAATGTATGCATTGAAAGAAGAATTTCAATCTTCTTTCTTCGCTACAATGGCAAGTTCAATGGCAAGCTGGTTTTTGATGATAGTAAACATACATTACTTAGACTTAAGCAGCATTTAACCGCTGAAAACGAAAAATTTGCATTTCCCATAGCTAAAAGCATTGTTCTTGGTAAAACACTCAATGAATATCTCTTCATGCAGAGAATCCAACGAAAGTTACCTGACAACAAGGAAATCATCAACAGCTTGGTGCAAGTTAAGAGAATAAGAAAATCCCTAGAAGAGCTCGACTCGAGAATTGAATCAATTCGGGGATTTGAGGGGAGTATAGCTAGACTGTATTTCAGAACGTTGCGTTTTAATATCATATGTGATTGGACACAGTTTAATTGCAGGACAAAAAATCCTCCTCGTGATGAAGTTAACGCTACACTCAGTTTCCTTTACACACTTCTGGCATGCAAAGTGGATACCGAAATCATGCTAGAGGGATTAGATGATTCTGTAGGCACCCTGCATGATTTCAGTTATGGCAGGAAATCATTGGTTTTCGATCTGATGGAAGAATTCAGAACCCCTTTGGTAGATACAACAGTATGTGCAATGTTCAATCAAGGGACATTGACTGCTAATGATTTCAGGAACGAAAAGGACATCGATGGAGATTCTGTAGTGCTATTGAATGAATCAGGAATAAGAAAATCGATTATGAACTTCGAGAGGAAGCTTGAGCAGAATCACGGGTATCTTGATACAGGCAGAACCTTGACATACCAAAATATAATCAAACATCAGGTAGAACAGTACAAACAATATATACGAGGAGAATTGGATAGATATCAACCCCAAATAATAACATGAAGTATCTTTTTTGCTATGACATAACTAGTCCTAAACGATTGGTAAAAATGATGAAGCTTATGGAATCACATGGAATAAGAGTGCAAAAATCATTATTTTGCTGTGATGCTGGAAAACTGGAGGTTGAAGATCTGATCTCTTCAATAAAATGTGTTATTGACAAGAAAAAAGACAGAGTAACATTGTACCCAATCTGTGAAAAGTGTTTTTCAAAGATAATCACAAAAGGCAGTGAAACGACTTTCACCTTTCCAAGTTATTACATCATATGAGTTTAGGAATTATTGTATACGATATAACTAATAAACGTCTTTTCAATAAGATATACAGAATAATGAACTCTTACCCCATGCAAGGAGAATACAAAAATCAGTATTTGAAATCGAAGAAGACGACAAAAGGATCATTGAACTAATTGATAGAATATGTGGTATAATGGATATGAAAACAGATAAACTCTCATTCATTCCTCTTTGTGAAGATGATCAATCTCAAATAATAGACATAGGTCTATTATTGAATCGAGAGCCTTTGAATAAAAGATATCTGATTATATAGTACTTTCGCAGAACAGACGAATATAGATTTTTTCATTTTTTAGCGTAGGTTTCGCGAATTGAAAAATTATTATACACAGAAAAGAGTTATCACTACTCTTTAGGAGTTTTTAGAATATGTTTGTTGATTTTATCGCAGAGTTTTTTCCACTTCGCGAAATCAATATAATAATTCATTGTATAACAGAGAAATAAATATAGAGAGATTGATACTAATGACCTGTAAAAAGGGATTAAAACAGCCACTCGGCAAGCTGTCGGTTCGTCATAAGCTCCTCTTCGATTGATACTAATGACCTGTAAAAAGGGATTAAAACAAGAGAAAGAGCCTGCCAACTCCTCTGATACGAACGGGATTGATACTAATGACCTGTAAAAAGGGATTAAAACTTACTAAACTCTATCTGCTTTACGTTGGTGTAAACCCTGGATTTATACTAATGACCTGTTAAAAGGGATTAAAACACTGCACAAGCCCTCTGAGGAAGTCCTCCAGCTTCACCATGTGATTGATACTAATGACCTGTAAAAAGGGATTAAAACTTGTCGCTGAACACTCCTTTCTTCCCGATGTACTTCTTGATTGATACTAATGACCTGTAAAAAGGGATTAAGACATTTTGGATTCAGAAAGTCTATCTGCAGTTTTCTCAATCAGAAAAAAAATGCTTATTGAACGGATGATAATCCATATCCAATAAGCATCATTATTGATAGAAACCTAGATCACTTCTCAAATGGGAATCTGTAATCCAGTCCACACTCATCTCTGAGCTGCATAAACTCCTTCTGGATTGCCTCACCTACAGGAACACCCTTGTCCTTTCTATCCTGCCAGGCAAGATACTCCTTCTCGCCTGCCGTGTAGATCCTCTCGGCTCCCGGTGCCTTTTCAGACGCTCTGAGTCCTCTGCAGATTCCACCAGTAGTCTTCCTGAAGGTATCGAGTCCCATGAAGAACTCTGGGTTTATTACAAAGAAGAAGTGGCCGAGACGGTACATCTTCGGATTTCCATTCTCATCCTTGCCGTTCAGCTCCTTCATGAAGGGGCCACCTGAAAGTGCCGAAGAAAGAATCTCGACTACAGTTGTAAATCCATATCCCTTATAGCCACCGGTTGCCTCTCCAAGACCTCCGAGCGAGACGAGAGCAGCCTCACCTTTCCTCATATCCTTCAGTATCTTTGCCGAATCGGTCATGGTCTTTCCCTGTCGATCCACAACAAGCCCTGGAGGTGTAGGCTTTCCCTGTCTCTCATAGAACTCGATCTTTCCATTCTGGATTGTGGATGTGGCACAGTCGAAGTTGAATGGGAACTCCTCGTCACTCGGCATTGTGAATGTAAGTGGATTGGTTCCCATCATGGGCTCCACCCCGAAGGTCGGAGCAACCGATGGACGGGCGTTGGTTCCCGATATTCCGATCATACCGGCTCTCTCAGCCATTCCGGTCCAGTAGCCGGCAATTCCATAGTGGGTCGAATTGAATATGGTCCCACCGGCCATTCCGTAGTTCCTGGCCTTCTTGATGAGTATCTTCATCATCTTGTTGGCAGCGACCATTCCCATGCCATTGTTGGCATCCATCACAACAGTAGTCGGTGTCTCCTTGACGATATCGATCTTGGTTACGGGTAGCAGCGTTCCATTCTTGATCCTATCGAGGTAGATCGGCTTGAAGCGGTTGCAGCCATGGCTCTCGATTCCACGCCTATCGGACTCCAGCAATACATCGGCACAGAGCTGTGCATCATGACGAGGAACACCATACTTTACAAAAACATCGACCATGAAGTCATTGACCAACTTCCATGGAACATAAGGCCTCGTCTCTACATACTTGCTGTCATTGGCATCCATAGTGCGTCTCCCCAAAAAGTAATTCTGATAGTGAACCGGCAATGAGCCTGCACAGTGTGCAGCTCATGCACTCCACCCTACCAGTTTAAACCATTTTTGCTCTGATGGATAATAGTTTCAGAACTCAGTCCTTCAGGGGTTTGCCAGAACTGGAATCACATCGGCTCCAAAGGGAATCACACCAATGGAAATATCGTCTCTTCCAATCATATCAAGGGCCATACTGTACGCCTTTTTGAGGGTATCTGTTGCCCGTATGCCTATCTGCTTTGCATCTTCATCCGTGATTCCGTCAGAGACCAGAATGACTTTTATCCTGCTTGCAGTATTCCAGAAGGCCATGTATGTAGCAGCAGCGACTCTGTCCCTGACAGCGCCTGCCCTTAGCCTCTCGAGGACCTGGTCAGTTCCTATCGTGCCGAACTCCTCCAGCTCTCTGTGATCCGGAGCGATCTTCTCCGGCGCTGAGATGACAAGGATCAGCACCCCGCCATCGCGCACTGTGATCCCACAGTTGTTAAGTGGCTTGAAGCCCTGCCAGAGATCCCTGTCGGAGGGAGTTGCTCCAGCAATTACAAGGTCGGCCTTTCTCGGATACTCTATCGTGTATATTGGACGCGCAAGCTCGACACCCCTTCTATGTGCCTTCACACAGTCGCCTCCGACTATACCTATCACTCTATGCTGGGTATCGAGAACTGTGTTCACTATGAAATCAAGACCGGCGATGCGGGCAATCTCCTCCATCTCCAGCCTCACTGGATTGTCCGGATTTCCAAGTATTCCATTTATGTTGGCAGCTGCCAGCAGATGTGTCTCTGCTGTCGTCGACGAGCTCGTTATGCCTGGCTGTACCATCTTCGCACCGCCGGCCCAGCCTGCGTACATGTGAGGGATTATATTGCCGATTGCGATCTTGAAATCGAATGAGAGTGCGTATCTGCTGAGTTCGATCGGAGTTCCGGACTTCGTCCTTCCGAAGGAGATGAAGGCATCGTCCTTCTGATCGAGATTGGTGCACTCAACTCTTCTGTAGATTTCAGGACCGACTCTCCTTTCCATCGAGGCAGGATCGAGTCTCCTGTGAGTTCCAAGACAGAAAAGTATCCTGATCCTGTCATCCGGAATTCCATACTCATTGAGCTTGTCGACAAGGGTCGGAAGTATCAGATGCTGTGGAGTCGCCCTGGTATCGTCATCGACCATCAGAAGTACACTCCGTGCACCTGATGACGAGAGCATATCCTTCAAAGGAGGGCAACCTATCGGACTTTCGATGCTCCTCTCGATGGCCCCTGCAATATCCTGTATCTCGGCAAAATCGCAGAACTTCTGCTCGAACAGAATCCTGTCAGCTTCAATGCCGATACTCTGAAAACCGTTTCCCTCTCTGATTGCAATCTGCTTTAACATATTCTAGTTGATCTGTCTCAACCAATCGACCTGCTCCTTGGCTGCCTTCCGGATATTGGTGCGGATCACAGAAGCAAGCTTCTCCTCATCCCGATTCTCGGCGGCATTTATCATGAGCGTATGGCTGTTGATCGAGTACTGCGTCCATGTGGTACCCCACTGCTCATTGAAAAGCACAAGCCCCCTGGCCTGTCTGGCCCTGAGCCAGAGCTTCTCAATCACGTCAACGGCCAGTCTGTTGCCAGAACAGAGATAGAAGGTCTTGTGGAAGTCCCAGTCTGCGTTGAGATAGGCGATGTAGTCATTCTGCTCCTTGAGACTGACCTGCCTGTCTATTATCTTCTTCAGACGGGATATATCCTTCTCATCCATCCTTCTAAGTGCCTCTATGGCAACATCCGGCTCGACACAGTCACGAACGAACGCTATATCCTCGATATCCCTTTCAGTAAGTGGACAGACGATGACACCGCCATTGGCAGTATCCACGACAAGGCCAGTCTGTCTGAGATCCTTGAGAGCATCTCTCATTGCGACGCGGGAGACCTTGAAGCGCTCTGCCAGCTCGATCTGCACCAGTCTTTCACCTGGCTTGAACATACCAAGCAGAATCATCTCCTGAAGCTTGTCCGAGATCATTCCACTCAGACTTCTCACTTCCCCAAGGTTGAAATAGCGTTCATTCTCAACTGTCATAGATAAACTCTCCAATCAACACAAAATGATAGACTGGAAAACTTTATCAGAATTGTTTCTATTTGTCAGCATTCCTGCTCCTCCTGAACAATCTGTCAAAGACTCCGAACTGCTTTAGAATCGACCAGATGCAGCAGGCGAAGAAGATGAAGCTGATAGGCCTGTTGATAAGGCTCCAGAGGTTTCCATCGCTGATGAAGAGTGCCCTTCTGAGCTGGCTGTCAGCCAGATTTCCAAGGATAACACCGAGGATGAGAGCTGCTGGAGAGAACTGCATCTTGTCGAATATGTATCCGGCAATACCGCAGATCAGGACCAGGATCAGGTGGAATGGGTTGTTCTCGCAGGCGAAGGTACCGATCACGCAGAGAACTGCGATCACCGGGCACAGGACCTTCTGAGGGACCCTTAGAAGCTTTACCATCGGCTTTGTGACGAGCACTCCGCAGATGAAGAGGAAGATAGTACCCCAGACTATGATCGCACCGACAAGAGGAATGATCGTCGGCTGCTCGATTGAGAGAAGCGGACCGACCTTTATGCCATGCATCGTGATCGCACCCATCAGCATTGCAGCTGGAGGGCTTCCAGGGATACCGAGGCTGATAAGAGGTATTATAGCACCGCCAATTGCAGCGTTGTTCGCAGTCTCAGGTGCCATGACTCCTTCATAGACGCCAGTTCCGAACTTCTCCTTCTCTGGCGAATTGCGCTTTGCATCATCGTATGCGACCCAGGCTGCGATATTCTCTCCGACTCCTGGAACAGCACCGATACCGACGCCTATAAGACCCCAGCGCAGGATGCTGAGGATGTTCCTCTTCAGAATAGGCCACATCCTGATATTCGGAGCGGTATTCACTACAGGAGGGACCTCCTTCATCTTTGCTGCCTTGAGTGTCCTTACCAGCTGAGGAAGACCGAAGAATGCGATCGTCATCGGAACAAATGGAATACCCGACATCAGGTAGTGGTTTCCGAAGCAGAGTCGGTTCCAGCCGTAGATATCATCCTGTCCGACGAGTGCAAGAAGCAGGCCGATAAGACCGGAGACCCACCCCTTTACAGGGACATCGGACTTTGAGATGCTTCCGCAGATCAGGATACCGAAGATGGCAAGCCAGAAGAACTCGGGCGATGTGAACTGAAGTGCGAGTCTCGTTACAAGCGGTGTGAAGAAGACGAAGATGAGCACGCCGAAGAGTGTGCCGATGACGGATGCCGATCTTGCGAGCATGTTGGCATTCCTCACCTCTCCTCTCATTGCAAGTGGATGTCCATCGAGACAGGTTGCGGCTGCAGAGCCGGTACCTGGGATGTTTATCGTGATTGCGGAAACGGAACCACCGAATATGGCCCCGATGTAGATTCCAAGCAGAATCACAAGCGCTGTATTGAGGTCAAGCGAATATGTGATGCTTGCGAACAGTGCGATTGCGACCGTTGCCGACAGACCTGGAAGAACACCGAATACAATTCCGATGATCATCGAGAAGAACATGAATACCAGGTTCATCGGGGAAGTAAAGAAGGACAACCAGAAATTGAGGAACCATATGAAGTTCTGGCCAAGTGTCAGTGTCTGCTGCATATTGTTCTCTCCTTATGGTAGTGGGACACCTATCATGAACTTGAAGGTGACGTAGACAAGAATCGAGGTGACGACGCTCATTATGATGATGGTCCTGGGTCTTGCGACCTTGAAGGTGAACATTATGAGCATCATGAATAGCATTGTGTTGGCCCAGAATGGGAATGTGATTCGAGTGAAAGGAATCTTCGCATCCCACAGGAGGACCATATATAGGTACAGGTAGAAGAAGGCCAGGACTGCATAGTGGGCCTTGTCGTCCCTGAGCTGTTTCCAGAGTCGTGAAGGGATGAGCCATCTGAAGCTTCCCCCATTCCTGAGTGCATTCACGATGAGATAGACTGCACAGGCAAGCAGCATGATGCCTATGATGAGGATGAGAAAACCAGGTGCAGTATAGAAGGTCGCATCCAGTATCCTCATGCAGGCAGATGATATTCTTATGGCATATATGCACAGAGCGATGCTCGCTGCTGTGAGAATCACTCCGAAAAGAAGATCTCTGTCCCTGGCTCTGAGGAACTCAGGAGATCTCTCTCTTATCTGTTTATCTTCCATAATTTACTCCAGATATTGGCAATGGCTGCCGCTCTCACAGCAGCCATGCCGGATAGTTGATCTACGGACGTGGGATTCCAGCCTTCTCTGGGGAGACGACTGCAAGACCGAGGTCCTGAGCGAGCCACCAGCATACCTGCTGCATGTTGGTTGTAAGCTTCTTTGCATCTTCGCCCTTGAGGTCGTAGATGGTAGCAATCTGATCCTCTGCGAACTTGATAGTCCTTGGATCCTTCATTGCCTTGTCGAAGGCTGCTCCGAACTTGTCGAGGATGTACTGAGGAGTATCATCTGGCAGTGCGAAGCCGAGGAACTGGAAGAGGTTGGAAAGACCGAATGCTGTATCAGGATAGAGTGCGACTGCACTTGGAACCTCGCCATAGCCTTCCATCTTCTCGGATCTGTTCTCTGTGATCACGAGTGGGATTACCATACCGCCGCGGACATACTCTGCAACCTCACCTGTCGAACAGGAAACTGCATCGACCTCACCTGAAAGGAGAGCTGTGAGAGCTGGACCGGAACCACTGTATGGAACATGCTTGAACTTCACACCAGCACCCTGCTCGAAGAGGATGGCCTTGCAGTGCCAGCCCTTGCCAACGCCGGAGTTGCCGATCTTCACGGTATCAGGATTTGCCTTTGCAGCCTCGACGAGTTCCTGGATTGTCTTGTACTTGGAATCCTTGGTGGTAACGATGATGCCTGCGCTGCCTGCAGCAATGTAGAAGTTCCACTTGTCTGCTGTCGGGCCTACATCGTTGGAGCCATAGAACATGGAGGTCTCGGAGGTGCCGAGGAGCGAGTAGCCATCATGAGCTGCGGAGTATACCTTGGTCGCTGCCTGTCCGCCCTTTGCACCTGCAAGGTTGGTGCAGGTGATCTTAACACCAAGCTCCTCTTCAAGGATAGGTGTAAGGAATCTTACCCAGGCGTCTGTTCCACCACCCTGATTGGAGTGGATGTAGCAGCTGATATCCCTGGTTGGCCAAGCCTCTGTCTGTTCAGAAGCTGCCTGAGCGAAAAGCATTCCACATGCCATGAAGATGGCCAGAATGAGTACGAGTGCTTTCTTCATAATACCTTTCTCCTTTTTTTATCTATAAACTGAATCAAACATCAGTTCGAAAGTCCTGTGCGGATTCCTCTCCTTCATCTGAGCGTCCATCTTCTCCATATCTATCCTGTCGGTGAGGGCCTCAAGGCGCCTTGTCAGATGGGCGACCGATGTGAAGGTCTCTACAGTGTCGACCTCCTTGGAGCAGACATCGAAGGCGTACCAGTCGTCGGTGTAGCCGAGCTTCTTCATGTAGTACATGAATTCGATGGTCTCATTCATGTGGAAGGCACCTGGCAGCTGATCCCAGTCCCAGTTCCTGTCGTTGTCATTCAGGTGGATATAGAAGGCCTTTCCTGCCCTGTCGAGCATTGCAAGTGCCTGTGCAGGTCTCTCCTGACCGAGGATGGAGTGTCCGACATCCATCGTGACACCGAGGTTCTCTGCACCTACGCTCTGGCAGAATGCAAGTGTCTCGCCTGCAGTTGCGAACATGCACCTTACTCTTGGATCGTTGAACTTGTACTCGATGCAGATCTTTACATCCCTGTTGTACTCGCATATTTTGCTGAAGGTCTCCTCTGCATAGCGATATGCGTCGATGTAGTTCATCTCGAATACATAGTCGTGTCCATCATTCAGTGGACAGGAGGTGATCCTGTTGACTCCCATCTCGAGTGCCGTATCCATTGCGGCCTTGAAGTCGTCGACCACCTCGGCGCGCTCAACAGCGGATTCGGAGGTGAAGGAGCCACGGAGCCATCTGCCCTGTCTTCTCGAGCGGACGTTGATTCCGGAGATTCCGAAGCCATTGTCGGATATCATTCTCTTCAATAGACCCACATCCTCGAAGTCTCCAGGGTAGCATAGCTCGAAGCCATCAAGACCCTTTATCCTTGTTGCAAGCTTGATCTTCTCTTCGATCGTACGGTTCGGAATGTACTGCATGTAGCGGTTCTTCACGCCGCCGAGGAATGCAGTGATTACAGCTATCTTATTCATGATCCAACTCCTTTAGGTATCTGATTGCATCCTTGTTTATTTCCTCTTCCTGCTTCAGCGTCCTTTCCTGGCTTGAGAGCTCATCGATCCAGCCTTCGAGGATGAATGCAGCTTCACCATGAAGTGCGAGTGTCCTTCTGACGATATCCTCGACATCGAGGATTCCCTCTCCCATGCGGCAGCCTCGGAAGAGGAAGCCTGTATTGAAGCGGCAGATCTGGACATCCTTGACATGGACATCCTCAATATATGGAAGCAGTGTGCTGAATGAGTGCTCTGTATCGATATTCAGGGCAATCGAATTGAAACAGTCGTAGCAGATTGTGATATAGCTACTTCCAACCTTTTCAACGATTGATCTGAGTTCTTCTGGTGTGTGTTCGAAGTGGTTCTCGATAGAAAGGCGCATATCCAGTTTCTCGAGAAGTGGCAGCAATCCCTTTATAACCTCAACGACCTCATCTACCGATGCCTTGTGCCCAAACCCGTCGATGACAAGTCTCATGCTGCTTGCACCCAGTTTGTGAGAAACACAGAGTGCTCTTTCTATATCGCCCTTCTCCAGTCCCTTGTAACCGGTCTTGAGAACAAACCTTCCAGAGTATCTTTCACGGATGGCCTGACAGGTCTCCTCGTCGAGATCGGCAAATGGGAGGTTGTCGCAGATCTGGACCACATCGACATCTAGCTCCTCGCACTTTGAAAGGAAGCGATGTATGTCCATCATCCCGTAGCTGATAGCCCATCTGAATGCGTAGCTGTTTATGCCTACCTTCATTTATCCATCCCAGTCATGTATTTTTGTATTAGTGTATTACAAGAATACATAGTAGTCAAATTTTATTATTAGAGGAAATACGGAAATGGACAGAACAAAAAGAAAGGGCGAAGCTTTCGCCTCGCCCTGACTTGATTATCACTGTTCTGCTTTGCTATTTGTTCCCGACCCTGCAATAATATCCTTATGATCTTCTCATTTGCCCTTCTAAGTGTAACTGAAACCGATAATGGATTTGCAAACTGTTCCAGAGGCTTTGCAAGAACTCTGGAAATCAGGAAGGAAATACCACAGGTTGGTCTTGCCAATGCACTTTCCGACGACCCCGCAGGTCTCTATATTCTCGATACTCTTATAAAAGAAAGAATCTTCTTCGATCCATATCTGGTCAAATCAGGAGAGAAGATTGCTATAGACAATGACTACTCTTCTTCAGCAATTGCAACAGGTGAAGAAGAACTTAACTCTCTTAAGGAGAACTCCGATGTAGATGTTCTCTACCTCCCCTATGAGATATTGAAGGAGAAACGATATCTGGATGCAGCAAAGAATTGCATTGATTACTACAAGGATTCCTTTGTTCTGGTAGAGACCGATGAAACAGTACCAGATTGGTTGTCAGAGAGTATGAATCTGCTGATAACTACCAATGAATCTTTGATATCAACAAAAGGAAACTCTATTCTAGATACAGGCTCCAAATATACATACTTCAAGAACGGCATCAAGGTATCTACAAAAGAAAAACAAGGCTTCTTCTCTACTGTCTTCAAGAGTGGAAAGTATCAGGGAATTGATAGCTTCTTCTGATGAGAATAATTACAATGATCTTCTAGTTTTCTCACGACAGCGCATGATCTTCCATATTTCTGTAATAACGATTTTCTACCCTAACATTTTCTTAACGTAAGAATTATAATCATCAAATATATTCGCTTTATTCGGAGAATATAAGTGACACCCTCTTTCGAAGGTGCCAAACAGTATTCAGACTTAGTGTTTCCTGACTGGAATTCTAAATGCCTTCAATCCGTAATCTCGTGCAAAATAAGTTACACCACGAATTGTAATGCTAGCTCTGAAGATATACTGATCAGAAGCTTTTTCCAACATATCATTCAAATGAGGTAACATAATAACCTCCTAAGTTCAACAGTTTTCCTGAACCTCATCTAGACAACATCGCAATTGCGCAAATACAATTATGATACTCACTATCTAGAAGAGACGAGATTAACAATCTCTTTCTAGGAATTTCTTCAAGAGCATTCAGTTGCAGCTGGATGCTCTTGTTTTTTATCATGCAGGGAACTTTTACATTTCCTAACCTGTGACTATTCATCGACCAACTGGTATTCTTCCATGACCTTCAAAATTGCATGAATTCTCTCATCAAGTTCTTCCTGGGGAAGCCTTCTTTCGGGGTGCTTTTTGAATTTTTCAAGGCAAGAAAGATAAATCTTGCTATTGATTACTCCTGCCCCATACATTCTATCCAGCAATCCTATAGTGCCAAAAACCTCAACGCCTTCTGCCTCAGCTGCTTTTCGAAGCGCTCTGTCACCAGTCATCAATGGAATACCTCGCTCTCTTGCAATGGCCAAGGCAGTTCGATCATACCCTGAAAGCCTCACATACTTTCCCCCAAGCATTTCAGCATAGAAGAATTCTTCAGTAGTCAATTCCACACCAGTCAGTCCATATTTGATGAGCTTGGCAAGGAGTTCAGGAGGTGAAACTATCTCTTCCCGAAGCGCCTCTTCAAAAATGATATATTTATAGGACATAAGAAAAGGAAGAGACAGCTGATCGATTGAATGAAAATCAAACCAGATATTTGTATCGCTACTGATGCAATCCAAGTTCTATGCCTCCAACTTTCCATAGTACTCGCTCATATCTGCCAAAGGAACACGCAGCAGCTCTGCTCCCCTCTGCATGCTTATGTCTCCCTCATTTACTGCACGGAAAACAAGCTGCCTGAAAAGCAACGGCTCTTCCTTAATCTTGATGCGAGAAGGCTCATTCTTCTTCCAACCTTTCTTATTAGCCCATATGTAGAATTCACGTTCTAAAGAATTTGAGATTATACCTGTTTGTGAAGCTCTTTTAACAAGTAGATACATGGATATTCCATATTCCTGACAAACCATTACCATATCTTTTGTTATGGCTGTCTTACGTACACCCAATTCCCTGAACAGATCACTTCTGGTAATCAGGAATGCCCCTGCAATCTGTGTTGCTTCCTTCTCATTCGCTACAGAATCATCCTCATTCCAAATGAACATCAGGTGGGCAAGCTCATGTACTACTGTTGTTCGCTTGCGTTCTGCGCTCATATTCTTGTTCATTACTATATAAGGATGTCCATTGACGAACCCATTCATTCCGGAAAAATGATCATTATCGATCTCAAGCTCAAATAACAGTATCCCTTTGTTTTCGAGAATTCCTATAATATCATCTACAGGTCCTTCTTTCTGAAGATCAAAAGCCCTCCTCAAGCGTTCGGCACTTTCTTCATAAGTCTCACCTAACTCTATACTATAGCAGGGGGGAGCCTTTGGAAGTGTTTCTCCTCCTAAGCATTCAATCGAAGAAAAAAATCTTGAAAAATAATCTTCTACAGCTTCCCTTATGTATTCCTGCTGTGTTTTCGTAAGAGCAGTATTCCTTCTGAACTCTTTATGAACAAATACAAGTTCGCCATTGCGCTGAGCAAGAAAATCCACCACATGAATATCCAAAGCCTTTGCAAGCTTACTTATGATCCCCATATCTGGCTTTCTTTTACCACTTTCATAGTTCGAGATTGCCATAGGAGTCAATTCACAGATATCAGCAAGGGTTTTCATGCTCATACCCTTCTTCAAACGATAGTATTTTAGATTCTTCTCGAACATCCTCCCTTCTCCTTCCGTTTATATTATACATAAAAAATAAAAATATTAAACAATTTGTTTATTTAATTCCAACAATTTTATAATTATAAACGAAGGTTTCTTCTCTACTGTCTTCAAGAGTGGAAAGTATCAGGGAGTAAAAGAGTTTTTCTCCTGTTAAATGCCAATACAGGCTGTAAATTAGGGGAAATCTTCCTCAGTTTTCCCCTGTTTTCCCCAAAAAAAACATATACAGCTGCATTGCAGGACAAGTACCTGGATAACTGCAATGCCTGCAACATCCTATCTTTCCGCCTCGGGAGCCGAAAGTCCTTCATGATTCTGATAGCCCACAGCATGACTTCTCCACCTTTTATCGGCCTTGACCTCAAGTGAAAGATATGGATCTGCTGCAGCAGCAAGATACTTCCTGAAAAGTTTGCGCATCCTTTCAAGTTCGCTTGCTGCATCAGCATCGAAGGCTGCATTGTGCATTTCATATGGATCTCTGTCGAGGAAGTACAGCTCTTCAGCATCACCTTCCAGGTAGTGGATATATTTGACGTTTCCGGACCTTATCATCCTGCCGGGAGATATCGTATAGCCCCATTCTGTGAACCACTCGCTTTCCACATAGTCTCGTGCAGGAAGGACTCCTGAACCGAATGCAGATGATATATCGATTCCATCAAGCGCAAGTCCCGGGTTCTCTATTCCTGCCAGTGACATCAGCGTCGGGAAGATATCAAGTGAAGAACAGACTCCCTTCAAAAGTTCAGCTCTGTGCGGTATATCCCTGCCTGCGAGGATGAGAGGAACTCTTGTGACCTCCTCGTAGAGCGAAACCTGCTTTGTAACGGATCCTCGGGCAGCCATATTGTCTCCATGATCTGAAGTCACCACGAAAACTGTATCTTCAAGATCGATCGAACTTGAGGACAAGGCCTTCATGACTCTGCCGATATCACTGTCTGCTCTGGAAAGATAATAGTAGTAGGCTGCAATGTACTCTCTGAAGTTCTCGGGACTCCAGCCGACCGTTTGAGACTGCCTGATGTGCGAACAGCAGACATACTTTATGCATGGAGGGCGGTTTGAGATATCACTGAAATCGAAGTTTGGAGGAAGCAAGGGAAGCTCTTTTTCTTCGATCAGAGGTTCATGCGCGAATCGGTTCCTTCCTATCCAGCCACAGATGTTGTGCGGGTTGATCAGGTCGACAACCAGGAAAATGGGTCTTTTGGAACTGCGGTCCTGAAGAAACTTCTCTACTTCCCTTACAGTGTACTCGTCTGCATATGTATCCATGTTGAATGGGAATCTCGGGTCTTCATCAGGAATCTTCAGCTCCAGCTCTTCACTGCAGACGAAACCTCTGAGAGAGCCGCCATCATGCTTCTTTCCAAAGTGGAAAGTATCGAAGCCTGCTCTGGAAAAGACTTCTCCCAGTGCAGGATAGGTCTCGTCCATCCTTTCGATTGGCCATTTTCTGCCATTGGACCAGACTCTGGTACGATGATTGTACTGCCCAGACCATATTGAAGCTCTGGCCGGCTGGCACAGTGGATAGGGGCAATAGCAGGCCTCTGCTGCAACCCCTCTATTCCTGATCGAATCGATATTAGGCGTATGCGACTCTCTGTTTCCATACGCCCTCAGTGCCCTGAACGACAGCTGGTCAAGAACGAACATCACGATATTCATCTTCTTTTCACCAATATGGATTCCAATCTCCACTAAGTCTTCTCAGTGCCTCGACGTAGAAGTAGTCACCCCAGAGACAGCACTCATCCACTCCCCTGTCATTGCAGGGATTGAATGGACTCTTGCGAGCATATGTTCCATGCAGTAGCTGTCCATTCGACAGAGAAGGATCCTTGACTGCAGCACTGCGATACAGCACACCCATCAGTCTCTCGGCCCAATCTCTGAGTTTTCTGGAATCGTCCTCTCCAAGCACTCTTGCACCTTCCAGCATTCCACAGACAGCGATTGCAGCAGCAGATGTATCTCTTGGCTCATCCCTTGGAAGCTCCTCGTCGAAATCCCAGTAAGGGATACTGTCTTCAGGCAGATGGTCCAAGAAGAAGTTCAACAGTCTCCAGAAGATATCGAGATACTCCTCGTTATGAAGATACCTGAATGCAAGTATCGATCCGTAAATGCCCCAGGCCTCACCTCTTGCCCAGACCGACTCATCCCTGTACCCCTGTCTGGTAATACCCCTTAACGGTCTTCCTGTCTCGGGATCGAAAAAGTACGTGTGATATGTCGAATCATTTTGACGGAGGATATATTTCATCGATGTCTCGATATGTCTCGTGCCGATTTCGGCATAGTATCCATTTCCAGAGACCTCAGTTGCCCAGAAAAGGAGAGGAACATTGAGGAGACAGTCTATTATCAGCCTGTAGTTGTCCCTGGCTCCAAGCTCTCCCCAGGCCTGGATGAACTGTCCTTTTTCCTGGAAGCGGGAGACAAGGTTGTCCGCTGCGAGAAGTGCAGCCCTCTTTCCCTCCTCACTGCCTTCAAGCTTGTAGGCAGCAACGCAGGATGGAGAGTATAGAAATCCCATATCATGATGGTTGACATCTACTCTGTCCAAGATGCGCAGAAGGAACGACGGTACGTGCTCGAGTGCTTTTCTTCTGAAAGCAGCTTCTCCTGTCAATTCATACATCAGCCAGAGTTCACCGGTCCAGAAACCGGTAGTCCACTCCACATTTTCGCTCTTTGGATAGAACAGGTTCGTCGAATGAGAGTACTTGAAATAGCCCGAGAACTCTTCAAGACAGGAGCGTGTCTGTTCTGCTGCATGCTTTACAGCGCTTTCCAGCCTATCGCCCTTCAATGGTATCTCCTGCATGAAATCTCTCATGGTCTTCCCTCCAGAAGAAAGTTGTCGTCAAGTCTCTCCAGTTCACTTCTCAGAAGAAGGAGAAGTTCTGCTTCTATACTGCTGTCCGTGATCGGATTCTCTTCATACGGATCTGCTTTCAGGTCATACAGCAGTTTTCGCTGAATTGCATCGGGCGCATTGCCATTGTCCACGACCAACTTGAATCTGCCCTTTCTTATCGCTCTCCAGCCGAAGGCCTTGTTGTCCAGACCCTTTTTCCTGAATGGAGCAACGAGCTCGGGCATGCCGGGAATCATCATGTGCGTACTGTAGTTCCTGGGATGACCATCCTTGCCAAGAATTGCAGAAAGATGGCTTTTACCTTCGATGCAGGGCGGACTCTCCACGCCAAGCAGCTCGAGCAGTGTAGGCAGCTGGTCCTCACTGACAATCGGACCAGAATACTCTCCGCAGGGGATATCTCTATCATGCACGATCAGAGGAATCCTTATCGACTCCTCGTACCACGTATTCTTTCCATAGATACCATGAGACCCTAGCATGTCGCCATGGTCGGCAGAGAGAACGAGAACAGTATCATCGAAAAGACCCTTCTCCTTGAGATAGCCGACTATCCTTCCAAGCTGCACATCAAGTCCTGTGACTGCTGCCATGTACTCTCTCCACTTCTTTCTGAAATCTGGAGATTCCTGCAGGCTTTCAGGCACGTTCTTCCGTGGGAACACACTGCTATCTGGATACAGATTCAATAGGTATCCGGGAACCTGGTCATATGGAGGATGTGGCGGATTCCAGGAAAGGATTGCACAGAAGGGTCTTTCCTTGTCCCGATTCTCCAGAAATGATAGAAGGACATCGGTCTCATGCTCGACAGACCACCTGTCGACTGTGATCATCTTTTGTGAATCATGCCAATAGTGTGGACTCAGATGCCTGTCATAGGCCCCATATGAGTACCAGAAATCAACATTGTGGCGTCTTTCGCCAGCAGGAGTGTACGCATCCCAGTTCCTCGCTCCGGATTCCGGGGCCTCACAGTAGTTCATTTCCGATGCATCCAGATGGTATTTGCCGATATATGCATTCTCATACCCATTCCTATGGAGTATATCGGTGATGGTCGTCTCGCCCGACTCAAGAAGGACATGCTCTGGAAGACCGACCTTGCAGTTCGTCCAGAGCCCCAGAGACAATGGATGCTTTCCTGTAAGGAGTGCTCCTCTGTGCGGTGAGCACAGAGGATAGGTACTCAAGGCATTGGAGCAGAGAAGAGACTCGGAAGCAAGCATGTCCATGTTCGGTGTACATAAACAGTCCTCTGAGACTGCTCCCATTGCATGATATCTCCATTGGTCAGCAAAGACATATAGAAGGTTCTTCCTCATCTCTTCTCCCCTGAGATCTAGTTCCTGCTACCCAGATAGTAGTCGTAGGCCCTCTGATTGATAGCGATGGCCTCGTCGATTCCTCTTGAGCGCAGTTCCTTCACAAATGCATCGTATTCGGTATTGAAGTCTGCTGTTCCGATGATCCAGGACTGGAACTTCTCCTCTACATAGGACTTGATGTTGTTCATGATCCTCCTGTATCTTGTCTCATCCTCGGCAAAGTACTTGAGGTCAAGCTCTCCATCTGTGTATGGTGGTGCCTCTTCCACAAACCACTCCGGATGCGACTCGTACAGGTCATTGACCTCTCTGCCCCATTTGTTCATGGCAGCGATCTCGTATCCACCATCCTGATTCATGCCGACCCTGTAGAGAGAACCGATGGATCTGAGCTGTGCAACGACGGTCTTCTTCGCATTCAGGACCTCATCGAAGAACTGCTTTTCACCCTTGTCGTTCCTGAAATACTGCTCTCCTTCAACACCCCAGTTCATGAGATCGGAACCTTCTTCCGTGAAGAGATAGTCGAATAGCTTGATTACAGTTACCGGATCGGAACACTTTGAGCTGATGCCCCAGCCGACACCTGGGAATCTTTCGACCCTTTCCTTCACGACACCATTCTGATCTGCCGGAGGTGCGATACCTATGAATTCAAATCCGGGAATAGTGTCCTTCAGTGTCACATTATATGTCGATGCAGAGACCCAGTCGTGTGTGCAGCCACCGAGGTTGGCCGAGAGCAGGATATCCCTGCCCTTCGGACCTCTCGTGAAGATCTCAGGATCCAGGATTCCTTCCCTGTACCACTGTATGAGATTTCCGACACCGATCTTGAAGTTCGGCTCAAGTGGTTCGAACTCTATCTTTCCATCTCTTGCATAGAAACCGATCGAAGTGTCCCAGAGATACAGATACTCTTCCGGCATCTTCCAGCCAGCGCGGTCAAAGAGAGGAATCTCATCCTTTATTCCATTGCCATTCGGGTCGTTGTTCCTGAAGGCATAGAGCACATCATGAAGCTCATCGACAGTGGTCGGGATCTGGAGACCGAGCCTGTCGAGCCAGTCCTTTCTGATGAACCAGAATTCAGCTGATTTCAGTGCCTGGTTCTTTGGAATGAAATATATCTTTCCATCTGTCGACATTGCATATGTCCTGAATTTCGGATTGTTTTCCATGAAGGCCTTGATATTTGGAGCATACTTGTCGATCAGGTCGGTCAGGTCGAGAAGCCCTCCATCGCGACCGAGGCTTTCCAGGTCGGCAGCATTCACATAGCCTATGACATCTGCAAGATTTCCAGAGGAGAGCATAAGGTTGTATGCTTCCGTTTCATTCGAGTTCGACTGGCTGATCACACTCCTGAAGCTCACATTCGTCCTGTCGGCGATAATCTTCCAGACCTTCCATGATGGATCGAATGGCATGTTGTTGAAATTGAGGAAGATGGAGAATTCCTTCTTCTCATCCACAATTGGCAACCTGAAGGATCCATCAGCATTGAGCGTAGACTGGACATCCGACCCTGCAGCAGCTGCAGGCTCCTTGCCTCCCTGGGCAAACAGGGACAAGGCAAGCGCAATCAGGAAAAACAAAACCAGAATGTTCTTTCTCTTCATTTCCTTCTCCTTTTCTATTCTTTACTTGCACCTATGGTCAGTCCGGACCTGAAGCATTTCTGCACGAAAGGATAGCAGATGGCCATAGGAATGATTGCGATTATTATCAGTGCATATATGACTGTCGTCTGGGATGAAAGGGATTCTGCTGTAAGAATTGCAGATTCCATCTCGTTCTTGGTCCTGTCGACAAGAAGCTTCTTCAAAAGCACCTGCATCGGGATCTTCGAGTCATCTGTAAGCAGATTCATTGCCCAGAAGTAGCTGTTCCATCTGTTCACGGCGTAGAAAAGACTTACTGTCGCAAGTGCCGATCTGGATAGTGGCAGATAGATTCTGGCAAAGATGTTCCAGTCACTCGCTCCATCGATGAAGGCGGCCTCTTCCAAAGTGGTCGGTACCTGCTCGAAGAATGACTTCATTATTATCATGTTGTAGGTATTCATTGCGAACCCTAATACTATTGCAATTCGGGTGTTGATGAGGTGCAGGTCTCTGAACGTCATATACAGTGGTATGATTCCTGCAGAGAACCACATCGTGAAGACCGTGAAGAGAGTCAGGAACTTCCTTCCTACCAGGCGGGGCTTGGAAAGAGCATATGCCGTCAATGTCGTGAACAGCATATTGACCATGACTCCGACGATCGTATAGAAGAGACTGTTTCCCAGACTTGTCAGAAGATATGGAGTCCTGAAGGCCTCCCTGTAGCTGGCAAGCGAGGGCTTGATTGCAAGGAACATCACATCCCCGCTCTCCACGTACAGAGGACGGGAGATACTTGCGATCAGCACATAGAAGATCGGGTACGCAACTACGAGGAAGATAACTATCCCAACAAGATTCAGACAGATATCGAAAAGCTTTTCCTCTCTGCTTCTGATATTTATACCTGCATTCCTTTTTCTTTCAAAAGCCATCTTTCCACCTACCAGATTGCATTATCTGCAAGTTGCTTGCTCAGCTTGTTGGCAGCTACGACAAGGATCAGAGCAATGACACCTTCAAAAAGACCGGCTGCAGTTGCTACCCCATAATCACCATTCTGGATACCAAGCCTGAAGGAATATGTGCTGATGACATCGGCAGTCGGATATGTAGATGGTTCATACAGCAGAAGGATCGATTCATACCCCACCTTCACCATCTTTCCTATATTCATTATGAACATCGTTACAACTGTCGGCAGGATTCCAGGAATCGTGACATGGACGATCCTGCACCAGCGGCCAGCACCATCTACGATCGCAGCCTCATACAGGTGTGGATCGATTCCCATAAGTGCAGCTATGTATACTACTGCATTGAACCCCGCAGTCTGCCACAGCGTCATCATCGTGTATGTCGGTCTGAAGTATTGCGGGTAGACCATGAAGTAGATCGGCTCGTGACCTATCTTCCTGAGAAAGAAGTTTATTATCCCTGTCGAGGGAGAGAGGAAGTTGACTACCATTCCACAGACAACAACAGTCGATATGAAATGGGGCAGGAAGGTGACGGTCTGGACCATCTTCGAGATGGTCCTGCTCTTCATCTCCGTGATCATAATCGCCAGGACGATCGGAATAGGAAAACAGAAGGCCATCTGCCAGAGTGCAATAAGCAGAGTATTGCGAAGGGTCCTGACGAAATCTGGGCTGGACATGTATATCCTGAAGTTTTCAAGACCAACGAATCTGCTCCCGGAAAATCCCCGGAAGATATTGTAGTCGTAGAAGGCCATGCGAAGACCGAACATGGGTCTATAGCAGAACATCATGTACCAGACAAAGCCTGGCAACAGGAAAAGATACAACGGCCAGCAGCCTGCGATCCTTTTCATGAACTTATTCTGTCCAATGGTCTTTGTTTTTCTTTTATCCATAACGAGAACAACCTATACGTGAATGATTGGGCAGGAAGCAGACTTCTGAAATCATCATTTTTCACGAATATCCTTCCAGCTGGAAAAAAGAGTATGAACGGAAAAATGACCATCACTTTATTTAGACATATCATGTTTGCTTGTATAAAATAACTATGTGCGGGAAAAGCGAATATATTACAGAAGACTCGTTACCATCCTAGGTACAATCGCGGGGATAATGCTCCTTATGCTCGGATTATCCCTGTTTCTGACGATCCGGATAGTCTCACAGAAGGCAGACCACCTCCTTTCCGATACTGTTTCCGTCCAGAGAGAACTTTTCAATGGAACAATGAACTATGTGAAGGATACGATAGGTCGGATATCTTCCGATGAGAATCTGATCAGGTGGCTCCGTTCTGAAAACGAGAGTCCCGATTACTACTACTATGCCCTGAGGACCTATGAGACCATTTCACAGGAGTCGACATTCCAGAATTATCTCGACTACTCGATCGACATAGCAAGGGAGGATGAGAACTCCTTCCTCATAACCAAGGGAGGAACGACCTCCCAGGACCTGTATTACTCCAATTCATGCATAAACAGAACGGAAAAGGGCACTCCGATCTCAGGAATCTACCCAAGCTACGACAGCAATGACAGCATCGAATCCATAAAGCTGGTCGTGAACCGCAGGATCGATGATTCCTATGTATATTTCATAACGAGCTTCATGATATCGCAGGAACTGGACTCCTCGTACATCGTATTCCACGATACTGGGCAGAATATCACATTCAGCGACAACTCGGATCTCAGATACACATTGAAGAACTTCGACTGGAAGGCCGGAAAGAGCGAAGTGGAAGGATACACGATTGTTGTCGACGAGTACTATGAACTTGGATTCTCTGCTGCTTTCATATACAGGACGCCATCCTCCATTGCAGCGCATATGATACTTGCCACGGTCCTTGCGATCATGGCAATCGTTCTTGTCATTCTATTCCAGACGATGACAAGGGTCCTCTATGCTCCGATAGAAAGGACGCTGAAGGAAATGGATGCCGAGAATTCGATAAAGGATGAATTTGCCCTGATCAGAAGCCAGGGAAAGAAGATTGCACTCCTTTCACAAGAACTCGACGATGCGATCTCAAGGCAGAAGACTCTCTCTCTCAACCAGAAATATGGCCTCCTTGTCAGAGGAATCCCTTCCGATATTTCAGACATTGATAGTACGAGCTATTTCACTGTTGCAGTCCTCGAACAGAAGGACAGGAAGACGGACATGGCTTTCTCGAAGCTTCTCAATACCCACGACAAGTCCGGTGATATCCACTTTGTGAGGACCGAAAGAGACGAGGCTGTGATCATCTTCCAAAGCCCAGATGAGAAAAGTCGGGATCTCTTCATAAAGAAACTGAGAACGACTCTGTTCGGTGAAGACGAGGATATCGATATATCGGTCGCAGTCTCCGACACGCTTCAGGGAAGCAGCAGGGTGCATGAACTGTACAATCGGGCCAGGGACATACTGAAGTACAGATACAGGATCAATGACAAGGCCATTCTGACAGAACAGGATGTCGCAGGATTTCTGGAAGGCATCGATTTCCCTCTTGCAGAGGAGAACATACTCATCACAAGACTGCTTGCGAAATCCGATGAGGCACTTGAGATATACGACAGCGCCATAAACAAGAACCTTGCACCTGAAAGGAGAACAAAGCCGGAGGACCTGTTGAGGTTCTCCTATCTGATGGTCTCCATCGTCATGAGATTCTATCAGGAGCTCAAATGTTCTCCCGAGGATATAATAGGCTATTCGATCTCCTGGGATGAACTGTATATCCAGAAGGACTACTATGAGACATTCCGCAATGTAAGAACGATATTATCCGACACATTGACAGAATTGAGGATGAAGGAGAAGGAGGAAGGCAACCAGCTGATCGGCAAGATGAAGGCCTTCATAAACGAGCACTACATGGAGAACATAATGCTCATCGATCTCTCCAACCAATTCAATCTCACACCAAAGTACTGCTCCTACATATTCGCACAGTTCTCAGGGGAGAATTTCAAGAACTACCTGAACCGGCTCAGGATCAACAAGGCCAAGAAGATGATCGAGCAGGATCCGGAGATAAAGATCAGCATTCTCAGTCTGAAGACAGGCTTCTCCAGTCCAAATTCCTTCATCAGGGTCTTCTCCCAGTACACAGGAGTCACTCCAAAGACTTTTGCCTCCTCGATCGCAAAGGGAAAGAAGAGATGAGGAATCTGTATATAAACCACAATCTGCATACAATTACCGAAGCGGTAAGAACAAAGGATATCGAAGGATATCAGAAGACTCTTGAATGGGCGAATGAGCTGGAAAGCGGCTTCATCACACACAAAGCCCACTACGAGATGGAGCGCTGCATGCAGAGGATTCCCTTCTCAGACTCCATTTGGACAGATCCTCCAGCCAACGGAGACCCTGAGTGGGTCTATGCACTTTCAAGGCACAGCCACCTGTGGTGCCTTGCGAAGGCATACTCATACACGGGAGACTGGAAATACATCAGGGTCTTCGAACGCATCATCGACTCCTTCCTCGAGAATACCAGCTACGATTCCAGGTTCACTGGAACGACCTGGAGAAGTCTGGAGACAGGCATCAGGCCAGAGAACTGGATACGCTCCCTAGAGCTTTTCAGAGAGCTGGGAATCGAACTTGGAAGGAATCTCGAGCGCAGGATGCAAAAAAGCCTTGAATCGCACATAAGGCAGCTGACAGAGACCCACAGGACCTTCCATAGGCTATCGAACTGGGGAATCATCCAGAATCATGGACTGTTCATTTCGGGCGTCTTCCTGAAGGATGAGGAGGCAGTCGATACAGCAATGGGAAGACTTGAAGAAGAACTTTCTCTTTCCATCCTTTCCGACGGAAACCAATTCGAGCAGAGTCCTCTCTACCATTCGGAGGTACTCCACTCTCTTCTCGATATACTCCTGGTTGCAGACAACAGGGATATTGCAGTTCCCAACATATTCAGAAGCAAGGCATCTGAAATGGCAACAGCCCTCTACAGTCAGAAGAGCATGAAAGGCTGTCTCTTTTTGCAGGGAGACTCCGACGAAATAGAGATCGATGACCTTCTATTCACTGCCGGAAAGCTGTTGAATAGGAAGGAACTGCTTGAAAGGGAGACAGAAGAGACCATATGGGACTTCGGCCCTTCAGGCGCAAAAGCGAGTGAACATGTCTTTGCTTCTGCAGCCCTGGAAACAAGTGGGAACTACTTTCTAAGAGGAGAGAACATAGAAGCCAGATTCTTTGCAGGGCAGATTGGTTCAGGTCATGGGAATATATCACCGCTTCACACCGATATATACTTCAAGGGCATTCCATTCTCCTCGGACAGTGGCCGTTTCACATATGAATCCACCACTGAGCGCCTGTTTCTAAGAAGTGCTGAAGCCCACAATACAGTAATACTTAATGGCAAATTCCCCGACAGACCAGTAGGCTCCTGGAGCTTTACATCGATTCCCGAGATACTCAAGGGACAGGCAATACTGCAAGATGAGTACGATTTCGTCGAAGCCTCCCATCTTTCGTATCTTGAAATCGGGAGTGTGATCCGAAGAAGGGTCCTCAGACTGGGTAAATCGACACTCATCGTGAGCGATGATATACTTTCAAGCAGGGAAAACCTTTCGTGCGTGACCTGGAATCTGTATCCGGGAACAGAGGCAGAAGAACTGGACAGCAACTCCATGATTCTCAGATCAGGAGACACCTCGCTGCTCTTCTGGCACTCCCAGAATAAGCTGGAGATGGCAGACAGCATCACCAGTCCCCACTACAATGAGATGAGACAGAGCAGATCCATACATCTTCTCGAGACAACAAGAGGGAACAGTACATTGATTTCAATTTTCACAGGAATAACGGATACAAGTATCCGGAAGCAAGAACTCTTCTTCCTTGAAAGCGGAAAAAGGATACCCGGTGTTGGAATCACACTGAAAAGCAGCGATGAGGAGTGGGATGTCATCCTCAGAGCAAATGAAGCTGTGGGACAGGTCGACCTTGTCACGAATGGACGAGCTGAGGGTTATGGAAGAGTATTTCTCAAAAAAAGCAGCTGGCCATACTCAAGGACTGTAATGGCATGAAGCACAAAGAATCTGGAAGGATTATCACGAATAGGGACAGAGACATATTGACGAGGGTTCTTTCACGATTCCTCGATGACTTTTCATTGCTGGATTCTGAAAGCATTAGAACAGGAATCATCAACAAGACCTACAAGGCGATCACCAATAGAGGAAACTTCCTTGTGCAGACGATAAACACAAAAGTCTTCAGCGATCCTGAAACCATGATGGACAATATCGACAAGGTAACGTCCCACATAAGGAAGAAGAATGCAGAAATGGGACTTGTGGATTCCAGGCACAACATCATCTTCCTCAAAGACAGACAGGGAAAGAACTACTGTGTGCAGGATGGTGAGTACTGGAGAGTCTCCAACTTCATAGACAACTCGGCTTCCTATGACGACAGCCACTCACCTTTCATCATGGAGAAGACAGGAAAGGCCTTCGGACGATTTGCAAGGCAGCTATCGGATATCGATATGTCCACACTGAAAGAGACCATTCCAGGCTTCCACGATACAGAGAAAAGGATAAGGACCTTCTATATGGACCTGGAAGGAAAGGCACTGCCCGAAAGGAAAGAAGAAACAAGGAAGGAGATAGATCTGATAGCTCAGTGGAAAGACCAGGCATCGGAATTGTCATGCAAGGCCCGAAACGGGCTGCTGCCACTTAGAGTCACTCACAATGATACGAAGACGAACAATATCCTCTTCGACAGGGATACAAAGGAGTTTCTGGCAATAATAGACCTGGATACTGTGATGCCTGGTCTGATTGCATATGACTTTGCAGATGCAATCCGCTTCTCTGCCAATACGGCAGCAGAAGATGAACCGGATACCAGCAAAGCCTCTCTGGACATCTCTCTCTTCGAAGCCTTCGCAAGGGGCTATCTGAGCGAAGCAGGGGATTTCCTCACAGAGGATGAAGTGGACAGTCTTGTAAAAGGCACACTTACCATCACATTCGAGCAGGGCATGAGGTTCCTTGGCGACTATCTGGCAGGTGACACCTACTATCAGATCTCAAGGCCTTTTCAGAACCGGGACAGGGCAAGATGCCAGTTCGCTCTCCTTGAGGACATGCTGAGAAAATGCTCGCAGATGGAAGAAATCATAGAACGGCAGATGGACAGGAGGAGACAGCCATGAACAAGAAAAGACGTCAGATCGTTTTCCTTATGACAGACACTACCCGCTTCGATATGCTGGGCTGTTATGGTAACAGCGCCATGAAAACTCCAAATCTCGATAGTCTTTCTGCTGATGGAGTCCGTTTTGAAAAGGCATATACAACTCAGCCAGTCTGCGGGCCTGCTCGATCTTGCATATTTACCGGTCTCTATCCACATGGGACAGGTTCATTCACGAATACTGTTCCACTCTGGCAGGGAGTCAGGACAATAGGCGAATATCTTCAGCCTGAAGGTATCCATACAGCCTTCATAGGAAAATGGCATCTGGATGGCGGTGACTATTTCGGAAATGGAGTATGTGCCCCGGGCTATGATCCGGAATACTGGTATGACATGAGGAACTATCTCGACGAGCTGTCTGTCGAGGAGAGGCTGAGAAGCCGAAAGGCCTCATCCTCTCTCGATGAGAATGGAATTGAAGCAGGCTTCACATTCGGTCACAGAATCTGCAATAGAGCCGTGGACTTCGTAGAGAGGTTCAAGGACGAGGATTTCTTCCTTGCTGTGAGCCTCGATGAACCACACGATCCATTCCTCTGCCCCGAGCCCTTTGCATCGATGTACAGGGATTACAGATTACCGATTACCGATGACTATTACGATACACTGGAGGACAAGCCCGAACTTGAAAGGCTCTGGGCTTCTGGCCGAGAGAAGGAGGACAAGCATGGAATGTGCCTCTCTCCACAGCTTTTCCTGGGCTGCAACAGCTTTGCAGACTACGAGCTTGGCAGAGTCATCGAAGCTGTAAGAGAGCATGCTCCAGATGCCATGATCGTCTACACAAGCGACCATGGAGAGGCACTGGATTCCCACTCACTTCGTCTCAAGGGCCCCAGCGTCTACGAGAGTATAGTCCACATCCCGTTGATATTCAGTGGTGGAGCATTCAATCCTCCTGTCAATACCACCTACCCTTCAGTTGCTTCCCACGTAGATCTTGTTCCTACATTCCTCGACTACTTCGGTCTTGAGATACACCCTGCACTCAGCGGAATCAGCATGAGATCTGTAATCGAGAATCCTCTAGGAGAAAAACTCAGAGAAGTGGTCTTCATCGAATTCCACAGATACGAGATCGACCACGATGGGTTTGGAGGACTGCAGTTCATGAGAGCAGCGATCTCCGACCGATACAAGCTGGCAGAGTTCCTGACAGATACAGATGAGCTTTTCGATTCACAAGCCGATCCATCAGAGAACCACAACTACATTCTCGATCCGGACTACGAGGAAATCAGGAATCATCTCCATGAATCACTCATGAAGATGATGAACGATACCAGGGATCCATTCAGAGGGTACCAGTGGCGCTGCCGCTACTGGAACAAGGCAGACAGAAAGGACTGGGAGTGCGATGGCTACACAAGACAGAGGCCAAGCGGCAAGGGAGAACCTGTCCAATTGGATTACGACACTGGTCTCGAGATAAAGGAGACAGTCCGCTTCAAAAGAAAGTCCAAGGTCGCAGCAGGAAAAGTAGATAGATGACGGCCCTCAATAAGTATGGCCCTCCATGAATGTAGATGTGAGACTGTAAATAGTTTTGTGTAAATAGCTCCTGGGCATAGTACAATGACAATGCTCAGGAGTTTTCAATGGCGAAGAAAAGCAAGACATCACCTGAACGGATGGAGTTGGCCAGACGGCTGGTCAAGGAATTCGACCTCAAGACTGCGGCAGACGCCCAGGATCTGCTTAAAGAGAATTTCGGTCCGATGCTGCAGAGCATGCTAGATGGGGAGCTGGATGACCATCTCGGTTACGACAGGTACGAACGGACAGAGGAATCCAAAGCGAACAGCCGCAACGGGCACAGCGAAAAGACGGTGACAACATCCTACGGGGATGTTGCGATAGATATTCCGAGAGAAGGCAATGGGGAGTTCGAGCCTCAGGCCGTGAAGAAGTACCAGAAAGACGTCTCTGACATTGAGGGCAAGGTCATCTCCATGTACGCAAAGGGGATGACAACAAGGGACATCTCAGACCATCTGAATGACATCTACGGCATAGAGGCCTCCGCCGAGATGATAAGCAAGATCACCGACAGGGTTCTGCCCGAAGCCAGAGCCTGGCAGACGAGACCATTGGACAGCAGATACATCGTCATGTTCATGGATGCAATCCACTACCATGTGCAGCAGGACGGCATGGTTGTCAAGAAGGCCGTCTACATAGCCATCGGAATCAGGACCAACGGCCCCAAGGATGTCCTTGGAATGTACATAGGAGGCAACGAGAGTGCCAAGTACTGGCTCGGGGCGCTGAATGACCTCAAGAGCCGAGGCATGCAGGATGTCCTGATAGCATGTGTTGACGGGCTGAATGGCTTTGCCGATGCCATCAATGCAGTGTTTCCACAGACTGATGTCCAGAGATGCATCATCCACCAGATCCGATCATCCACGAAGTATGTGACAACCAAGGACATGAAGCCGTTCGTAAGAGACCTCAAGACGGTCTACAAGGCCACCAATCAGGAAGAGGCATGGGAGAACCTCCTTGAGTTCGAAGCCACATGGGGCAAGAGATATCCTGCCTGCATAAAGAGCTGGAAGGACAGCTGGAATGAGCTGACCTCATTCTTCGCCTATCCGGTTGAGCTGAGAAAGCTCATCTACACGACGAATGCAATCGAAGGCTTCAACAGGCAACTTAGGAAGGTCACAAAGAACAGGACGGTGTTCCCGACAGATGATGCTTTGTTCAAGATCCTGTATCTGGCCATGAAGGACATCACCGCCAAGTGGGTCGGCAAGCCTTTCAACTGGGCCCTGATCATGAGTCAGCTCATGCTTATGTACCCTGAAAGACTCCCCTACGAGGAACTGGTCTGAAACAACAATCAAAAAATGAGAGCCCTGGGATCAGCATGTCCGAATGTGTTGACAGCTTCTGTCCCAGGGCCTTAGAATCTGACTTGCTGGACGAAAACCGGTAGTTTACCGGTTCCAGCAGTACATCATTTCATTGTTTTGTACTGCCGGAGTTGAATGTCCACAAAACTATTTACACTACCTTATTTTCTTCTGACTTTGGTTGTTACCGACTCAGATTGGTTTTCTTTTTCCGACTCCCAGATTGTTTGTTTCTTACCGACTCATACATAACAATCAATTGCTTCCTGAATAGAACAAACATTGAAAGCTGAAGATAGAAGTTTTTCAGCTTGTGCTGCATATTTCTCGTACATTAAATCGTTTGTTTCAAGAAAGAGGATATTGCTTTCAATCACTAGCTATTTACCTCATGTGTTCTGCTGAATTATTATCTTAGGATTTGTCATCAACTGTTAATAAGTTATTGGAGTTGTTTTAGAAGAACTGCTATTTTGCTCCCCAAGTCATATAATTTCTAAATACATTATGTCCATAAAACGAGAACAATACACTTTCATCGACTTTTCCTCCAACCTTCTCCAATAAAAGTGTTTCTAAAATAAATAGCCCAGCAAGGGCAGTAATTACATTTGTCAAATTGGCATATTCATAGTTTAAATGACCATGATTATTCAACTCAGTTCGTCGATGCTTAACATTGTTATAGGCAGTCCACCAATCAGGAACATTTGAATTGTTTCTCGAAGGATCATTTACTATTCTATTGTTCTTTTTTACTACAAAGAAATTACACCACGGCCTTATATGGTCCTTACCGAATTCAACTGTTTCAATTTGTATAGTCTCATAGTAATTATGCAAGACAAACCACCAACTATTAATATTGGAATACCTATTAAACGAAACACTAGAATCGCATTCCTTCGCGAGAACTTTTCCTACGACATCAATCTCACTACAAATTGACTGCAACAATTGAAGCAATCTAAAAGAATAGACCTTCCCGTTGATCGTTAAATCAAATTCTATAAACTCCTCTAGGTCTTTTACTTGTTTTTCTAAAGAAATATAGTATTTCCAATAATGCATTCTAGAATCATCTGCAATCATTATATACTCCTTTTTTTTCCTGTTATTGAATTAAATATTTATAGATTCGGTTTTCTCATATTTCTCATTCAAATAATATTTCATTGAAAAACAAGGAATCTATTTCTATCTGCTATGAGCAATCTCTGACTTCAACTTCTCATTCCAATACCTGGCAAACTCAGAAAAGTGGTTCGTTATATATGGAAGATAATCCTCCACTCTCATCAGATATACATCCATTGACTCCTCTCCCCTTTCTTTCGCATCTATTATCTGCCTATGGCAATTGAGAGGAACAAGTGCAGATATATTCTCTATAGAGGACATATCAAGTTCTTTATCTTTCAACAACGTCAAAGGGATAATATTCTATCCTATTCAAAAAACTTCTCGTCAATATCAATTAAGGATTCTATTATTTTTGTTTTTACAGATTCTATTATATGTCCTATAAAGGTCTTAGGAACTTTACAATAAATCGAAAAACACCTTATAACACCGTTTGTTGTTTCAAAAACATTTCCTGCAAGATGAGTATAATCATACACTAATGGCTTATATGAGTTTTTTAAATCAATCAAGCTTCCAATTCCATCATACTTTTTTTACGAGAGATTTCCTTAGCTATCTCTTCAGGGAAATACTCAACCGGAAGTGGACAATTTTTAATTTTAAACCCTCCGTTCAGACCAGAATATTCAAAGTTTACCCTATTACTAATCCTATAATCAGGAAGAGAATCACTTTCTAAATACCCAGAAAGCTCCTTATTTGCCCACAAAAAAACTCTTCGTTATTAGCTTTTCTTGCAATAATATATAACCTACTAAGAGAAGTTGTTAGAGTCAGCTGAAAATCAATTTCCACGAGTCAGTTGAAATAAGAGTCAATAGAAATCAGAGTCAACAGAAAAGCACTTAAATAAATGGACATGAACTCCTAAACTGAAATTGCACAAACATCAGTCAAGGAGAAATCATGTCCAATGAAAAACTACAAGACATTCTAACACAAGCAGTAGAAGCGTTAAGTCTCGTTGTGTAAGAGTTGTCCTCACGGAAGTCTCAAAGGAAACGGGAATCAGTGTGAGCAGACTCAGAAGGCTCAGAGACAATGGGTTTGTAATCAGACCGAATGGCAATGCGGGCCGACATCGCGAAGTGACGAAA